>Ga0316204_10001209_pt1 | contig 74659 bp, 70 predicted proteins | sample 6monrhotite_MG_2_FD_205661 | JGI IMG/M metagenome (GOLD analysis project Ga0316204, IMG submission 205661) | Microbial mat bacterial communities from mineral coupon in-situ incubated in ocean water Damariscotta River, Maine, United States -... | ecosystem: Environmental > Aquatic > Marine >...
TATAAGGGCGTGACCCTGATCAAGAAGGCCACCGATACGTGGCTGATGGTCGGCGCTCATGCGGTGGTGGCGTAATGATCCCTCTTGGAATTATGATCGCTGGCGCAAACGGCTACACCATCACCAACGCAATCGTGCTGGACGGCGTGGCGAGCTACCTGCACTGGACGCCGGGTGTTGCCGGGAACCAGAAAATCATGACGTATTCTTTGTGGTTCGAACGTGCAGGGCTGGGTTCTGGCAACTCCGGTACACTGTTTGGCGGCGCTACCATCAGCGACGGGTTCAGGTTTGGGGATGGTACTAATAATGATTGGATAGATTTTTACTTCAATGGAACTGTTGCGGGTCAATTAATCACCTCGCAAGTTTTGCGTGACCCAACCGGGTGGAGCAATCTTGTTGTTGCAATTGATACGACACAGGCGGTTGCTTCTGATCGTGTAAAAATATATCGCGATGGCGTGCAGATTACGGCACTGTCAACCGCCGCGTATCCGGCACTGAATTACGTTTCCGGTCTTGGCGGGACGGGCCTGCAAACCATTGGTCAAGAGCAAAATTTAGGCGGGCAATTTTACGACGGCGCTGTCGCTGAATTTATCCGTATTGACGGGGCGGCCCTCGCCCCGACATCCTTTGGCGAATTCGATACCAACGGCACTTGGCAACCCATCGACCCGTCCGGGCTGACCTTCGGGGCCAACGGCTTCTGGCTGGACTTCGAAAATGCTCTCAATCCGGGAACGGATGTATCGGGCAACGCCAACAACTTCACCGCCGTCTCAATCCCGACAACGGCGCAGGTGGCTGATAGTCCGACAGACAGTGCGGCGCTTGGGGTGGGGAATTATTGCGTCCTCGACCCCATTCGACCAATGAGCGGGGGAACAAATGCATCCGCCTACATATCAAATGGCGGATTGGTTCACCAAGCTGGCGGAGTTAATCCGCAAGACGTTGCGGGCACGTTGGCTATTCCCTCGTCTGGTATTTTCCAGATTGAGTGCCGCATTACCCTCGTCTCAGGAAGCCCTCAATCTACCTATCTTGGTTTTGTAGATTTGGATAGGGGTCTTACTACAGGCTTCGGCATCTTCTCCCGTGCTGATACAGCAGCCGCAACCGGATCGGTCAAGGTGCTTGATGGAGTGGAAAGTGGTGCGGGTCTGTATCCAACATGGAAAACTGCAAACGTTGACTGCGGCATGGTTTACGATGTTGGCGCGGATACAGTTAGTTGCTACATCAATGGTGTTTTGCAATGGACACAAGCCGCCGCCAGCACATACCTGACTGGCAGCACAATTATCCCATACATCCAAAATGGCGATGGTACGCAAGTTACGGTCGATTTCGGGCAAAAAGGTTTTAATCATCCGATTGCTGGCACGACTGGACTATCCACCGCCAACCTGCCCGACCCGGCTATCCCTGATCCGTCAAAACATTTTCAGTCTGTTGCCTACACCGGAACAGGCGCAAGTAACGCAATTACGTTAACCGATGCAAGCGGCGCGGCTGTTGCTCCTGATCTCGTCTGGATTAAAGAACGTAACGGGCTTGCTTCACACCAACTGTTTGACAGCGTACGGGGTGCTGGAAAATACATATGGCCCGATGATACCGCCGCCGAGGGAACAGACATTCAGCGCCTAACTACCTTTGACGCGAGTGGTTTTACCGTTGGCACAGCCACCCAAACCAACACATTAAGCAACACCTACATAGGCTGGTGCTGGAAAGCCGGTGGTGCCCCTGTTCTGAATACGGCAGGCACGATTAACAGTCAGGTATCTGCAAATCAGGCGGCGGGTTTTTCCATCATGACAGGGACCCATGCCGCGACCGGTGACAGCACATTTGGTCATGGGCTTCTGCAAAAACCTGAATTCATCATTGTTAAAGATTTGGATGGAATAACAAACTGGACCACTACGCACAAAGACGCCTCAACGAATATGCAAGACGTGAACACCCTCGCCCTCAACAGTACGGGGGCGGTTGTTTTCGCGGCGGGAATATGGGGAAGCGAACCAACCGCATCATTAATCGGCATTGGCTGGAACGATCAGGTCGCCTTTAGCCATAGATTTGTCTGTTACGCGTTCCATTCCGTTGAAGGCTTTTCCAAGTTCGGTTCATATACCGGCAATCTTTCGACAGATGGTCCGTTTGTCTACTGCGGGTTTCGTCCGGCTTTTGTGTTGATTAAACGTATAGCGGCTGCCGAGTCTTGGTACCTGCTCGACAGTACCCGATCGCCATACAACCAAACCGCAAACATCTTGTATGGAGACACATCAGCAGCGGAAGTTACAACGACCGCCAATCAGATGGATATGCTTGCCACTGGATTCAAATTACGCGGGGCGAACAACGGCACCAATGCGACTGGTGAGAAACTCATCTACGCCGCCTTCGCCGAGATGCCGGTGCAGGGGCAGTCGAGGGGGCGTTAAGGGGGTGCTGCTGGCGGTGGAGATTATTTCGCCGCCAGTTCCCGGTCTCTGATGATTTCCATGATTTCGGCTGCGGCTATCGGGATATTGGTGCCCGGTCCGTAAATTGCGGCGACACCTTTCTTGTAAAGAAAGTCATAGTCCTGAGCCGGGATCACGCCACCGCATACGACAAGGATATCATCCGCACCCGCTTGGCGCAGTTCGTCAATCAATTGCGGCACCAGGGTCTTGTGACCCGCCGCCTGCGACGATATTCCGATCACGTGAACATCGTTTTCGACGGCTTCGCGGGCTGCCTCTTCCGGTGTCTGAAACAGCGCACCGACATCGACGTCAAATCCAATATCGGCGAAGGCCGTGGCGATGACTTTTGCGCCGCGGTCATGCCCATCCTGACCCATCTTGACCACCAGCATGCGCGGGCGACGGCCCTCCTGTTTCGCAAAACTGGCGACATCATCCCGAATTTTTTCGAATCCCTCATCCCCGTCATAAACCGCGCCGTAGACGCCGGTAATTGACCTGATTTCGGCACGGTAGCGCGTATACGTCTTCTCCAGCGCATCGGAGATCTCTCCAACCGTGGCGCGCAGGCGTGTTGCGTCGATCGAAAGCGCCAGCAAGTTCCCCTCCCCACTTTCAGCCGCGCTGGTTAGCGCATCCAGCGCCGCCTGACAGCCTGCGTTATCGCGTGAGCCCCGGATCGATTTAAGTCGCGCAATCTGCGTATCCCGTACAGCGGAATTATCCACATCAAGGATGTCGATCTGATCTTCGCTGCCGAGCTGATACCTGTTTACGCCGACAACGGTTTCCTGCTTCAGGTCTATGCGCGCCTGTTTGCGCGCTGCCGCTTCCTCGATCCGCTGTTTTGGCATACCCGCACTGACGGCCCTGGTCATGCCACCCAACTCCTCGACTTCACCGATCAGTTTACGCGCCTCGGCAGCCAGGGAATGGGTCAGGCTTTCGAGATAGTAGCTGCCGCCCAGAGGGTCAACCACATTGCCGATACCTGTTTCTTCGGCGATCACCAGTTGCGTGTTTCTGGCGATACGGGCCGAAAACGGGGTCGGCAGCGCGATTGCTTCATCAAGCGCATTGGTGTGTAATGACTGGGTTCCGCCCAACACAGCGGCCAGGGCTTCAATGGTCGTGCGCATCACGTTGTTATAGGGATCTTTTTCGGTTAGCGACACGCCGGAGGTCTGACAATGGGTGCGCAGCATCAGTGAGCGCGGGTCTTTAGGGTTGAATTGCTGCATCATTTCACACCACAGCAGACGCGCCGCACGCAACTTTGCAATCTCCATAAAAAAATTCATACCGATGGCAAAGAAAAAAGACAGCCGCGGCGCAAAGGCGTCCACATCAAGGCCTGTATCAAGGGCGGAACGCACATACTGCAGACCGTCTGCCAGTGTAAAGGCCAGTTCCTGCACCGCCGTTGCGCCAGCTTCCTGCATATGATAGCCGGAAATCGAGATTGAATTGTAGCGTGGCATGTGGCCCGCAGTGTAGGCGATGATATCCGACACGATGCGCATAGAGGGTTCCGGCGGATAAATATAGGTATTACGCACCATAAATTCTTTCAGGATATCATTCTGGATCGTGCCCGACAGCTTGGCCTGATCCACGCCCTGTTCTTCCGCCGCAACGATATACCCGGCCAGCACGGGCAATACGGCCCCGTTCATGGTCATGGAAACACTCATCTGATCCAGCGGAATGCCATCAAACAGTATCTTCATATCCTCAACGGAATCGATGGCGACACCGGCTTTTCCGACATCGCCGACGACGCGTGGATGGTCGGAATCATACCCTCGATGCGTCGCCAGATCGAAAGCCACCGATAATCCCTTTTGTCCCGCAGCCAGATTATCGCGATAAAACTTGTTGGATGCCTCTGCCGTCGAAAACCCGGCGTACTGGCGAATCGTCCAGGGTCGATTGGCATACATGGTGGCACGTGGCCCACGTAAAAAAGGCGCAAACCCCGGAAGCGTGTCAACGGCTTCCATACCCTCCAGGTCCTGAGCAGTATAAAGCGGCTTGATATCAATGCCTTCCGGAGTCTTCCAGATCAAGTCCTCGACGGAACGACCGCGCAGTTCCCCGGTGGCGGTCTCGACCCAATCATTCATCGTTGGCGTGTTAGGGTTGCTCATCGCATCTCTCTCTATGTTCTCAGTTGCTCATTCTGCTGGCGGTCTGGCTTAGCATGTCGGTCGGCAACGTGGCGATAAAATCCTGAACTGACCCGCCCTGCGCACTCAGATGCTGTTTCATCAGCTCTTCCACACCTTCCGCATCCCCGCCTTCAATGGCCTTCAGGATATTTTCATGTTCGGCAAATGAACCCGGCAGGCGACCATGCTGATGGAGTTGAGATCGACGATAAGGCGCCAGACGGTTGCGAAGGGCCATTGTCTGTTCAGCAAGGAAAGTATTGCGTGACGCCGCATAAAGCGTTTCATGAAAGTGCACATTACATGCGTAATAGGCGTCGTAATCGCCGATTTCGACGGCGCGCTCGCTTTGCCCGTGAATGTTGCGCATTTCCAGGCATTCCCGATCACCGATCCGGCGGGCGGCCAGACGGGCACACATGCCTTCCAGTTCAGCCATAACCTCAAACATGTCAAGCAGGTCCTTGAGGCCGATGCTGGCAACCACCGCACCACGGCGCGGGCGCATCTCGACCAACCCCATGGAGGTCAGCTGCAGTAGGGCTTCGCGTACCGGCGTTCTCGAAACCGCGAAGCGCGCCGCCAGTGACAGCTCATCAAGCCGTTCGCCAGGCCGAAGCTGGCCAGAAATTATTTCCTTCTCAAGTTGCGCCTTCAACTCCGTGTTGCGCCCCCGCGGCATGTCGTGGCTCTCCTGCATCGATAGCGGTCAAATCAAATTCGTTCATACTAATACTGGTATTAAAAATATATTCAAGATATTTTTGCATACTAACTATGCTAAAATGAATATAACCCATATTCTTGCCACTCCGTACCTAGTTGAATTTACTACCATTTTCAGCGTTATCCACAGCCGACTACCCCACAAGATGTAGTGTCAGGGGTTGCCCAATTTCGGTAGGTATTGTAGGTTACACATTATACAGGGGATCAGCATATGCCCTGTAATGGAGGTAATAACACCTGAGAGTTAACGCATCTAATGATGTGATGGCGCTGGGGTAATCAAATTTTGGGGAACCGAACATGTCGTTTGAATGGACACCGACACACATCAGCGCACTTATCGCCTACTGGAACGAAGGCCTGTCGACCAGTGCGATTGGAGACCGCCTCGGCGTGACCAAAAATGCCGTGGTTGGAAAAGTACACCGGCTGGGTCTGCCAAAACGCGGCTCACCCATCAAACATAAACCCAAACCGGCGGAAGTCATCAGCCTCAATTCCCTGCGACCAGGCATGTGCTGCTGGCCAGAAGGAGAGCCGGGAACGGATGAGTTCAATTTCTGTGGACAGCCGTCTTTGCCGGAAAAACCCTATTGCAAGGAACATTGCGCACGAGCATACGTTAAACCCAGCAAGGAAAAAAAGACCCGCGCAGCGTAGGTTTGGTATTATAACCAGGAAAAACCGGGCCATATGGTCCGGTTTTTTTTAACCCCTATTTCCCAGATAGATCGTCATATTGCTAATTTTTTTCGGCTGATTCTGCTATAAGAATCAATGCAATATACACATCAGAACGGACGCGCTCAGTGTCACCCAGCGGGTGAAAGCGGAAAGTCCTCTTTGCGGGTTGATTTCGACCGCCGCTTGAAGCTGGAATTTCACGGCTCCAAGATCACTCCGGTTCCGCCAGGGACGTTTTCAACGACAACCGTACCGGTAAGAACGGATGGCACGGCAGGTTGAGACTGTCAGATGGCTGCGGAGCGATGTCCCTTCCATCTGTGGCCGAACCGACCTACGATTGGCCACTGTTTGAAGTTCATATGGGAAATGTCGGGGTATACTCCGACCCTGACAGGGATTAGAGCATGTCGGCACCATTGGGCGATTTTACCTATATCTGGCCGTTTTTGGCCGCTGCCGCGTTTGGCTATCTGCTGGGCTCCATTCCTTTCGGCTTGGTGCTGACCCGGTTGGCCGGCCTGGGCGATGTCCGCGCCATCGGTTCCGGCAGTATCGGTGCCACCAACGTGCTGCGGACAGGTAACAAGGGCCTGGCCGCTCTGACGGTGTTTCTTGATGGGGGGAAGGGCGTGGCGGCTGTATTTTTGGGCGCCATGTATGGACCGGGTACGGCTGTATTGGCGGGCGGCGGCGCGTTTATCGGCCATCTGTTTCCTGTCTGGTTGAAATTCAAAGGCGGCAAAGGGTTCGCGACTTTTTTAGGCGTGATGTTGGCGGCCAGTTGGCCGGCGGGCCTGTTGTGTTGTTTGACTTGGCTGGCGGTGGCGTTGCTGCTGCGCTATTCATCCCTCGCCACCCTGGTCGCCGCGTTGGCGGGGCCGGGCTATGCCTACTGGCTTGGTAACTGGCAGATCATGGAATTGGCGACCTTCATGACCGTGTTGGTCTTCATTCGCCATCATCAGAACATTCGCCGTCTGCTGACCGGTGCCGAGCCTAAGATCGGCGCGAAAAAATAGATATAAACCTTAATGATCCCTTAGCAGACTTTGAACTTACAGAACGACTTAACCGTCATCCGTCAGGGATATCAGCTCGCCGTGGCGAACTTGTGAATGTTCATTTAACAGATAGCTCGTGCTGGAGGCTTAAAGTCAATAAATCTGGAGCCCATCTGCCTCCAACTCCTCGACCACCCGTTCCAGCCTGTCCAACGCGGCATGGACAATTGAATCCGCCGCCTCGTTCTTGAATTTGTACTCCAGGTCTTCGAGAAAAATCTTGCGGCTGGTGTCACTCATATTGTGAAACAGCTTCTGGCGTAATTCGCCTTCCTGCTCGGCGACCTTCAGCAAAACCACTATATCTTCATGGTCAGCCGACTGAATAAATGCTTGTACCCCTACGTCATCCGCCCCGCTTAGGCGCGCCATAAAATCTCGACGATGGGCGTCAGCCTGTTGGGCGACGGCAGAGGACGGCGCCAACAATTGCGTCGCCTGGACAAGCAGCTCTTTCAGGTCACGCCCATCCAGCCTGATCTCTATACCGTCAAATGACGCCGTATAGGCATCCCCTCCATCTTCTCGCACTGTGATCTTCATAGACCAGCCCTATCACAATCTCAGGCATTACCTTACACCCACCAGCTTTGAACGCAAGATACAGGACCGGCTACGGAATACGCATCCCTTCTAATGCCCACCACTCAGAATTCCGGTCTTGATAGAATAATCGACGGCGAGGCCGTAACTCGGGTCGTCATCGGAATCGACCATCAGCTGACCGGCGCGGTTGAGCAGGTGGTGACAATCGCGAGACAAATGCCGAAGCTGCAGCGTCTTCCCAAGTTCTTGGTATTTCACAGCCAGAGACTCGATGGCCTGCAGGGCCGACTGATCAACGACACGACTATTTATGAAATCGACGATAACAAGATGTGGGTCTTTTTGCGGCTTGAAGATCTCTGTGAACCCGTCCACTGACCCAAAAAACAACGGTCCCTCAATTTGATAGACCCGCGCACCTTCAGGTGTAATGTGAGCCAAGGCATGAATACGGGTGGCATTGTTCCAGGCGAAAGCCAGCGCTGATACAATCACGCCGACGACCACGGCAATGGCAAGGTCGCTCATGACCGTGACTATTGTCACCAGCACCATTACGAGAGCGTCGGTCAGCGGAATACGGCGCAGGATCGTCAGGCTCTGCCAGGCGAAGGTACCGATAACGACCATGAACATGACACCCACCAGTGCGGCCAACGGAATCTGCTCGATCATGCTGGAGGCAAATAGAATAAAGGCCAACAGGAACAACGCGGCGGATATACCCGAGAGCCGGGTGCGTCCACCTGATTTTACGTTGATCATGGATTGACCGATCATGGCGCAGCCACCCATACCACCGAAAAATCCGGTTACGGTATTGGCCACGCCCTGAACGATACATTCCTGCGAAGCGCCTCCGCTTTTTCCGGTGATTTCCCCGACCAGATTGAGCGTCAACAAACTTTCGATCAGGCCAATCGCCGCCAAGACCAGCGCATAGGGAAAGATAATTTCCATCGTCTCCAGATTCAGCGGCACCATGGGAATATGGAACAGGGGAGGTCCGCCTTTGATCGAAGCCAAATCACCCACACGGGGCACGTCGATGCCAACGTAGATGACAAGGGCCGCAACGATCACAATTCCGGCAAGCGGGGCCGGAATAACCGCCGTAATTTTTGGCATTACCCAAATGATGCCCATGGTCAGCGCAACCAGCCCCAGCATCGTAACCAGTGGCCAGCCGGTCATCCAAACCCTGACTCCCTCGGGACCAACGACCTGAAACTGAGTGAGCTGGGCTAGAAAAATGACAATCGCGAGGCCGTTGACAAATCCCAGCATGACCGGGTGGGGCACCAGACGAATGAATTTTCCCAGGTGGAATATTCCAGCCAATATCTGAAAAAAACCCATCAGTACGACTGTGGCGAAGAGATACTCAATACCATGAGTGGAAACCAGCGCCACCATAACGACCGCAAGCGCGCCAGTTGCGCCGGATATCATGCCGGGACGCCCGCCAGCAATTGCCGTAATCAACCCAACGATAAAGGCTGCGTACAGACCAACCAATGGATGAACGCCGGCGACAAAGGAAAAAGCGACAGCTTCGGGGACAAGCGCCAAGGCGACCGTCAGGCCGGACAGAACCTCCGTCTTTATGCGGCCGGGTGTAAACGGTCGGGAAACGGGCCCCTTTCGAACGGCAATAGAAAGTCGGTCGGCAAAAGCCGCCAGAGTTGGCTTGATCACAGGGAAATTCCATTTTGGAAGGAGTTGGAACGTGCGGCTCTGATAAAGCAATTTTATGTTATTACAATGTAAAAAGGGCCTGGGTGCTCACCAACCGGCGATTAACAAAAATTTCTTACAGGTTTGAAGTAGCATTCCGTCCCGGCCAAAGATAACGACTTGGCTATATGCTTGACGGACAAGCACGGTCGGGTATGTTTATAAAGTTATGAAAAACATGAGCATTTCATTGATGACTGCCGCGCGGCGAATTACCAGCCCGGCCTCTTGAGAAAGAGGACCGGGAAACCGTGTCGATTGCAGTTTATCCAATAAAAAAGGCTCATTATCATGACCGCTTACGCCGGGCAGAGGCCCGCTTCCTTACCAACCCAGCCAACCCAATGTTTTTCCGTCGTCGCAGATACCGACCCGTCTGCGTTGCCGCGTGTACTCGAGGTGTTCGCCAAGCTGACACTGGTGCCTTCCCAATGCCACGCGTCTCGCGTCGGACCGTCAGGCCACGAGCTTCATATCGACCTGCAGTTCGCCGATATGGGGATCGACACCGCCGAACACCTGGCCCGATCCCTACGCGGTATCCATCTCGTCAATTCAGTACTGACATCGGAAAAACGCGAGCGGTTGTCGGCCTGACATCGGAGGCCGCCCTGCCCTCATGAGTTACATGGACCGCATTCGCGCCTGTGCGCAGGTTGAACCCGAACGCTACATCCCGTTCCTGGTGGGCGACGCCGTAGTTGGCGGAATTTCGCATGACTTCGTAACGCATCTTGAACCATTTTCCGATACATTTTCCGTTAATCGGAACGCCATCTCCCTTGTCGATCGTCTCAATACCTATGCGGCGCGAACCACCGCCATGGCAGGGGTTCTGGATGAACTAAATAAGCAGGGGCTGGTGCCGGGATGGCGTGATGAACCTTATCCTGCAGGCGTGTCTTTCACCACGCCCGCGCTGTTTGAAATGGAACGGGCCGCCGTACCGCTTTTTGGCGTTAAGGGATATGGCGTACATATGAACGGATACGTGCGTGACGGTGAGCAGAGCAAAATCTGGGTCGGCAAACGCAGCCTCACGAAACCGACCGGACCGGGGAAGCTCGATCAAATTGTTGCCGGCGGGCAACCTGCGGGCATGTCGCTTCGCGATAACCTGATCAAGGAATGCGCCGAAGAAGCTGACATCCCAGCCGCACTGGCAACAAAGGCTGTCCCCGTTGGCACCATCTCCTATGTTACCAGCCGTACCGAAGGGCTGCGTGACGATATTCTGTTTAATTTTGACCTGCTGCTGCCCAGCGATTTCACCCCCGTAAATACGGACGGAGAGGTTGATGAGTTCTATCTCTGGCCGATTGAGAAAATATGCGAAACCATCTGCGAAACCGATAATTTTAAATTTAACGCAGCCTTGGTGGTTATTGATTTTCTCGTCCGCCACGGCCATATCGAAGCTGACCATCCGGACTACGCCGATATCGTTGCCGGACTGCATCGCACATAACTCTGGAACTGGAGCACCCCATGACCGTCAATACCTGGTCGATTTATCTGTCTGGTGAAATTCACACGGACTGGCGCCAACGCATTGAGGCCGGCATTCATGAACGCGGCCTGCCCGTCGACACCTTGTCACCCGTCACCGATCATTCAAGCAGCGACGATTGTGGCGTACAGATTTTGGGCCCGGAAAAAAATGACTTCTGGAAGGACAAAAAAGGGTCAGGCGTTAATGCCATACGCACCCGTACCCTGATCGAACGCGCCGATGTTGTTGTTGTCCGCTTTGGTGACAAGTACAAACAGTGGAACGCCGCCTTTGATGCCGGTTATGCCGCAGCTTTGGGCACCCCTATTATCACGCTTCATGATCCCGCACTCAACCATGCCCTCAAAGAGGTTGACGGCGCCGCGCTGGCCGTCGCCGAGACACCGGAGCAGATTGTCGATATTCTGACTTATGTGATCGAGGGCAAACTCTAACAAATCCCCCATCTCCTTCATGAAGGACCAGACACTTGATGGACGCCTCCAGACTGCACCATGAATTTTACCCCCCAATCCAACCATTTGACCATGGCATGCTACGGGTTGATGAACGCCATGAACTTTATTGGGAACAATCCGGAAACCCCAATGGCGTTGCTGTAATTTTTCTTCATGGAGGACCGGGCGGCGGCACCAACAGCTCGCACCGGCGATTTTTTGATCCATCGCATTATCGAATCATCCTGTTTGATCAACGCGGTTGCGGGCGGTCCAGACCATTTGCCGACATTAGCGACAATACAACGGATCACCTGGTCAGCGACATGGAAACTCTCCGCCAGCATCTGGGTATTCAGCGCTGGATGGTTTTTGGTGGGTCTTGGGGTTCAACTCTCGCCATAGCTTATGGTGTCGCCCACCCTGAGCGATGCCAGGCCTTCATCCTGCGTGGCGTTTTTCTGGCCCGTCCGCAGGAACTGGACTGGTTCATGTCCGGCGTACGAACCGTGTTTCCGGAAGCTTATGCCGCCTTCGAAGGCGCCATGCCCGAAGCAGAGCAAGACAATCTTCTTGAAAATTATCATCGGCGGCTGACCAGCACCGAACCCGCAATCAACGTTCCGGCAGCGGATGCCTGGAACCGCTATGAATCTGCCTGTTCACAACTGGCGCCATCTGCATCTTTAGGCGCCATGGGCTCGGCAGGTCTGGCGCTGGCCAGGATAGAAGCGCACTATTTCATTAATAATATGTTTCTGGCGGAAAACCCGCTTCTGGATCGATTGCACCGCATCACTCATCTGCCCGCCGCCATCATTCAGGGGCGCTATGATATGGTGTGCCCCATAATAACCGCCTATGAACTGGCTCAAACCTGGGAGAATGCGGACCTGACCATTGTTCCCGACGCCGGACATTCAGCAATGGAACCGGGGACGCGATCTGCGCTTGTCGAGGCCATGGAGCGGCTCAAGTCCCTTCCCGCATGACACGATAAGATAATCAAGTCTGCAACGGCCCTTATCTTGCAACACTTTCAATTTTGCGTATGATGCCCAGGAACGGAACAGATGCAATCAGGGGCTCAAGAGGGATGACTAAAATGTGCTCGCCAAAGAAGTTTGCTGCGGCAGTTTTGGCAGTTTTTATTTTTGTCGCCGCTCCCGACGCCCGGGCCGACGATCCTGATTTCGTAACCCTGTCGGCTGGCTGGTTTGATCTGAATCGCCAAAAAGATCAGGGTGCCGAATTTCGCCTGGAATACCGCTCAAATTACAAGCTGTGGCATTTCAAACCTTTTTTGACAGCCTCCGGCGTCAGTAACGGCATGACGTTTTTGGGCGCGGGTGTCCTGGTCGATGTTTATATGGGGCGCCGCTGGGTTTTGACCCCAAGTTTTGCGCCGACCTGGTGGCGCGGCAAGACGAATAGCCTGGACCTGGGGCATGCCCTCGAATTTCGCTCTCAACTGGAAGTGGCTTACCGCTTCGACGATCGCTCACGTGTGGGCCTTTCCTTTTCCCACGTTTCCAATGCCAGCCTGGGCGACAGCAACCCGGGCGCTGAATCTCTGATGCTGAATTATTCCGTGCCGCTCGATAAACTGAAAAAAATGTTCTAGACCGAGCCGACCACCGTGAGGCCCCGTAGCTCAGTAGGATAGAGCGACAGATTCCTAATCTGTAGGTCAGTGGTTCGAATCCACTCGGGGTCACCACACCAGGAACATCACATCACCAGATTAAACGCGATACTAATGCGATCATCTTCGATCTCGCTTGGCATCACGCTGTGACGCAGCCAGCTTCTGAAAATGACCATTCTGCCGGGCACGGGCTGAACCCTGAAGGTTGGCGTATTCAGGGCGGTGCCTTCGGTAATGGGGGGTTCCAGCATCTGGTCGGCAAGGGGGGAGTAAAAGACCACCTCACCACACCCTTCCGGCGCTTTTGGATAATAAATTCCGCTAAAAACATGATTGCGATGGCAATGGGCCTCCTGCGAATGCCCCTTGCCGTATACATTCAACCAGCATTCGTTTATCCGCGGCGGATGGCGATCAACATCAAACCTGAGTTCACGGGCATATTTATTCACCTCTTCCATAATAATGCCCTTAAGAGAGCTGAAAGGTTCAGCATCCGTAAGCCGCTGGCCGTTCAGAATTGTCGTATAGACGCTGCACGCCCAGGATTGCGGTTTGGTGTTGGGCTGTGATTTCATAAGGTCATATGTGCCCTCGCACAACCTTTCATTCAGAGGTGCTGGGTTTTCTAAATCCGTAACCTGAATGGTCGTCGGGAAAATCATGACAATTTCTGACTCGTTTGACATTGAAAATTCACACCCTTTCTCTGATTTTCAGCCCTGTCATATTGCTGAGGGTTTCTGCAAAATACAACTGAGATTGTGTCTCTTTAAATTTCACGTCCAAGTATGTTGATAAAATGGAATGAATTGTCCTCAAAACCAATTAATATGAACCAGCACCCATTTTGTTGAGCGGATGAGCGTAAAACCGATGGAAAAAGCAGTTCTCGGCTTTTGTAAGCTCATCGTCGATGCGTTGCGTGACCTGCTTCCGATCATCCTTGTCATTGCCTTTTTCCAGATCATCGTACTTCAGCAACCGTTCCCCAACATCGGAAACATAATGGTCGGCCTCATTTGTGTTGTGCTGGGGCTTGCTTTTTTTGTACAGGGGCTGGAAATGGGTCTGTTCCCGATCGGTGAGGCTATGGCCACCGCCATGACACGCAAGGGAAGCCTGACCGGGCTATTGGTTTTTGCCTTTATGTTGGGATTTGGCACCACCATCGCTGAACCCGCCCTGATTGCCGTCGCGGCAGAGGCGGCGGATATCGCCAGTCAGGCCGGGGCCATAACGGACAGCATTGAAGCTAAGGAGGGTTATGCCTTTGGGCTGCGAATGACCGTCGCTGTCTCAGTGGGGGCCGCTTTGGTGTTGGGTGTATTTCGCATCCTGGTCGGCTGGCCGATCCAGTATTTTATTATTGGTGGTTACGTTCTGGTGGTTGGCATCACCATGTTCGCGCCGCCGGAAATCATCGGCATCGCGTATGATTCAGGTGGTGTGACGACATCAACCATAACCGTACCGCTGGTCACCGCGTTGGGTGTAGGACTTGCGAGCACTATCAAAGGGCGCAATCCCCTGCTTGACGGATTCGGGCTGATTGCTTTTGCCAGCCTGACTCCGATGATTTTCGTCATGATTTTCGGAATGATCGCATGAGCGGTTTTTTTACTCATCTTCTGGACGTCACCGCCAGCACGGTGCTCGATATCCTGCCGATCGCGGTTATCCTGTTTGTCTTCCAGGCGTTGGTCATCCGCAAAAACCCGGCCAACCTGAAACGTGTGCTGATTGGATTCGTGTATGTTTTAATTGGCCTCAGCCTGTTTCTGGTCGGCCTGGAAGAGGCCCTGTTCCCACTCGGGAAAACCATGGCCGCATTGCTGACCAATCCTGAGTTTCTTGGGATACATTCAGGTGACCCGGTACGCTGGGACGACTACATCTGGGTCTATGCCTTTGCCGCCGCCATCGGATTTGCAACCACGGTTGCCGAACCTTCACTGATTGCCGTATCCCTGAAAGCCCAGGAAGTATCCGGCGGCACCCTGCGTGCGGTGGAGCTGCGTATCGCCGTCGCCATTGGTGTGGCGTTTGGCGTTAGCGTTGGCGCATACCGAATTGTTTCGGGCACACCGCTTCCCTATTACATCATGGCGGGCTACGCCCTGGTTATCGCCCAGACATTTCTCGCCTCCAAATCGATCATCCCTCTTGCCTATGATTCGGGCGGCGTAACCACCTCGACTGTAACCGTACCCGTTGTTACCGCGCTTGGCCTGGGGCTGGCGAACGCCATTCCCGGGCGCAGTCCGCTGCTCGACGGGTTCGGATTGATTGCCTTTGCCAGTGTGTTTCCAATTGTCTCCGTTTTGGGATACGACATGCTGATCAGCTGGTTAAGGGGCCGAAACAAACAGACCCACAAGGAGAAAAGCACATGAACCTTAAAATGATCATGGCCTTTGTCGCTGATGACAAAACCAATACCGTTCTGGAAGCCGCCCGCGACGCGGGGTGTACGGGGGCGACCGTGATTACCAGTGTTCGCGGCGAAGGTCTGGTTCCGGAAAAAACCTTTCTGGGCCTGGATTTAACCGCACAGCGCGACGTGCTGCTGTTTCTTGTTGCCGCGCCAAAAGCGCGCGAAATCCTTGAAACGATCTCAACGGCCGGACGCTTCGATGAAGAACCTGGAACAGGAATTGCCATTCAGATCGAAATCGAGGATGCCGTCGGCCTGAAAACCCAGGAAGAAATTCTGACGCATGAAATCGAGGAAGCATTATGAGCGAAAAATCACATGTCACCGTGTCTGAGGTGATGTCCACCGAAATCATCTCTATCGACGCCACCGCCACGGTCCATGACGCCACCGTGCTGATGCGCGAACACCACACCAGTTCGATTGTCGTCAACCGCCGAAACGCGGCGGATGAATTTGGCCTGATCGTTGTTTCCGATATTGCCAGCAAGGTCCTTGGCGAAAACCTGTCGCCAAAAAGAGTCAACGTTTACGAAGTCATGTCCAAACCGGTAATCTCGCTGGCGGCGGAAATGAACACGGTATACGCCGTACGTTTGTTGTCGCGTTTCAAGTTAAGCCGCGCGCTGGTTATTGACCACGACAGGAATCCGTTGGGGATCGTCACGCTTCGCGATATGGTCCTGCGCAACATCCGCGATATTGAGAGCGAACCGTGAATTTCTTGACGTCTCCTAGCCTTTTTACCGGCAGGTGGAATGATGGATCATGAACGACGGTGACATTAGCACTTCAAAACAGGCCCGTATCCTTACACTGGGCATGGGCGGCATCCTGGCCGCATCGATCTTTCTTGGCGCCTACCTAAATTATCATGCCTTCAAATCGGTTTTATTTGACCTGACGCGTACCCGCCTGCAAATTGTCGCCACAGATTTGCAGGCCCGCAGCACAAACATCTTTCCGCACACACCAGAATTTCAAAACCTGATTGACCAGATAAAAAAATCCGACCCGCAAATCCGATCCATTGAGATCTTTGATATCTCAGAATACGGGGCCACGGACCAACACCCATCATCGCATGCGCAAACGACACCGGGTACGGACAACACCATGGTTGTCGAGGTTCCGTTAACGCCCAACAGCGATCAGATTGCGGCTATTGCATTAAATTATTCGCTGGCAACCGAGCGCCTCCAGCTGGCGCGCAAACGAAACCACCTGCTGATCATATCCCTGTCGGGGTTTGCGCTCTTAACCGCTCTGTCGGGGTTTGGCATTCGCTGGATTCTGCGGCCTGCCCGCGACCTATCCCGCCGCATGACTCATGATTTCAGTTCGCTGCTTGAGGATAAGCGGACAATAGAACAGAACACCCCACCTCGTTGGCAGGAAGAAACTGATTATCTGGGTTTTCGCGAGAATGTCAGGGCAATTCTGAATGTCCTGGAAGAGGCTGAAGACTACGGTCTAACGGACCCGACCTCTTCCGGGGAGCGGGCATGAGCAACCCGCATCCTCGTTTGGCCGACGGTCTTCAACACCGAATTTTACTCCTGATGGCATTCCTTGTCATTTTCAGTTTCGCCGGTATTTCGGGCCTTACTTGGTCCGACGACGAAACCAGCCTGCGCTCTCACGTCGCGGTAAAAATAGATACAGCGACCATCTTGCTTCGGCAAAAAATTCTGATCCACGAACGGCAGGGGCACCCCGACGAAGCCCTTCGCGAGCTATTTAGACAAACCCTCATCCAGGTGCCGGAATTTGCCTACCTTGCGGTCATGAATGAAAGTCAGAAATTGCTTATCGAGGCGGGCGTCCGGCCGCCTGGACTTGCCGATCTGACCCCGCGAACAAACAATCAGATCGCCGGAAATCAGGATATTCGTTTCATTAAGATTGATACGGATACAAAAGGCCGAAAATTATTTGTGCTCGTTGGCGTTGAACGGGACACATTGCGCCTTCGTCCGCTCGATCATCTGCCTGTTCTCTTGACGGGTCTGTTCGGAATGATCGGGGTTGGCTACATGATTTTGAATTCCCTGCTGGAGAGCTGCTTTTATGCGCCGTTCCGATCCATCCTGGGATTGATGGGCCGCATAAACGCAGGTGATTTTCGCGTCCAGCTGACGCCCGCATCCGGCACCCTTTTTGGCACCCTGACCGAAGCTCTCAACAGCTTCGTCACTCGTGTCAATGGACACTTTACGGTCATGAGTTTGCTTGCCAGTGATCTGGAGGCTGACAGCAATCCCGACAACCAGCAATCACGAAAGCGCTTGGGTGCGCACATGGCACAACTCTTAAATCGCTTTCACTTTGCTGACGGCGGCCAAATCCCGGCGCTGATTATCGGTTCGGCGACACATACCCGCCTGCCTCTGTTTCTACTCGCTTTCGCAGAAACCCTGACTTATGCCTTTCTGCCCAATTATGTTGCCGGATTTCACAGCCTGGAGACCGGTTATGACATTGAGGTGTTCATGGCTCTCCCGATCACCGCTTTTTTTGGCGCCTCCACTCTTGCCTCTGCGCTGTCTGAATACTGGATCAGCCGCTCGACTTTGAAATCAGTCCTGATGATGGGCGGCGGCTTGTGTTTCGCGGGATACGCAGGTACGGCGTTAAGTACGACTTATGAAAGCCTGATCATCTTTCGTGTTGTTAGCGGTTGGGGAATTGGAACAGTCATCGCGAGCTGCCAGGCCCATGTTACCAGGTTTTCCGCAGAGGAAAACTTTTCTGAAAATCAGAATGCTTTTTTTCAACCGCTGTTATCGGGAGGCGTAATTGGGGTCTCCTTCGGAGGCTTGCTCGCCAACAATATCGGCTTTTCCGAGATATTCACCATTGCCGCCATAACCGCCCTGCTGACGACGGTGTTAACGGCGATAACGGTCGATAACTTTCCCAACTCTCGGCCCTCATCCTCTTCAAACAAGGTTCTTGAAGCGCTGCCCTCCCTGTTCACCAACTTCAGATTCGTTCTGTTCGCAAGCTTGGCCGTCCTGCCATCACGAATTTTTTTGGGTGGGTTTCTGTTTTTTCTGATTCCCGTCTATCTGTTTGAATTTGATCTTGGGTTCATGGGGATCGGCTGGGTGCTGGCGGCGGTTCTTTTAGTCATCTTCATTATGACGCCGCCGATGGCCCGTCTGGCGGATAAGTTCGGATTGACAGTACTGTCGATTTTTGCCGGACTCGTCATCACGGGTGCAATCACAATTTCGGTGATCCAGTGGCAGAATACATTAACTGTGATCGCAATTGCTATCGCGGTCGGTATCGGTCACGCCCTCATCCTGGCGCCATCTCTGGCCGCCCTACCCAAGCTCTGCGCTTCCGAGCTATCTGCAACCACCCCTGTCTCAATATTGACGGTATATCGATCCGTCGAAGGAATCGGGATAACGCTTGGGCCGCTTGCGGCTGCAGTTTTGGCCAAACAGGTAGGATATGCACAAACGATTTTTTACCTTGGCTGCGCAAGCCTGGTTTTAGCTGTGCTGTTTGGAACAACGTTTGCGATCTTGCGACTGCGGCCAGATGCGGCTGAAAGCGGCCCTCTTTCCTAATCGGTTTCATCTTCCTCAATTTCCCAGATACGGGCGTGGTCATCACTACGTGAGATGGCCCGGATGCGTTCGACAACCCCTTCTTCGCTCAACTCGCGCTCAATAGACAACAGCGTTCCCGGCGGGTGATTGCTGATACCTTCCGTGTCTGAAATTTCCATCCTTGCCGCCTCAAGAGCGGCCATCATATCCGGTGCGCCATAATCGCGATGCAGATGCGCCGCGAGGGCGTGGGTAATATTTTCGTGCTCTGTATCGCTGACGGACGAGACCTGAACCAATGATGCACGTCCGAAACTGGAAAGCCCCAGCCAGCCATTACGAAAAGCAAGCTGTTCCTTGTTGTCCATGTGCGCCGCATCCAAATCGGTGAATGCAAAGGTGCCGGTTACGGCCCATTCCCCTGCTTCCGCCGCCGATGGAAATGTGTTTTGATCAGATATATCGAGGCGGATGGTTTTTAGCAGTTTCATGACTGGCCCTTGGGTTTGTTTTCATCACCTGTCTTTCAAGACTACCCAATCCCTCCTTTGCACTCTACCATCCATTTTTCGCCAGCCTGTAAAGATCGGGAACTAAATTGATCAGAACCAACATCATTTCCGCTGTTATCATCGGGGTCGCGCTCAACGGACTTAGCCCCGCGAACGCCGTGGCATTTGATGAAAAAGTTCTGAATTCGGTGGTTAGCGTCCTGCCCAACTGGTTGCGCTGGAAACAGGAAAACAGCGAAGCCCGCATGCCCAACGCACCCGAAGGAACGGCGGTTGCCATTTTCAAAGGCGGATACCTGATCACCAACGCGCACGTTCTGGGGCCAGCGAAGGAGGTGGATATACGGCTCAACAACGGTAATCTTCTGGGCGTCCAAATCGTCGGGCGTGATCTCAGAACAGATTTGGCCCTGCTGAAGGCGCCGCGTGAATTTCCTGCGTTCGACGTCGCCCCAGCTCCCAAACTGGGGAATAGCGTCTGTACTGCCGCGAACCAGTTTGGCCTAGGACTTTCCGTTACCTGTGGAGTGGTTTCCGCGCTTCATCGCACCGGGACGGGTTTTAATGTTATTGAAGATTTCGTTCAAACCGATGCCGTCGTCAATCCGGGCGGGTCAGGCGGGGCCCTGGTGGATGGTGACTCGCGGCTGGTCGGTATGATTTCCGCAATCTTCACCAAGGAAAGCGATTCCAACATCGGCATCAACTTTGCTACCTCAAGCAAATTGCTGATACGTGTCGCCACCGACCTTCGCGATCACGGTCGTGTCCTGTGGGGGAACCCCGGTCTTCGGGTCGGGGCGCTCAATACAGATCAGCGCCGGAAATGGAGCGGGGCCAAAATTCTGGACATTGATCCTGGTGGCGGCGCGGAGCTGGCGGGTCTTGAACTCGGCGATATTGTGACCCAGATTGGCCACCGACAGATTGTCAAACCTACGGATGTCGTAAGTGAAATTGCATTTTATCGCGCGGGTGAGGCCGTTCCAATTTCTTATCTTCGCGGCGGACAGAAGACCGAAACCACCTTGACGTTAAAACCCTGACCTTCACAGATACGTCATTTGTTTACCGGCTATTCCGCCCTTAGGATTTGGTCATGATTACCCAGCATCCTTTGTTGTTGATTGCCATTGTCGTGATCGTCCTGCTTGAGGTTCACTTTCTTGGCGGCGGCGGCAAAATGAGCCTGCTTTTTCCACTTGGCGTGGGCATGGGCATGGCCCTCTATCACGCGGCCTTCGGGTTCACAGCCTCCTATCGCCGGGCCTTTGTCGACAAGGACCTGACCGGCGTGGTCGCGCAGATCGCCATGCTGGCGCTTGCCATGATTCTGTTCGCGCCGATCTTGGCAAAAGGACAGATTTTTGGACATGGCGTTGGCGGTGCCGTAGCCCCGGTCGGGGTATCCATGGCGTTCGGTGCGTTTCTGTTTGGCATCGGCATGCAGCTTGCCGGAGGGTGTGGGTCGGGAACCCTGTTTACTGTGGGCGGCGGCAACGTCCGGATGGTGATCGTCCTCCTGTTCTTCTGTGTCGGCGGATTCTGGGGCAGTCTTGATTTATCGTACTGGCAGAAATTTCCCAGCATCGGACCTGTTTCGATTGGCAAGTTATTGGGCTGGAAGACCGCGATACTCTTGCAGCTCGTAGTATTGCTGGCCGTTTATGGCGGGCTGAGGTGGTGGGGAGCATCCCGTCAGCGACCACTATGGTTCAATAAGGGGTTCCGTCCTGCGCAACTGCTGTACGGGCCGTGGCCATTACTTTTAAGCGCCGCCCTACTGGCTCTGTTCAACTGGCTGACCCTTTTGATCGCCGGGCATCCCTGGTCGGTAACCTGGGCATTTGCATTATGGGCGGCAAAATCGGCGGCCCTGGTGGGTTGGGACCCCACAAGCAGCGGATTCTGGACCGGCGGGTTTCAGGAACGCGCCCTTAACCGTTCCGTTCTTGCGGACGTGACGTCGGTGATGAATTTCGGCATCATGCTGGGAGCGTTTCTGGCGGCATCCCTATCCGGGAAAATATCACCCCGGTTCGACATGGACTGGCGCTCCCTGATCAGTGCAACCGTTGGCGGATTGCTTCTCGGGTACGGCGCTCGGTTGGGTTATGGCTGCAATATCGGCGCCTTTTTTAGCGGTGTCGCCTCGACCAGCCTGCATGGCTGGGTCTGGATTGTTGCCGCGGTTGTGGGAAACTGGCTGGGGATTCAACTGCGCCCGGTCTTTCATCTGCCCAACTCTTGACCGGCTGGTAACCCCTACCTCACGTCTTGTTGATTTGCAGTATTCCCGCTTCCCGCCTTATCTCAGTATCAACATACAAGGAGCCATTTTGGAGACACGACCATGACCTCTATTCGCAACGCCGCCATACTTGCCGCTTCTGTGGGCGCTCTCGTATCCGTTTCCGCCCACGGTGCTAGTGCCGCGGAAACGATCACCCTTACCCAAACACCCTGTCAGTTTCTGCAACCCGAAGGCAAAGACCACGGCTTCAAATCGCAACGCAAAGCCGACTGTATTGCTGAAAACAAGCGTTCAGAAAAGAGCCGCCTGGCGGCGTCGAAAACCCTTACGCTTAAATCCGGCGACTACATATTCCGCGTCACCAACAAAAACGTGCCTTATCCACTTGGTTTCTGGTTGCGCGGCGATGGCCTGATCAATCGTGCGAAACTCCCTAGTGTTTCCGGTGGCGGGCTGACCACGGGCAAATCCAGAAACTATAAAATCACCCTGAAACCGGGCGAGTATGTGTATTCCTGTCCGCTTAATACCACGCCTGATTATAAGCTGGTGGTTACCGAGGGTTAACCCTGACAAGTCGAAACCCGATCAGAATGTGTTTCAGTCCGGCGGGCCGTGAATGGCGGGCGGCCGGGCGACAGATTCCACATCCCTTGTCATCCCACGACCCGCCCTTAACGATATAACGGCCGGGCCCGGCTGTCGTCGATGTCCATTCAAACACTTGACCGGCGGCGTCCACCAGACCATAGGGGCTGTCACCATCCGGATACGACCCCGACGACCGAGTATCAAACGGCCCCAGGTCATGACTGTTCAGGCGTGACGGGTCGTACCGATTTCCCCACGGGAACCAGCGACCGTCGTCGCCACGTGCTGCTTTTTCCCACTCTGCTTCGGTGGGCAGCCGCCAGTGCCCGGAAGTTTTCCCGGACAGCCATTTGGCGTAAGCGCGGGCGTCCTCGTGACTGACCAGAACGACTGGATGTTCGGAACGGCCTGCTGGAAAATTTTCGTCGCGCCAGGCATGGCGGCGGGTTCTCTGGTAGGGGTGGGCAAGTCCGTAACCCAGCCACGTCTTTTTATCTACACCCGGAACGCGATGTCCCGTTGATTTAACAAAGTCCTGATATTGAGCGTTTGTAATCGTCGTTCTGGTGATCTGGTAGGCGGGAAGGACCGGAGTCTTTCTGCGTTCTTTTTCATACCATTTCCATTTTCGGGTCCGGCTGTGACCATAGGCGATTTCATCAAGTTGGTAGGCTGCCTCACGCTCTTTCGGCAATGACCCCATGATGAAAGCACCCGCAGGGATGTCAATCAGCCGAGGCGGTACCCAAGCGTCTTTTGCTTCGGCCGCGACGCATCCCACCAGAACCAGAAACAGGGAAAATATTTTGAATTTCATCCGCCTATTGTGACAGCCGTCAGCGCAAGAGACGTTCACAATGATGTGAAGATGCTTGATTCGATCCGCCATTATCCATCTGCCAGTTTGAATGGCGAGAACGGGTTCGGTTCTCGGTATCAGACATTAAATAATATTTAGGGAGACTCCACCGTGCGGCATTTGAAAAACCGTTTGCTATCAACAACCGTTATCCCCGCCTTTATCGGTGTGGGCATCGCTATGGGCGGGTTTGGCGCCATAACATCCGTTTCAGGAGCCAGCGAGACCAACAGCGGCCTACTGCCGACCGCCAGGCCGCGCAGCCAAATTGTGGAACTGGCCGCCGCCTGCAATCCATGCAATCCTTGCGCAGCGAAAAACCCATGTAATCCCTGCAACCCATGTGCGGCGAAAAAGGCCTGCAATCCGTGTAATCCTTGCGCAGCGAAAAATCCATGTAACCCATGTAGTCCCTGCAACCCATGCGCGGCGAAAAAGACCTGCAATCCGTGTAATCCTTGCGCAGCGAAAAATCCATGCAGCCCATGTAGTCCCTGCAATCCGTGTGCCGCAGCCAAAACTGCGTCATTCTCTGCCAAGTGTGTTATCCCTAGACTTGCCGCAGCCTGGGGCTCAAACCCCTGCAATCCGTGCAATCCCTGCGCGGCGAAAAAAGCCTACACCCCGTGCAATCCTTGCGCGGCAAAAAAGGCCTGCAATCCTTGCAACCCATGTGCGGCGAAGAACCCGTGTAACCCTTGCAATCCGTGCAACCCCTGCGGTGCTGCGGCAGAAGCCCCCGAAATCACCAACGCCGAGGCTAAGGCTGTGTACAACTGCCTGAAACCGGAAATGGTCAAAGCTTACAAAAAAGCCGGGGTCAAAGAAGTTAGGGGTTATGAAACCTGGCTAAACGTGGCGAGCACACCTTATGCAGCGGCAACCCATGGCGGTCGATTTGTTAATAATTACGCCGATGCCCATGGTGATTATCGGTATAAAAAATATGAAAATGCTGGTGTGATGCCACAAGGGTCAACGATTGCAAAAGACAGTTTTGTCGTTCACCCAAGTGGCAAGGTCGCGGTCGGGCCCCTGTTCGTCATGGAGAAAATGGGTAAAGGTTGGCGCAAATCTACTGGCGACTGGCGTTATACCATGATTATGCCCAACGGTAGCGTCGCTGGACGTACCGGGATGAAAGGCATGAGCATGAAATTCTGTGCTGAGTGCCACTCCAGTGTGGCTCCGGATCAGGACCATATCATGTTCCTGCCCGAAGAAAACCGGGTGAGGTTCTAAAATTCCTCCGTAAGGCCCGTTTCGGCGAGCCTTAATCTCATAACGGGCGGCGACATCAGTGTCGCCGCCCTGTTTTTATAACATCACCGTCGTAATCACGCGATAATCACAAAAACTTGAAACGGCTTTACTCCATCTCTCGGCGTGATCGGTCTAAGGTTCGGTCATTGGATTTCAACACATAAAGCTTTGGAGGCTACCCAAATGTTCAAGAAAACAATCAGTGCCATCAGCGTTGCCGCTCTCACCGGAGTCGGGGCCATGAGCGTATTGCCGGATGCCCAGGCTGCATCGGGCATGCCTGCATCGGGAATCGTTGAGCTTGCTGCCAGTTGCAACCCCTGCAATCCCTGCGCAGCTAAAAAGGCCTGCAATCCTTGCAATCCCTGCGCAGCTAAAAAAGCCTGTAATCCGTGCAATCCGTGCGCGGCCAAAAACGCCTGCAATCCCTGCAATCCGTGCGCGGCGAAGAAATCAACAAACTAGGTTACCGCACCCTATTGAAGCCGCAGGCCAGATGAAGGCCTGCGGCTTTTTCGTGCCTATTACCTTATTCCACGCTAATTTCAGGCGCACCGTACCGTTATGGGAATAATGATGATGAAAAATCTCGGCAAGCTCGGTCGCGCACGGCTTGAAAAGATGATGGAAGCTGGGACCAGTGTTCTCGAGTGTTACCGTATTCTTCAAAAAAGTTCTTCGAATATAGTCGCGGAAATATTGCGCCATCAGGGAGAATTCTTTGAATGGGATCACTATCCGAGTGGTGATGTCTATGATCATGAAACCCATTCACAATTCTATTATCACGCCCATCCCCCTGAAAACCGCGCCAATAAATGGGGAGAAGAACACGGCCACTTCCATACCTTTCTGCGCCCCAAGGGCATGCCCGCCACGATCAAGCCGGTCAAGCTGGCGGACTATAAAAAGCTGGATGGAGACAATGATGAACTAACACATTTCGTCGGAATTTCCATGAATCCCGCCGGGTATCCCATCCGTATTTTCACCACAAACCGTTGGGTAACCGGTGAGACATGGTATGCCGCCGATAGCGTCAAGAGCCTGCTTGAGCGTTTCAATATGGATTTGGCGGCCCCCTCCTGGCCGGCCAATATCTGGATCACCAATATGATTTGTCTTTTTCAACCCGCCATCGAAAACCTGCTGGACCTGCGTGACCGCGCCGTGGCGGATTGGGAAGTGAAGCACCCAGGCATCAACGCCTATGAAGACCGCAATCTGGAGATCACCTCAATCACCGACATCTCGGTGGAAGATCAGATCAAAGCCGTTGAAAAAGCATTGAAGAAAGCCACCGCTTAAATCTATTCGGCGGCGACTGCGCACTCGTTGATCAATGCGCCGATGTCCGCTTCACCGTAACCATATTCTGCCAAAACTTCTTTCGTATGTTCGCCGTAGACCGGCGCGCCGTGAACGACGCCGCTGGGCGTTTCTGAAAACTTGATCGGGCAACCAATGGTTTTAACCGCCCCCAGACGGGTGTGCTCGGAGGCGGGAACCATATCGCGGGCGATGGCATGGGGGTCCCGGTGCATTTCCTGAATGTCGAGTACCGGCCCCGCCGGAACACCCGCCGCCTCAAACAGCGACAGCCATTCCGCACGGCTACGTTTTGCGATTTCGCCTCCCAGGACGGCGCTCAGGGCATCGAGATTTTTCATCCGGGCCGGATTGTCCTGAAACCGCGGGTCAACTGCGAGATCCATCCGATCCATGGCCTCCAGCATACGTATCCAGTTCGCCTGATTGGCGGCCCCTACGGTGAGCCAGCCGTCGCTTGCCTCAAATGCCTGATAGGGGGCGTTCAGGGGATGAGCCGATCCCATCGGGCCGGGAGCAGTTCCCGTTGCGAAGGCGATAGCCGACTGCCAGTAAGTATGGACAATACCGGCCTCGAACAATGATGTGTCAACCCGCTGACCCTGGCCGGTTTTCAGGCGATGCGTATAGGCCGCCAACACACCAAGCGCGCCCAGAATACCGCCGGTAATGTCGGTGACCGGGGCCCCCACCTTGACCAATGGATGGTCACCCCCTTCGCCGGTGATACTCATTAGCCCGCTCATGCCCTGGGCAATCAGATCGAACCCGCCGCGATCCTTGTAGGGTCCGGTACGGCCAAATCCCGAAATTTCACAATAGATCAGACCCGGATTGATTTCGTGTAAACGGTCATAACCAAGGCCCAGGCGCTCCATGGTTCCGGCGCGATAGTTTTCAATGACGACGTCTGCTGATTCAAGCATCCGACGAACCAGCTTCTGTCCGGATTTTTCCTTAAGGTTGACGGCGATCCCGCGCTTGTTACGGTTCATCATCATAAACGCGGCTGACTCGCCATCAATTTCCGGCGGCAGGAAACGACGGGAATCATCGCCTCCCGGATATTTTTCGACCTTGATTACATCGGCCCCCATATCCGCCAGCATCATGCCGCAAACCGGGCCAGCCATAATGTGGGCCAGCTCAATAACCTTAACGCCCTTTAACGGGCCGCTACGTTCCACCATATGCACATTTCCTGAAATCTGATCAGCCGTTTTCCGTAAGATACGTCATGGCCCGGTCAACACCACCCTTCTGATGGGGGACATCCGCCAGCGTGAGGCCCATTTCCACACCGGCCAGGGTGCCCATAAGCATCAGCTCATTCATATCTCCCAAATGTCCGATGCGGAAAACCTTGCCTTTGACCTTGCCCAGTCCGGTGCCCAGCGACATATCAAAAGCATCAAGAATTCTTGCCCGCACGTGATCAGCATCGCAGCCTTCAGGGACCAATACTGCCGTCAATACGCTGGAATATTCATCCGGATTTTGGCACAGAATTTCCAGCCCCCAGGATTGCACGGCCAGTCGGGTGGCTTCGGCCAGTCGGTCATGCCGAGCAAAAACCTGATCAAGGCCTTCCTCGAACAGCATATCGATAGCCTCGCGCAAACCGTACAGCAGATTGGTTGAGGGCGTATAGGGATAGAAACCCGCCGCATTGTTGGCGAGCATGGCATTCCAGTCCCAATAGGATTTTTGAAACCCGCTGGATTTGGATGCTGCCAAGGCCTTTTCGCTGACGGCATTGAACCCAAGGCCTGGCGGCAACATCAAGCCTTTTTGTGAGCAGCTGACGGTAACATCGACGCCCCATTCATCATGACGGTGATCGATGGAGGCCAATGACGAAATGGTATCCACAAAAAACAACGCCGGGTGACCGGCGGCATCAATTGCCCTTCGAACGGCACCAACGTTTGAAGCGACACCGGTAGACGTCTCATTATGAACCATGCAGACAGCCTTGATTTCATGACCCTTGTCTTCCGCCAGACGCGCCTCGACGGCATCAGCCGGGACACCACGACGCCAGTCGCCCGGAACGAATTCCGCATCCAGACCCAGGCGCCCGGCCAGCTCACACCACAGGCTGGCAAACTGCCCGGTCTCAAACATCAACACCTTATCGCCCGGCGACAGGGTATTGACCATCGCCGCCTCCCAGGCCCCGGTCCCGGAAGAGGGATAAATAATCACATGGCTTTCGGTTTTGAAAATCTGCTTGAGGTCTTCCAGTATGCCCTTCGATAGCACGCCAAAATCAGGCCCCCGGTGGTCCATGGTCGGGCGGTCGATTGCACGAAGAACCCGGTCCGGGACATTACTCGGTCCAGGAATCTGTAAAAAGTGTCGTCCACTTCGAAACGTCATAGGCCCCTGCCTCCTGCAGCTAACTCAAATATAAAAACTGATACAACGCATTATGAATTCATTTTTTTGCAGGTGCAACCCACATTTCCAGAAGAAATCTGGGGCGAAAATCATTCTTGTTGTATTTTGAATTCATTTTTGTATGATTTGAGCATCACCTACTGTTCGGATCACGATAATGAGCACGCCCGATCACGTTCGCGGGAAATTCAGAGGTCGCATCGGCGACAGCGCCTTGGCCATCCGGCTGAGGTCCGAAATCAAAGGGGATGTATTATTCGATGCTTTTAGCCGGGGGCGCTATTCCACGGACGCATCCATTTATCAAATTGAACCCATTGGGGTCATCGTTCCCAAATCCGCCGAAGACGTCACGTGTACCCTGCAGATCGCCAATGACGAAGGCCTCCCTGTCTTAGCACGCGGGGGCGGCACCTCGCAGTGCGGTCAGACCGTCGGTGAAGCGCTTGTCATCGACGTTTCCAAACACCTCAACCGCATTGCTGATCTCGACGTTGAAAATCGTTCCGTTTGGGTGGAGCCGGGTCTGGTGCTTGACCATTTGAATGCGGTACTCAAACCACATGGGCTCTGGTTTCCGGTTGACGTCTCGACCTCGAGCCGCGCCACCCTGGGCGGCATGACCGGCAACAACAGTTGCGGGGCCCGCTCCCTTCGTTATGGCACCATGCGTGATAACGTGTCCGCTATCGACGCCCTGCTGGCCGACGGCAGCGCCATGCATTTTGGAGAAGTTTCTTCCAACAAAGGCATGGCCGGTCTGCCGCCCCGCCAACGTGAGCTTGTCGAAAGCCTTCTGATGATCGGACAATCGCGGCATGCCGAAATTCGCACCGGTTTCCCGGACCTCATGCGACGGGTCGGTGGTTATAATGTAGACGCCCTGATCCCCAACGGCGCACCAAGAGGCGCCTGGGCGAAGGCGATAATGAGTGCGCCGATTCCTCACCCAAACCTCGCTCACCTGCTGGTCGGGTCGGAGGGAACGCTGGCGTTTTCGACGCGCATTCGGCTCGACCTGAAGCCCCTGCCCCGACAGAAAGTTCTTGGTGTCTGCCATTTCCCGACCTTCCATGACGCCATGGATTCAGCCCGGCACCTTGTCCAATTAGGGCCTGCCGCGGTGGAACTGGTTGACCGCACCATGATTGACCTGGCCCGTGAAATCCCGGTTTTCCGCTCGACCGTAGACCAGTTCGTTGACGGCGAGCCCGGTGCTCTTTTACTCGTTGAGTTTGCCGGCAACGAACGTGATGACCAGCTGCGCGACCTCAATCGGTTGGTTGAACTGATGTCTGACCTAGGTTTCCCGGGTGGCGTGGTTGAAGCCATAGATCCGAATTTCCAAAAAGCCATATGGGAAGTTCGAAAATCCGGGCTCAACATCATGATGTCCATGAAAGGCGACGGTAAACCCATCTCATTTATTGAGGATTGCGCCGTCCGGCTCGAAGACCTCGCCGACTACACCGCCCGTCTGACCGACGTTTTTCACAAACACGATACGGAAGGCACCTGGTATGCTCATGCCTCCGTCGGATGCCTGCATGTGCGTCCGGTGATCAACCTGAAAAATGACCTGGGCGCCAAACAAATGCGCGACATCGCCGAAGAAGCCTTCGCCTTGGTTCGCGAATATAAGGGTTCGCACTCGGGCGAACATGGCGACGGGCTGGTCCGTTCCGAATTTCACGAAGCCATGTTCGGCAAATCCATGGTTGATATTTTCAGAACCGTCAAGAAGGCTTTCGACCCAAAAACCATGATGAATCCGGGAAAAATTGTTGACCCACCCCGGATGGATGACCGTAACCTTTTCCGCTTCAAACCCGAATACCGGACGGAAGAATATGAAACCGCATTTGACTGGTCCGCCTGGGGCGGGTTCGGTGGCGCCGTCGAAATGTGTAACAATAACGGTGCATGCCGCAAACGCGATGCAGGCGTCATGTGCCCGTCTTTCCGCGCCACCGGTGACGAACGTCACCTGACCCGTGGCCGGGCCAATACGCTTCGCCTCGCCGTATCCGGCCAACTTGGGCCTGACGCGCTGACCTCCGAAGACATGTATGAAACCATGAAGCTCTGTGTCGGCTGCAAGGGCTGCAGGCGTGAATGCCCGACCGGTGTTGACATGGCCAAAATGAAAACGGAGTTTCTCTATCACTACCGCAGGCGTCACGGGCTGAGGTTATTCGACAGGTTTCTGGCCTATCTGCCCCGCTATGCGCCAATGGCCGCGCGGGTTAGTGGACTGCTGAACCTCAGAAACGTTATTCCCGGCCTGCCAAAACTGGGGGAGATACTGACCGGTATCAGCGCCCGTCGCGACCTTCCACAATGGTCAGACAAACCGTTTTCAACTTCCGAAAACGATACCCGAGACGCACCCGATGAGGCGTCGGGAAAGGTTCGGGAAGTCATCCTTTGGGCGGACACCTTCAACACTTACTTCGAACCCGAGAACACACGCGCCGCGCTCCGTGTCCTGAGGGCTGCCGGTTATCACGTTCATCTCGCCAAACCAAAGGATGGCGGACGTCCGCTGTGTTGCGGGCGTACTTTCTTCGCCGCCGGGTTGGTTGATGGAGCGCGCGCTGAAGCGATCCGCATGACGGAGTCACTTGGTGAATATATTGAACGCGGCATTCCGGTTATCGGTCTGGAACCATCATGTCTGTTCACCCTGAGGGACGAAATACTGGACATTCTGCCGGGCCAAACCAGTGAACGGCTTGCCAAACAATCCTTTCTTCTGGAAGAATTCCTCGCTGCGGAAGCCACGGCTGGGAAACTCGACCTCACCCTGAATCCCGTCGACCAAAACAAAGTCTTGCTGCACGGTCACTGCCATCAGAAAGCCTTCGACACCATGGGTGCGGTGGAATCTACACTGAAGCTGATCCCCAATCTTGAGGTCGAGACCATTGAAAGCAGCTGCTGTGGCATGGCTGGCGGCTTCGGGTATGAAGTAGACAATCAAGATATCTCCATGAGCATGGGCGAAATGAACCTGTTTCCCGCGGTTCGTCAGGCGGACGGCAATGCATTGATTGTCGCCGACGGAACCAGTTGCCGCCACCAGATTTTCGATGGGACCCGCCGCACGGCGATACACGTTGCCCGCGTTCTAGACTCGGCCCTTTATACGGGAAAATCAAATTGACGAAGTTGCAAAATAATGTCGTGGATATCGCTTCTGGGAATCCCGTGCGACGAACCACTTTGCATGAGGAGATCGCGGGCTTGCTGCGTCAGATGATATTTGATGGAGAACTGGAAGACGGTAGCCGCGTGCCGGAAAAAGGATTATGTGAGCGGTTCAGCATTTCGCGCACTCCGCTGCGCGAGGCGCTCAAGGTTCTCGCCAATGAGGGGCTGATTACCCTGCTCCCCAACAAAGGGGCGCGAATTACCCGACTGACCCCGGAAGATATCGATGAGGTCTTTCCGATCATGGGGGCGCTGGAAGCGGTCGCGGGTGAAATGGCCGCCAGCGCCATTAGCGACGACGGGATCGCTGAAATTCGGGCTTTGCACTATCAGATGGCGCTACATCATACGCGGAAGGAACGGTTGGAGTATTTCTCCCTCAATCAGCAAATCCACGAACGCATTCTTGATGCGGCAGGCAATCCAACACTTACCCAGATGTACAAAACCCTGTCCGGGCGCATCCGCCGGGCGCGTTATATCGCCAACATTTCGCAAGCCCGATGGGATCAGGCCATGCAGGAACATGAATCCATCCTGCATACGCTTGGCGAACGCGATGGCGCGTGTCTCGGAAAGTTGCTGAAATCTCATTTGCTGAACAAACGAGAGGCCGTCAAGGTCGCCATTCGCGACGGCGAAAAACCCTGATTTCTCCCGCCCCGTGATCGCTGTCACAGGCATGCTTTGCAAACCCGGATACAACCTTGGGCATTGGGGTGTTGTTCGAATATAAAGCGGCTGACAATGTACAAAACATATCTATTTATTGCTGGTGTGGCGCGACTTCTGGGCTTGTATTACGGGCGGCGCAACATTACCGTTCGCATCCCGCCGTCGGCCCGCTAATCACAGCCGATCACATCCACGACACTCTCTTGACTTGTGATTGACGCGATCTCATGTTCCCCCGATAATCCGTATCGTTGTAGGGCAACCACGGTGGGCCGGACTCTGCCCGAAGGGAACCATGAAACAACTGCTTCATTTTATATTCGGTGAAAAGCACGAAGGCGATCTTCCCGCTCGGGTTCATGAAAGTATTTCCCGCCAGCAACAACATGGGGAAATGTTAATCGGTTGGGTTCAACTGGCGCTGGTTGTTACATTCTCGACACTGTACGCGCTGTCGCCCAAAACCGGGGCGCATGCCATGTTCCAACCGGTTCCATGGGCGATCTCCCTGTATGGATTGTTTACCGTCGTCCGATTGATCAGCGCCTATAAAAACTTTCTCCCCAGGTGGCTGTTGATCGGCTCCATTGTCATGGATATGGGGCTTTTGATGTTCCTCATCTGGAGCTTTCATATCCAGTACCAGCAGCCTCCGTCTTTCTATCTAAAAGCCCCGACAGTCATGTACGTGTACATCTTCATTGCGCTACGTGCGTTGCGCTTTGAACCCGGCTATATCCTGCTGACCGGGGCGACCGCAATTTTGGGATGGGTCGGCATGGTGCTTTATGTCGTTTTGTCCGACCCGGAAAACACCATGATTACCCGCAACTACGTCGATTACCTGACGTCAAACGCTGTGCTGATCGGCGCGGAGGTCGATAAGATTCTGTCCATGGGCGTCGTCACGGTAGTGCTTGCCGTTGCCACACTTCGTGCCCAACGCAATCTGAATATGGCCATTCTGGATCATACCGCCGCCGAAGACCTGTCACGTTTTGTGTCGCGCGAAGTCGCCGACCGGATCACGTCGGCGGATCAGGCGATCCAGCCGGGGGATGGGGAGTCGCGCACGGGTTCTGTTATTTTCGCCGACATCGAGGGGTTTTCGACGGTGTCCGAAAAACTGACCCCCCAGGAACTGGCCCGCATGCTGAATGAATATTTTGAGGCCATGAGTGAGGTAATTGAACATTACGGGGGTGTGATCACCCAGTTTCAGGGTGACATGATGCTGATTACTTTCAACGCCGTCACCTCTGATCCGAACCACGCTGAAAGCGCCATGCGCACGGCTTTGGGCATACAGGACGTTGCCCGCAAAATGGTCTATTGCCACGGCGCCAGGTTACCGACCCGTTGCGGCGTCAATACGGGCGAAATCGTCATTGGCGCAATCGGTTCGAAAGACCGTTTGAGTTTCACGGTTCACGGTGATCAGGTCAATGTCGCGGCACGGCTTGAACCGCTAAACAAACAGTACGGAACCTATATCCTGGTGGGAGAAAATACGGTCGCGGCCTGTAGCCCGGATATCGAATTTGAACAGGTCGGCGAAGTGACGGTTCGCGGCCGTGAAACACCGACAAAGATCTATACGGTGACGTCTGAACGTGCACTGATCAATGCATCTGCCAGTTCGGAAAACCCGGCACCGCCCTCTCCTGCTGTAATGTAGGCGGGCTTGTCCTCCATACATTCTGCGAAGTTGACCAGATTGGCGACCCCAACCGCATGTGGGAAAAACCGGAACATAGGCTGATCATTTGGCGAATCACCTACAAAAACAAACCGTTCGCGGGACTGTTCAATATCGATCGAGAAACACTCATCCATCATCGTCCGCGTCATCGTCAGTTTGTCATAATCACCGAACCAGCCGTTAACATGAATTGAACTGACTTTCGCCGTCAGGCCTTCGGCGGACATTATTTCAACAATCCTGTCGATAGCCTTCCGTGACAGCGGCGGAACGTCCTCGCAAAAATCAATGGCGAGGTCGGCAATACGGTAGGGCTGATCAGAGGCCAGTGCCGTACCCGGCACGTCGGCCAGTATCCGCGCCGCAATTTTTTTCAGCTGGTCGCGATTGCGTTCCGCTTCCTCTCCGGTGCTAACAAATCGACTCAGGAACTTCCGCTGCTGATGATCGTACTTAAAATAGAACGCCCCGTTTTCGCCGACCACGCCATCTACCGGCCACATACGCGCAATATGGTCGCACCATCCGGCTGGCCGACCGGTGATCGGAATCATCAGCAGTCCTGCCGCCTGGATACGCGCCATCGCCGCATAAGCTTCAGGTGTTAGCCGACCATCTGTGGTGATGGTGTCATCGATATCCGCCAGCACGCCAAGCAGGTTACGCGCTGTCTTCGCGGGCATCATATTCAGTGGTCGCATAAACCTACCCCCGAAGAATACCGCCCGTCTGTTTACCGACGTTGGCGACAATGCCATTGGCAACCGCGTCGATTTCAGCATCCGTGAGCGTCGCTTCCGTCGGTTGCAGGGTTACATTAATGGCGATGGATTTTTTCCCGTCGCCCAGACTGCCGCCCTGAAACACATCGAAAACCTTGATGTCGGTGATTAACTTTTTATCGGCACCGGCAGCCGCGCGTGAAACAGTCGCCGCCTCGACATCAACATCAACGACGAAGGCAAAATCACGCTCCACCCGCTGAAACTGGGTCAGCTCAAGTACTGGCCTTGCCGCCAATTTTCGGGCTTTGGGCCGGGGCAGGCTATCGACATAAATCTCAAAAGCCGCAACCGGGCCTTTAAGTCCGAGTTTGCGAAGAATGCCGGGATGGATTTCACCAAAATGGGCCAGTGTATTTTTTGGTCCCAGCTTGAGAGACCCCGAGCGCCCGGGGTGATACCAGGTCGGCGCATCTACAAAAACCTGAAGATTACCAACTGGCGCGCCCAGGTCGGCGAGAACGGCCAGGGCGTCGGCCTTGGCATCGAAGGCATCGACGATACGCACGCCTTCGGCCCAGTTTCGGTCCCCGATTCCCTGCACCCGGATACCCGATGCAGAAAAAATTTCATCTTCGGGTTTATCTCCGGAAAACTGCGGGCCAACCTCAAACATCGCCGCTCTGGCGATACCGTTATCGGCGTTACGCTTCGCCGCGTTCAGCAGGTTCGGCAGGATGGACGGGCGCATGACATCAAGGTCGGAACTGATGGGATTGACCAGCGTCACGCTGCCCTTAGCCCCGCCAAACATTTTTGCATCCGCTGACGACAGGAACGAATACGTCACGGCTTCGACCATGCCGCGTCCGGCAAGCACGCGGCGGGCCTGCGAATGGCGGCGCTGATTGGTCAGCAGGGCGGGCTGTGGCAAGGCGCCATCGGGATGAACGGGTAGCGCCGGAATCTTGTCGTAACCGAAAATTCGAACAACCTCTTCAACCAGACAGGATTCTTCGACGATGTCGCTGCGCCAGGACGGGATCGAAACTTTCAAACCGGTTTCATCACCAGACACGCCAAATCCCAGCACCAGCAGGATACGCTGGACTTCATCGAGAGGGACACTGACGCCGCCGAGCTCCCTGACGCGATCCGGGCGAAGGGTCAGATCGCGCTGCCACACGGGTTCTTCACCGGCAACGACCAGTTCGGAAGGCTCCCCTCCACAGAGATCGAGGATCAGCCGGGTCGCGATTTCCACGCCATTGACAAGAAAGGCCGGGTCAACACCGCGCTCGAAACGGAACCGGGCATCTGAGATAATTTGCAGCTTCCGCCCGGTCATGGCGGTGCGGATGGGGTCAAAATAGGCGCACTCAAGAAAGACATCCGTCGTCGATGGCGTACAGCCGGACTCTTCGCCGCCCATGATTCCGCCAAGCGCTTCAGCGCGCGAATCATCAGCGATCACGCACATGGTTTCATCCATGTCGTATTCCTTGCCATTCAACGCCAGCAGCTTTTCGCCGGGTTTTGCCATGCGGGCATGGATATTGCCGTCAACCTTGGCGACATCAAAGACATGCAACGGCCGACACAGATCCATGGTCAGCAGGTTGGTGATGTCAACCAGCGCTGAAATCGGGCGCAGGCCAACAGCCAGCAGCTTGTCCTTCAACCATCCGGGGCTTTCACCATTCTGGACACCGCGAATATACCGCCCGGCAAACATCGAGCAGGCGCTTTTATCGGCCTCTTCAAAATCCAGCGTCACCTCGATGGGGCTTTTAAAGATGCCCGGAACCGGGCCATTGGCCAGCGGCTTCAAACTGCCGATGCCGGACGCGGCGAGATCGCGGGCAATGCCGCGCACACCCAGACAGTCCCCCCGGTTTGGCGTAATGGCGATCTCAATGATCGGATCATCAAGCCCCATAACCTCGGTAGCCCTGGCCCCGGTCGGCGCGTTGGCATCCAGATCAACAATGCCGTCGTGTTCATCAGACAGGCCCATTTCCCGTTCTGACAACAGCATGCCATTTGATGTCACACCGCGAATATCCGTCGGTTTGAGGGTGATGCCCGTCCCCGGAATGAACGACCCGGAGGGGGCGAATACCCCCTTCATGCCGGTCCGCGCATTGGGCGCGCCACAAACCAGCTCAACCGTTTCCGCGCCCGTATCAACGGTGCAAACCCGCAACCGGTCGGCGTTGGGATGCTGTTTGGCCTCAATCACATGACCGACGACAAAGGTTTCCAGCCCCGCATCGCGGCGCGTCACTTTTTCCACTTCAAGCCCGACCATGGTCAGGCGTTCCGTGACCTGGTCCAGTGTGGCCTCGGTTTCCAGGTGTTCTTTAAGCCAGCCAAAGGTGAATTTCATCGGTTCAGCCCTCCCACCAGACTGGGAACGTCCAGGGCGCTGAAGCCGTAATGGCGCAGCCAGCGCAGATCGGATTCATAAAAGGTTCTAAGGTCGGGGATGCCGTATTTCAGCATGGCGAGACGCTCAATGCCGATGCCGAAAGCAAAACCCTGATATTTTGTAGAATCGATATTGCAGTTTTCCAGAACCTTCGGATTAACCATGCCGCAGCCGAGGATTTCCAGCCAGTCATCACCGTGACCGATGCGCAGTTCACCATCTTCGCGAATACAGCCGATGTCAACTTCAGCGGACGGTTCGGTGAACGGAAAATAACTGGGACGAAAACGCACGGGCAAATCTTCAACGCCGAAATAGGCGCGGCAGAATTCGATCAAGCAGCCTTTCAGGTGGCCCATGTGGGTGTCCTCATCGATCCACAATCCTTCGACCTGATGAAACATCGGCGAATGGGTGGCGTCATAATCACACCGATACGTGCGCCCCGGTACGATGATGCGAACCGGCGGCTCCGATGTCATCATGGTTCTGATCTGAACCGGCGAGGTATGGGTGCGCAAAACCTTGCGCTCTTCATCCGATCCCGACAGATAAAAGGTATCGTGTTCCTGACGCGCCGGATGATTGGGCGGAATGTTCAGGGCCGTGAAATTATGCCAGTCATCCTCGATGTTGGGGCCTTCGCGCACGGTCATGCCCATGCCGCCCAGAATGGCGACGACTTCATCAATGGTCTGGCTGATGGGATGGATGCGCCCCTCGCTTTCCGGCCGCACCGGCAGGGAGACATCGATCCTTTCTTCCATCAGACGGGCATCAAGCTCGGCGTCTTCCAGGGCCGCCTTGCGCGCCTCAATCGCCGTCGCCACCTCGCCCTTGATCACGTTCAGTGTTTGCCCGGTGGCGCGGCGGGCGGCGGGGTCCAGGTCTCCCAACGACTTCATCATCGCAGTGATCCGGCCTTTTTTACCGAGCGCCGAAATACGAATCTCTTCGAGCGCCCCCAGGTCGGCCGCCGCATCAACCGCTTCCGTCAACTCGGAACGCAAACTTTCCAGATTTTCCATCGATCCCTGCCAACCCTTAATAACCGGACTTTAAATTAAGCGACTAAACGCAAACGGGAGCCCCCATTCAGGCGGGCTCCCGTTTCCGAAACAACTTCTTAAGCAGTGAAGGGCTTAAGCGGATTTGGTGAGAGCGGCCTGCGCCTGATCTACCAACGCTTTAAACGCTTCCGGTTCGCGAACCGCGATATCGGCCAGCACCTTGCGGTCGATCTCGATCCCCGCCTGCCCGAGGCCGCTCATGAACTGCGAATAGTTCAGGCCATGCTCACGCGCACCGGCGTTGATGCGCTGAATCCACAGGCTGCGGAACGTGCGTTTTCTGACCCGACGGTCGCGATAGGCGTATTGCCCGGCTTTTTCGACGCGCTCGACGGCGACGCGAAAGACGTTTTTACCCCGACCTTGATAGCCGCGGGCTTTTTTCAGAACTTTTTTGTGACGGGCGTGTGTGGTGACGCCCCGTTTTACTCGTGCCATTTTTCAGGTTCCTTAAATCTGGTCGGGTCAGCCGTAAGGCATGTAGGACTTGACGATACGGGCATCCGCATCGCTAAGAATCATCGAACTACGAGCTTTACGTTTCATTTTCTGGGAGCGCTTGCGCATACCGTGGCGCATAAATGCCGAGTTGGCGCGCACCTTACCCGACCCCGTCAGACGGAACCGTTTCTTGGCGCTGGATTTAGTCTTCAGCTTGGGCATTTCGTTTTCCTCTTCAAAGTACTCAGGTCAACAAATGAGCGGCTGGGCATGCCCTGCCGGACCGCTCGGAAGCGCGGGTTATACCCCTACGCTACGGGCTTTGCAAGCCGCACAAGCACATCTTCAATAGGGTTTTCTGCGCTGTGTTGTTAAGCCGTTCAACCCAATGAACCTGACATAAAAATAGGGCTTTAAACCGTAATGGGAAATATTTCTTGACATAATAGGAATATTTAGCTATAAATAGGCTAGACACCAACCAACAGGACTTTTTCCATCATGGGTTCCACACAATCACAGAAGTTGCCGACATCTAAAGTTCCGGGCGGGAGCGCTTCCGGCGCGGCGCGGGGTCCTGATTTTCTCTCCGGCTCCCCGTTGACGGACTTGCCAACGCCGCCGTCGCCTGCCGCCCGGTCTCTCTTAGCTACATCATCCGGCAACATTATGCGGGATGGTCTGGCCAGTGGTGGACTGAAACTCTCGGCTCCGGTCGGTCCCGGCGCGCCCAATCGGCCCAAGGATGTGTTTCAGGTCGAAACCGTGCTCAATGGCTCAGGGTTATTAAGCCGTGCGCCGGGAACCCGGTTTGGCGACGATACGGCCTCGGCCATTGGTCAGGGCCAGCAACGCCTGAACCGCGATCACGGCGCTGCTGTTGGACGCAGGCCCTTGAAGATTGACAGCCTGATCAACCCCGATGGCCCGACACAGACGGCAACCCGTGGCCTCGCCCGTCAGGTTGCCGATCAGTGGCGCGGCTTTGAGCAGCGGCGCAAGCCCGCTTTGCCGAAACCCGGCCTGCCAGCACCCAGCATGCCAAAGCCGCAACGCCCGTCGGTGACGCCCGTGGCCGAAACCCCCTTCACCGCCGACATCAAACACCTGCAAGACGCCCTGACCGCCGATCAGGCTGGGGAACTCACCCGCCTCGCCGACGGCCTCAGCAAAACCCGCACACCGGGGGCTGTCGCCGGGGATATCTCTGACGCCATCAATACCGACGGCCTCAAGGCCGTGGCCGAGTTCAAATTCATCCGCGACCGTCTCGCCAAAATCGGCACGCCCGATCAGGTTCGGGCGCTGGATGAGGCCGTGTTGAGTGGTGTGTCGGAAAGAACTCAGGAGCAGCTTAAAGACGTTTTCAACCCTGACGTCGCTATGTCGCGGGAAAAAGCGATACCGCTTGAACTCGATATAGACCCGGCGCTCAAAAGTGAAATTTTATCTATATCTGCAAATCAAAAAACCTCTCCAACATCAGTAAGCAAAGACGATACGGGTCCGTCTGGGGAAGCAAACCACACGAACGAAACAGATTTTCAAAAAGTCATCAATGGCACTCCCGACTCACTAAGGAAAGAGCGCGAAGCTGCCAAATTGCGAATAGAAAAAATAGATCAAAGGAAACGGTCGGCCAATATGGGCGTCCGCCAACCCGGAAAATCTTACGCTAGACGATCAGACGAGACACCCCAAGATTTCCATACGCGGCTTACAGAAGACATGTATAGGTCACTGGAAAACAAGAATATTCTCGCTATGCTCAACATTCGGGCTACCCTCGAAGATCAAATGCCGAAAGACCCTGCTGGCCTAACGGCTTATCGGCAAGGGGTAAAGTTAAAGTATTACCTTCATCCAAATACCCCCCCCGCACCGGAAGACATTCAAAAAGATTATCTAAAATGGAAACAGAAAAACCCAGACGGTCTCCCAGGAGATTATGGCGGTGCTACGGAAATGGGATGGTATGAGGCTAAGGGTGGCAAGCTGCACAAATGGAACGAAGCCACCATTGACAAGACCTCTGGCATCTGGACGCTTGACCATTTCGAGCACATCATACGCGCCACCCAAAATGATATTCTTGTAGATATGTCTGTATCTGACCGAAAGCGGATTTTGAAAAAAATTCAAACCGACTTTGCCAAAAAACTTTCGGAAGGGAGGTTTTTAGGTATCGGAAGATCACGTTGATAATAAACCGCTGCCTCGCCAGTGGCTCCAAACAATCCTTATTCATTAGCGCCTTGAGTTTAGCAAGCGACTAACGCCACATGGGCCCACCAACTCAAATCTGTTAAGCCGTGCGCCGGGAACCCGGTTTGGTGACGATACCGCCTCGGCCGTTGGTCAAGGGCAGCACCGCCTGAATCGTGATCACATAAGTGCTGTCGGACGCAGGCCCTTGAAGATTGACAGCCTGACCAACCCCGATGGTCCGACCCAGACGGCGACCCGAGGGTTGGCTCGTCAGGTTGCCGATCAGTGGCGCGGCTTTGAGCAGCGTCGCAAACCAAACCCACCGAGACCTCTGACAACTCCAGCTCCGCCTCCGGTGAGCGCCGTTGCCATGAGCGATATGGACGCCCGCATCAAGCAGGTGCAAGACGCCCTGACCGCCGATCAGGCTGCAGAACTCACCCGCCTCGCCGATGGTCTCAGCAAAACCCGCACACCGGGGGCCATTGCCGGTGATATCTCTGAGGCCATCAATACCGACGGCCTCAAGGCCGTAGCCGAGTTCAAGGTCGTCCGCGACCGTCTCGCCAAAATTGGCACGCCCGAGCAGGTCAGGGCGCTGGACCGGGCGGTAATAGGGCAGCTCCCTCCTCAAATCCGGAACCAGATTGAAGGCCTTTTCAATCCCAAACCGATTCAGCCCGACATCAAACCGGAAACGGACCGTCCGATAACAGCAATTCCGTTGCCTTCGCCAAACCGTCCTGTTCATCCCGAGAGGGAAAGGGATGAGATCCAACTTCGTGAGTTGAGTGCCGGAACGGATGATGGCGACGGGACTGGGCGCGACAAAGGCGGGTCAGGTTCGGATATCACCATCCGCATGCCTGAAGGACAGGAAGACCTCTCGATCTCCATTGGGGCCGACGCAGCGGATGAGGACAAAGCAGATGCACTGATTGACATTGCGAATGCCCTGAAAACTCAAAAAGCCGGAGAAGATGATACCAGCGATGAGCTGATCAGAGACGTCGGAGAAGGCGTGCTCTCCCTTGTTCCCGGCGTCGGTAACGTGCTCAGCGCCAGGGACGCCTATTACGCCTTTCAGGCGGCGGCGAAAGCTTATGAAAAAGGCGACACGACGGAAGCAGGAATTCAGGCGGCGCTTGGAGTTGTTGATGCCATCGGCGCCATCCCCGGCCCCGGCAACCTCGTCAAGGGCGCAAAGCAGATCGTCGGCTTGATGGTCAAGGGCGGTAGGCGCTTTTTGAAAAAGAACGCACCAACTCCCAAGGGAGATACCACCCCCTCGACTCCGTCGCCGGGCAAAAGACCGGAACCGGAAAACAAAGAAGGCCGCGGGCGTGAAGCTGATAGATACAAACTACCCGACGTATCGGTTACAAAAAACCCGATATCTGTTGAGGATTTCAATAAACTTCCAGAGAACGGCAAGCTGGACGCCAACAGAGTTCGGACCATGCAGAACAACATCAAAAGTGAATTCAAGGACAAGCGGAGCGTTATTGAGATGGTTTCCGATCTCAAGTCGGAGAAACTGAAACCAGAGGATATAAAGCCAATTTCCATCGCCGAGATTAAAGGAAAGGTCTATACACTGGATCACCGCAGGCTGGTGGCGCATCGGCTGGCTGGGAAGCCGGTGAAGTATCGAAAAGCAAAGAAGTCAGAAATTGACGATGCATTGGATAATGACAAAATGTCGTCAAGAAATGGTGGAATGTCTATAATTATTAAACGGAGTGGAAAAAAATGATCAATTCTGATGACGGTGTTAATCCTGCAAGGAATTTTAGAACGTCTTTAAAAGTAGACCTGGAAAACGTTAAAACCTCTGATGATTTTGCCGACTATGTCGAGAAACTGAGGCACGGTTATGAGGGCGGCTTACTGGAGGAGCAGCCTCTGGAAGAATACTTGAGTGGCATCTCCGGTGTCAGTTACGCCATTGATGGTCTGGCAAAAAACTATGGCTACGACATGCCGGGGCCGACCGACTGGAAGTGGGTTGCGCGTATTCTGACGGCGGCTTTTGGCCATAGCTAACGAAGACCAACGCCGTGAATGATAAATCCTTATATCGCGCGTCTCGGTTCTTAAGTCTCATCTTGCGTCATCGGCCCGATAAAGCCCGGATTACACTGAATGACGAAGGCTGGACGGATGTTGATGCCCTGCTGGAAGCGTTGACAGCCAAGGGTTATGCCATCTCACGCGATGACCTGAACCGTATTGTTGCTGAGAATGATAAAAAACGCTTCTCATTCAGCGATGACCGAACCCTGATCCGCGCCTCGCAGGGGCACAGTGTTGAGGTTGCGTTCGACTTCCCGCCGGTGGCACCACCTGAACGGCTCTATCATGGAACCGTGGAACGTTTTCTGGACTCAATTCGCCAGCGGGGTCTGAAACCGAAAAACCGTCACCACGTTCACCTGAGCCCGGATCGGGAAACCGCAGAAAAGGTTGGAGCGCGGCGCGGGCCACCGATTATCCTGACGATACATGCCGAGATCATGAACAACGACGGGCATGAATTTTATCGGTCTGATAACGGTGTTTGGCTGACCGATTGTGTTCCTGCTCGGTATATCAAAGAAATTTAACGATACCGACCGGCGCGCCGAACCGGCCCCGTGATGTGTTTCAGGTCGAAATCGTACTCAATGGCTCGGGGTTGCTGAAGCGTGCGCCGGGAACCCGGTTTGGTGACGATACCGCCTCGGCCATCGGTCAGGGGCAGGCGCGCCTGAATCAGGATCATTCATCGGTCATTGGCCGCACCCCCCTGAAGATCGACCGCCTGATCAACCCGGAAGGACCGACGCATACGGCCTCCCGTGGCCTCGCCCGTCACGTCGCCGATCAATGGCACGGCTTTGAGCAGCGGCGCGAGTCGGCTTTGCCGAAACCTGGCTTGCCAAATCCGCAACACCCTTCGGTGACGCCCGTGGCCGACCATAGCCTTAATATCGACATCACCCGCCTGCAGGACGCCATGAGCGCCGATCAAGCCGGGGAACTCACCCGTCTCGCCGACGGTCTGGCCAAAACCCGCACGCCGGGGGCTGTCGCCCGCGACATCTCCGACGCCATCAATACCGACGGCCTCAAGGCCGTAGCCGAGTTCAAATTCATCCGCGACCGTCTCGCCAAGATCGGCTCACCCGAACAGGTCAGGGCGCTGGACGAGGCCGTGTTGGGACAATTATCGGAAAAAACTCAAGAACAGCTTAAAGGCGTTTTCAGTCCTGATCCCGCTGTGTCGCGGGAAAAAGCGATACCGCTTGAACTCAATATAGACCCGGCGCTCGAAAGCGAAACTTTATCCATGTCTGCAAATCAAAAACCCTCTCCAACATCGGCGAGCAAAGACAACGCGGATCAATCTGGAGAAACAAACCATACGGATGAAACGGATTTTCGTAAAATTAATAACATGACACCCGAAGCCTCAAAAAAGGCCCGGCAGGAAGCCGCAGATCGGATAACCAAAATAGATGAAAGAAAACGGCTGGCCGATATCAATGCAAGCTTACAGGATGATCCGGATAGGCCAGTAAAAGGTGTCAAGGGTGAGAGCGATAACGGGGGAAAAGGTGGAGAGGAAAGAGCAAAGTCAGAAACAAAAACGACACTTCGCGGCACAACGTTTTTTGGTGGAGCCGGTATGGAAGGGGCGTACATCGCGGACATGGTTAAGGCGTTGAAAGAAGCAGGCGTTTTAAACGTTCGTTCAGCGGAATCGAAAAAATGGTCAGGAGGACACATATCGGATGCGTTAGATGTCCTTAATAAACGTAAAAGGGATGAGCAAGATTCAGATTTGTCAGCGATGAGGAAAGAAGGTGAGCAGTTTAATCTGATTGGCTATTCATACGGTGGTCTACAGGCATCCCAAGCCGCAATCGATTACGCGGACGAGGGAGGAAAGGTGGATCATCTGGTTCTACTGGGCACACCAATCTCTCGCGAATTCTTGGATAAGTTGAAAAACCACCCGAACATTGGCAGAGTAGAGGTGATCAATTTGGAAAAGCAGGGGGACCCGATAAAAGCGGGCATGACCACAGGCGCGTTATTAGGGAGTCTGCCCAAACTGGGCCTTGATGTTTCTTCTGGAGGAGACGGCGGCAAAAAAGGTCACTTCTATTACGGAGGGGATTCCGCTGAAGGACGCCAGCGACGGCGCGAATTAGCAAACAGGCTCTATAGCATGGGATTAAAATAATTTTCGCTAACAAGCATATTAAGGAGCAAAGCTGGCGCAATACGTTAGGTCTCGTCGCAAAGATAACGGCATTTGGACTATTGGCCTTGGGCGCCGCCGATATCCCGTATGTTTGGACCATCCGGCCCTATGGCAGTTTTATGGGAAAGGAAGCTGAATTCCTGGGATGTGCCATGTTGTCGATCTCCGTAATTTTTGCATCGGGAATTTTCCTGTGGATTGGCCGAATTCTGGATGGTCGATGGGGAGCACTTGGTCCCGTCTGCGCGGCCTTGGTGTTTTTTCTCCTGATTCAAAATACAACACTGGCCTGGGCCAGTTACCGGGGCAATACTTCAAACGAGTCAGATAAGCTCATATCTTCCGATCCTATTCTTCCTAATCGAGGCACGTTTTTCTTCGACGGGGCCGGAATGCAGGGCCCTTATATTGCAAATATGGTCCATGCTCTTGAATCAGCCGGAATAACCAACGCCCAAGCTGTACGCCGGAAAGACTGGTCTAATGGTGTCGTGGCGGATGTCATAGATGTCTTCAGCAAGCGCCACAGAGATAAAAAAGAAACAGATTTAAGGCGGAAAGGCAACGCTGCGGGCCAGTTCAATTTCATCGGCTACTCCTATGGCGGACTACAGGCATCCCAAGCCGCAATCGATTTCGCCGACAGCGGGGAAACAATCGATTTTCTCGTCTTGGTTGCCGCTCCTATTTCAAGAGAGTTTTTGGAGGCCCTTAAAAACCACGAAAATATCCGAGAGGTTAAGATAATTAATTTTGATGGCGACCTGATAAAAGCGGGTATGAGCACAAGCGAACTCGTGATGAGCGTCCCCGACCTCGTACTTGAATTTTTGATGGGAAAATACGGCTATATTCGGGGTCATTTTCTTCTGGGTGGGAGTCCCCCGGTCGGAAATCCACAGAGGAAAGAACTCGCCAGAAGACTGTACGAATTTGGATTACGATAAAAGGTATGACGGCAGAATCAGGCGCGACATCATCACCCGCCGGGGCGCTGCTTCTCCGTCTGGAGGCGGCAAAGCCCTAGCGTCTGCGAGAACTGTAAAAAGATCAGTTGGTGCGGCGGCGGGCGGTGGCGGGGTTTTGGGGTTTTGCCAAATCCAGAAGTCGACCCTGTTCCATCAGATCAAGAATGTTTTCGATGCGGCGGGGTCCACACGGCGTGTGATAAAGCACATCCCAGGGTGTTTCACCGCTCAGCAGGGCGTGGGGAATCCGCATTAGAATTTCAGCATTCTGCGACCAGCCAAACACCCGCTCCATTCGCTCGCGCAGCTGCTGAATGCTGACGCTAACGGTTATCCCGTGCAAATCATCGGCGCTGACCCAGTCGCCCAGATCTTCCCAGGTCACTTCATTTTTGAATACATCCATACGGCGATCCGCCCCTTGCCCCGAATGCCGGACAGGCAACCCGACCCGTCACCCGCTTCATTCCAGGCTTTAGACTAGAACGCCTTGCCATCACTGGCAGCAGAAAGAGTGGCGGGAACGTTAAGTGAACGACATGCCCGACCCCAACAAAAAACGTCACGAAACGCCAAAACGCTTCGTGACGCACAATGCCATTACTGGGCCGGAGACAGACCCGTTATTTGGGCGCCATCACCATTGTCATTAGGCGGCCTTCAGTTCTCGGAAATTGTTCGACCTTGATGTCTTCGCCAAGCTCATCGCGAACCCGATCAAGGACCTTCATGCCCAAGTCCTGATGGGCCATTTCGCGGCCCCGAAAGCGAATGGTCATTTTAACCTTGTCGCCGTTTTCGAGGAACTTGCGTACGGCCCGCATCTTGACGTCATAATCGTGCTGATCGATGCCGGGACGCATCTTGATTTCCTTGACCTCAATGACCTTTTGTTTCTTGCGCGCCTCGTTGGCTTTTTTCTGGGCTTCGTATTTGAATTTACCGTAATCCAGAATTTTACAGACGGGCGGGTCCGCATGGGGAGATACCTCGACGAGATCCAGGCCGACCTCAAAGGCCAACTCAACACCTTCTTCCACGGAAATGACGCCTACCATTTCACCATCGGCGTCGATGACCCGGACTTTCTCCGAATCGATTTGATCATTCACTCGCGGGCCCTCACGGGTCGGCGGTTGCTGCATGGGACGTCGAGCTATTTAAATATCTCCTGTCAAAGGTTCAAACAAATTAACTGGCGACAGCCAGGGTCTTATCGGCCGGACTAATCGCTTCTTCCTTAAGTGTAGCGACTGCTTGCCCAAGTTCAAGGAATTCCTGCGCTTTCCCGCCCAAGCGGCGCATGGCCACCGTGCCTTCCTCGGCCTCGCGGTTGCCGACTACCAAAATCACCGGAACCTTGGCGTGGCTGTGTTCGCGTATTTTATAATTGATTTTCTCATTTCTGAGATCAAGTTCAGCCCGCAAACCCGCGGATTTCAGCGTATCAAACACCCGTCTGGCATAGTCATCCGCATCCTGGGTAATGGTCGCAACAACGATCTGCAGGGGCGCCAGCCAGAACGGAAAGCGACCGGCGTAGTTCTCTATCAGAATGCCGAGGAACCTTTCGAACGATCCCAATATGGCGCGATGCAGCATAACCGGACGGTGTTTGGCCCCGTCTTCGGCGATATAAGTGGCGTCCAGCCGCTCGGGCAGGACAAAATCCACCTGATGCGTCCCGCATTGCCAGTCGCGCCCGATGGCGTCGCGCAGGACAAATTCCAGCTTCGGTCCATAAAAGGCCCCTTCCCCTGGATTAAGCACCATTTCCACGCCGGCGGCTTCCGTCGCATCACGAAGGGCTTTCTCCGCCCGGTCCCAAACCTCATCCGACCCGGCTCTAACCTCGGGCCGATCAGAGAACTTGACGACAAACTCTTCAAATCCGAAATCTTTGTAAATAACCGTCAGCAGATCAATGAACCGCTTGGTTTCAGATTCAATCTGATCATCGCGGCAAAAAATATGAGCATCATCCTGTGTGAACGCGCGAACCCGCATCAGCCCATGCAGCGCACCCGAAGGTTCGTTGCGATGGCAACTGCCAAATTCCGCCATACGCAGGGGAAGGTCTCGGTAGCTGGTCGTGCCCTGTTTGAAGATCTGCACATGACAGGGGCAGTTCATGGGTTTGATGGCCAGCATGCGGTCTTCGGATTCGGCGATGAACATGGCTTCGCGGAATTTTTCCCAATGCCCGGAATCTTCCCACAGCGTCCGGTCAACCAGTTGCGGCGTATTGACTTCCACATACCCGCCTTCTTCCAGGCGTTTTCTCATATAATCCTGAACCACCCGATACAGCGTCCAACCCTTGGGGTGCCAGAACACCGACCCCGTCGCCTGCTCCTGCTGATGGAACAGTTCCATCTCGCGGCCAAGCCGACGGTGGTCGCGTTTTTCCGCTTCTTCCAACATATGAAGGTGGGCTTTTAATTCCTTGGGATCGCGCCAGGCGGTGCCATAAACCCGCTGCAACATGGCGTTGTTCGAATCACCTCGCCAATAGGCCCCAGCCAGCTTCATCAACTTATAGGCTTTGCCGATACGCCCCGTGGACGGCAGGTGGGGACCACGGCAGAGATCAAACCACTTGCCTTGGCGATAGATGCCAATGTCTTCGCTGTCCGGTAAATCGCGGATCAACTCAGCTTTGTAGGTTTCGCCCATATCTTCAAAGGTTTTTATCGCCTGATCTCGATCCCAGACCTCGCGCACAAACGGGTCATTGCGATCAATGATCTCAGCCATTTTGGCTTCCATTTTCTCAAGGTCATCCGGCGTGAACGGCTCATCACGGGCAAAATCGTAATAAAACCCGTTTTCGATGGAAGGACCGATCGTCACCTGGGTTCCGGGGAACAACTCCTGCACGGCTTCGGCCAGCACGTGTGCGGTATCGTGACGGATCAGCTCAAGGGCTTCATCATCTTTCAAGGTGATGATCGCCACATCAGAATCTTCTGTAATGGTTGTGCTCAGGTCAACGAGATCACCATTTAGCCGGATGGCGAGCGCGGCCTTGGCTAAACCAGGGCCAATATCGGCAGCAACCTCTGCGCCCGTTACCGGGCCGTCAAAGCTGCGGACGCTGCCGTCGGGAAGTGTTATCGCGACCATAGTACTCTTCCAGTTTTGTGGCGAGATGCCTGAAATCAAGTGGCGAATTTAGTGCGATTGGCCTTTCTGTCAAGAACACCTCTAGCCTTTGCTCATTCCGTAGGGAACAATACACATATCGATTGTTGATAAGGGATGAAAACGTGGCTCACGGCACCCATGATTATGACGACGACCCCCGCAACCGCGATATCCTTATATATGTGCGCGGCGAGCTTAAAAAACGGTCTGAAGCCATGGTGTCCGTGTTCGATTCTGGCTTCATTCTAGGCGACGGTGTGTGGGAAGGCTTGCGTCTGCACAACGGCAAAATCGCCTTCAGCGATCAGCATCTGAAAAGACTTTATGAAGGGGCTAAAGCGCTGGACATGGAGATCGGCCTGTCGAAAGAAGAAATGCAGGCCGCTATTCTGGAAACAGCCCACGCCAATAGCATGACATCCGGCGTTCACATCCGCCTGATGGTGACGCGCGGTCTGAAAGCCACACCCTATCAGGACCCTCGGGTTACGATTGGTGAGCCAACCATCGTGATTGTCCCGGAATATAAGTCCCCGTTGCCGGAAACAGAGACCCGGGGCATGAAGCTGTTTACGGTTCATGTGCGCCGCGGGTACCCGGATGTGCAGGATCCGAAACTTAATTCCCATTCCAAAATCAACTGCATCACGGCCTGCATTCAAGCCACCAAAGCCGGGGCCGACGAAGCCCTGATGCTGGACCCGCACGGATTTGTCGCAACCTGCAACTCAACACATTTTTTCATTGTCCGGGATGGGGAAGTCTGGACCTCGACAGGAGACTACTGCCTGCCAGGGATCACCCGGGGTAACGTCATTCAGCTTTGCCGCGAAAACGATATCGCCGTTTATGAGAAAAATTTCAGCCTTTCAGAAGTCTACGGTGCGGATGAAGCCTGTATCACCGGCACCTTCGCCGGCGTCGTGCCGGTAAGAGAAATCGACGGCCGCAGGATTGGTGATAATATTCCCGGTCCGCTCACGAAAAGATTACAGGGCCTCTACAAAGATCTGCTTGAACGTGAATGCGCCTGATGAAGCCATTGCGTATCGCCATGTGGTCTGGACCGCGAAACATTTCGACGGCAATGATGCGAGCCTGGGAAAACCGGCCTGACACGTCGGTCTGGGATGAACCGCTTTATGGACACTTTCTTGCCCGCACTGGCATCGACCACCCGCTGCGCAAGGAAATTCTTGAAACCTGTGAAACAGATTGGCGAAAGGTGATCGCGGACCTGACCGGGCCGATACCCGGGGGCAAGCCCATCCAATTCCAAAAACATATGACCCAGCACATGCTTGAGCATATTGATCGCGGCTGGATGGCGGATGTTACGAATTGCTTTCTGATCCGGCACCCGGATCAGGTGATCGCGTCTTATGCGCTCAAGCGTGATCAGGTGACGGCGGCTGACCTCGGTTTCGACAGACAGGCCGAAATATTTGAACAAGTCTGCCAAAGCACGGGGGCCATTCCGCCCGTGCTCGACGCCCGCGACGTACTGACCAACCCGGAGGGGATGTTGTCAAAGCTTTGCTCGGTACTGGGGATCAAATTTTCCCCCTCCATGCTGGCGTGGCGGACCGGCTTGCGGGACTCTGATGGTGTCTGGGCGCGGCACTGGTATCAGGCCGTCGAACAGTCAACCGGCTTCGCGCCTTACCGGGAAAAGGAAATTTCGTTATCTGACGAACATCAGACAATTGCCGAAGCGGCAAAATCGTTTTACGCAAGGCTGTACAAGCACCGCCTGTTGCCGGACTAGCGCCTCCCGGACCGGACCTTTAACTCGGTTTGCCGTTAAACCGCTCTATCTCGGATATGACCTTGCCGACGGGTAGATCAGCAAGGTCCGGCGATGAGAGGATACGGACCTGTTGTCCACGTGGCGCACACAGCTGGGGGTCCGATTCGTCGGAAAACATCACAACGCTGGGGCAGCCCGCCGCCGCCGTAACGTGCATAGGGCCCGTATCATTGCCGATGGCACAGGTCCCCCAACGGGCCAATGTCGCCAGTGTCAGAAGGTCGGTTTTGCCGGTCAAATCAAGCCCCTCCGCACCATCGGTGAGAATATCGCGGGCAAGCACTCTTTCGCCTTCCGTGCCCACGACAACTGGCTGTATTCCTTTCGCACACAATTGTTTCGAAAGTAAACTGAAGCCCCCCACCGGCCAGCGTTTGGCTGGCCGGTGGGGGGCGCCGCCCGGCACCAGAAGGGCAAACCTGTCGGCCAATTCGAATGCCGCCAGATCGGCGTTGGCCCAGGACAGGTCGGGTTCAGGCACCCTGTCGATGCCCGCCATGCGCAATTGCTCGCGCTGACGTTCGCTGGTGTGCATTGCGTCGCGGTTCGGATTGGCGTGCGGGTGTGAACACCCCAGCGCGATACCCGACCATTGCGGTTTGCTGTCCGGAAAAAAAAGCCGGTAATACCAGGAACTGCGATCCGACGTCTGCAAATCATAAACCCGGCGAAACCCGCCACCCCGAAGAAAACGGCGAAGCTCGTACCATTTGCCCAATTGAAATCCGCGCGGACGGGCATCGATATGAACGCGATCAACCAGTCCGGAAGCCCGTGCCATCGGCTCGTAAGGCGCTGATGTCAACAGCGTGATCTTTTGCTTTGGATGATGTTGGCGAATGGCCGCCATCGGCCCCAGCGCCTGGACGAAATCTCCAAGCGCGCCGAGTTTGATCACAAGGATGGAATCGCCGGACACCGAGGCGGTCCTATGCACGTACTTGTGGCGATAGGACCTCGTTATAGACCTCAAGGGTCTTGGTGCACATGGATTCCTTGGAGAAATTCTGGCGCGCACTCATGATACACTTTTCAGCAAACGCTTCACGCTCCTCGCCGGAAAGCGATAACGCCGTCTCAACGGCTTTTCCCAGCGCCTCGGGGTCATCCGGCGGGACAAGCCAGCCGGTCTCACCATCCTCGATGGTCTCTTGCGCCCCGCCATGCTTGCTGGCAACGACCAGTCGACCCAATGCCTGACCCTCTACGATGACGCGGCCAAAGGCTTCGGGTTCCGTTGACGCCGAAATCACAATATCACTTAACATGTAAGCTGCGGGCATGTCGTCACAATGATCAACAATACGCACCACCTCACCAAGATCATATCTGCCGACCAGCGCCTCCAGTTCCTTCCGGTACTCTCCGCGCCCTTGATCCCCACCGACCAGCAAACACCTGATGTCGCGCCGGTTTAACTTGGCCACCGCCTCAATAAATACAGCCTGCCCCTTCCAGCGTGTCAACCGGCCAGGCAGCATTATGACCGGGTGTCCATCCGTAAGTCGCCAGGCGTTCGCAAGATTAATGATACGTTCGGCAGAAACACTTTTAGGGTCAAACAGCGATACATCGACACCGCTATGAATGGTTCTGATCTTCCTGTTCGGGACTCCGTATATTTTGCGAATATGACCGGCAATAAACCCGGATGGGGCGATCACCCTGTCACCGGATGTCATCACGGAATTATATTTGCGTTTTAGAAACCAGCCGAGCCCATAGGTTCCGTGAAAAGTCGTCACAAAAGGTATGCCGGTTTTCTTGGCGGCGAAACAGGCGCTCCAGGCCGGGGCCCGCGAGCGGGCATGAACAACATCGACGCCCTCCCTGATGATCACATCGGCGATACGCTGAATATTCGCATACATGACAAACGGATTTTTTGAGTTGACCGGCAGCTCGATATGTTCGGCCTTGATGCGATTAAGGTCGTGGACCTTGGGTCCCCCCGCCGAGATCACGATCGCCCGACCGCCCGTCTCGACTATGGCCTCGGCGACCTCAACGGTGCCACGCTCGACACCGCCGCCGAAACCCAGATTGGGAAGAATTTGCAAAACCGTGGCCATTCGGCCTTCCGTACGTTCACCCGAAGGGGAGGCCGAGTGGTCCTCTTGCTCGCCGCCCAGGCGTTCCTCTGGTCCGTTTTCGATGTTATGGTGGGGTTCGTCATTCATCAGATCAGAGTGTATCATGCCCAAAAATAATTTCGCCAACCCAACGCCCGAAAACTTGCCCGAGCCATCCATCTTAACACGCGATGACGGCGCGACAATCGCTTACCGTCGTATGCCGGGCAAAACTCCGGGAGTGATATTCCTTACCGGCTTCAAATCGGACATGACCGGGGACAAGGCAGCAGCGGTGGAAAAATACTGTCAGCAGCGCGGGCAAGCGATTCTGCGGTTCGATTACACCGGTCATGGCCAGTCATCCGGCGCATTTGAACACGGCACCATTGGCCAGTGGGCCAATGACGCGGTCGATGCCCTCGATCATCTGTGTGAAGGGCCGCAGGTGCTGGTGGGCTCCAGCATGGGGGGCTGGATCATGCTGCTGACGGCGCTCAGGCGTCCCAGCCGGGTCGCCGGGCTGGTGGGCCTGGCCTCTGCTCCTGATTTTACGGAAGACCTGATGTGGGCGGCCTTTTCGGACGATCAGAAAGCGACGTTGGAACGCGATGGTTTTGTCGATCTTCCCAACTGTTACGAAGATCTGGAGCCCTACCGAATCTCAGACGGACTGATCAGGGATGGGCGCAACCACCTGCTGCTCAAAGATAAAATCGCCATTGACGTACCCGTTCGCCTTATTCACGGCATGAAAGATCAGGACGTGCCATGGACAACAAGCGACCGGATCGCCCATCAACTCCGCTCTGAAGACGTGGAAGTAACCTTCGTAAAATCTGGAGATCATCGTCTTTCCGAACCATCTGACCTGAACCGCCTGACCCGAACCCTCGGCGCGCTGCTTGATCAGCTGGAAATGGCATGAGGGGGTTTCAGGTCTGTCCGGTCTCCGCCGCCAGAATTGCCCGCAGTCCTTCACGGTAGGTTGGATAGGCCAGTTCAACCTTCAGTTCGTTCTTGATGCGCGAATTGTCAATCAGGCGGTTGTCGTTCCAGAAACTGAGCGCCATTTCCGACATGTCGACGCTAGCGTCTTCAAAGGAAACCTCAGGCGGCGGTTCAATCCCCAGCAATTTGCAGGCAAACGCCGTTACATCGGCCGGGGGCGCGGCTTCATTGTCGCACAAGTTGTAGACTGCCCCCGGATTGGGGCGGTTTATGGATGCCCTGATCGCCGTTGCGATATCGTTGACATGGATGCGGGAAAATTTATGGCCGGGCTTGACGATCTGACGCGCCTTTCCCGCCTGAACCGTGTCCAACGCGCTACGGCCCGGACCGTAAATTCCCGACAGACGGTAAACGTGAACAGGCAATCCATCACGGTTAAAACGATTAAGCCAATCCTGTTCGGCCTTAAGTCGGCGTTGGGACCGTTCCGACGAGGGAACCAGTTCCGCCGTTTCGTCAACCATCCGGCCCTGGGTATCCCCATAAACCCCTGTCGTTGACAGATAGCCTACCCATTCAAGCATTTTGAAATTGCCCAGATCCCCGGCATGACAATGAAGAACTGGATCTCCTTGACGCGGCGCAGGCGGAACGGATATCAGCAAATGAGTGACGTTCCTGAATATCTCTTCAGATCGCTCCAGCGGATTGTCGCCATCAAACAGGTGGGCCGAAATACCCTCGGCACTCAGATGACGGACCGTCTCAGCCTCACGGCAGGTCCCACCAACCGTCCATCCGGCATCCTTCAGCTGGCGCGCAATGACCTTGCCGCTGAACCCCAGACCGAAACAGAAAAAAGTTCCCCGGGCCACCATATCTCTCGCCTCCGCCTATCTGAATTTTGCTTGCCAACTGACGTTATAACCCGCCAAATTGGTGCTGCAATGTTTGCTCGAAAAATCATTCCTCTTTTTCTGTCCGTATTGACAGCACTTGGCAACATCCCTGGAGCCCGTGGAGAAGGGGTAGACCATGCGGCGCGGTATCGCGCCTGTATGGCAATGGTCGAAAAAAATCCGCAACAGGCGTTTGGCGAAGCCGCACGCTGGCGAGACCTGGGTGGTGGAGAAGGCGCTGAACACTGTGCGGCGGTCGCCCTGATTGGGCTTGGCCAATATCGCGAGGCCGCCTCAAGACTGGAAGAGCTGGCCCTCGATTCGAAACGGCCGCCTCAAATGAAAGCGCGTATCCTGAGTCAGGCCAGTCAGGCGTGGCTGCTGGCTGACATGGCTGAACGGGCGGAAGCCACAGCGACGGCGGCATTGACCCTGTCACCCGAAGATGCCTCGATCCTGATTGATCGCGCTCAGGCGCGGGCATTTTTGAAAGACTATAAAGGCGCCCTTGCGGACCTGGACGCCAGTCTTCAGCGTCATCCCGGCGACATCGATGCCCTGGTTTTCAGGGCCACCGCCAAACGGTTTCTGGATGACCTGTCGGGGGCGGCAGTTGATATTGAGGCGGCGCTACGGGTCAATGGTACCCAGCCTGACGCCCTGCTGGAACGGGGGATTTTGAAAAGGCTGTCCAAAAACGACACGGGCGCACGGGAGGATTGGTTACGGGTCTTGAGCGTTGCCCCCGAATCGGACGCCGCTACTGCGGCGCGGGCAAATCTCGAAAAAATGGATGTTGTCCTTAAGCCCTGAGGTCAGAAGTCAAGATCCCGATAATGCCGGGGCGGCGGAGCGCCGGGAATATGATCCTCCAGCAGCGACCGGAAACTGGGGCGTGACTTTACCCGCGCATACCAGTCTCTGGCCGCAAGGTGGTCATCCCACGGGACATCGCCGATATAGTCAACTGAAGACAAGTGTGCCGCCGCACTCAGGTCGGCCAAAGACAAATGCTCTCCGGCCAGCCATTTTCGACGATCAACCAGATAGCCGATATAATCCAGATGGGTATGAATATTGGCGAACCCGGCCCGGACCTTCATCGAGTCCGGCTCTCCCATGCCGAGAAACCGCTTCATCATTTTTTCGCCGACCAGATTTTCCGTCACCTCGGCATTGAATTTCCGGTCAAACCAGTAAACCAGACGCCGTGCTTCGGCGCGCTCCAGGGTAGTACGCCCGATCAGCGGAGGGTCCGCTTGAATTTCATCCAGATATTCGCAAATGGCGTCGCTTCCGGAAATAGCCGTGCCATCGTCTTCGACCAGTACCGGCACTTCACCAACCGGATTGATAACCAGGAATTCCTGGCGGCGCTCCCAGATGCTTTCCGTGCGCATCTGCACCTCCACCTGCTTTTCATGGAGGCAAAGGCGGACCTTGCGACAAAAGGGATTTAGCCAAAGATGATAAAGTATGCGCATTTCCGCTCCCTTATATCGAAATACCGCACCATCACCAGCTTCAATAACGCGGTGCTCGCAAAAATGTGATTCGCCCACGTATAGCCTAACGGTATTGATAAAGCGTAAAACTACACAATTGCTGAATTTGCCAAAGGACCTCCCCATGCTGATCAGAACCAAAAAAGCCTCTGACGTTAAATCATCGGAGATCACGCCGAAATCTCTGTTTGACCAGCGTCGTAAATTTTTGAAGACCGCCGCCATCGCCGGTGCTGGCCTGGCCATTGGCTCGATCGGCGGATCAACCAAAGCCGATGCAGCAAAACTGCCCAACCTGACGAAAACCAGATGGAACGCAAAGACGGTGGGCAAAGACCTGACTCCCTACCGTTCCGTGACCGGCTATAATAATTTTTATGAATTCGGCACCGGCAAAACAGACCCCATCACCTACGCAAAAGATTTTGAGCCCAGACCCTGGGCCATAAAAGTGGACGGGTTGTGTGAAAATCCGGGCACTTATTCTTATGAAGATCTGGTCAACCCCCATAAACTGGAGGAACGGGTTTATCGGTTCCGCTGCGTTGAGGCCTGGTCCATGGTCGTCCCCTGGGTTGGCATTCCGCTGGGAGACATTATCAAGCGGTTGTCGCCGACGGGTGATGCCAAGTACGTCGCTTTCGAAACCCTAAATGACCCGGATCGCATGCCGGGCCAGCGCCGCCGCGTCCTGCAGTGGCCGTACCGCGAAGGGCTGCGTCTGGATGAGGCCATGAACCCGCTGACGCTCTTTACGGTCGGACTTTATGGCGAAGAACTGCCCAATCAGAATGGCGCGCCCATCCGATTGGTTGTTCCGTGGAAATATGGTTTCAAAAGCATCAAATCCATTGTCCGTATATCCTTCACCGCCAAACAACCGCCGACGTCGTGGAATATGTCGGCACCGCGTGAATACGGGTTCTATTCAAACGTCAACCCGGAAGTTAACCATCCGCGCTGGAGTCAGGCCAAGGAACGTAACATCGGCGAGTTTCTGAAAAAACCGACACTCATGCTCAATGGTTACGAAGAAGAGGTCGCCGCCATGTACGCGGGCATGGACATGAGGAAGAATTTCTGAGCATGGCTGTGTCTGAAAGCTGGACGGCGGCGCTTGCGACCCCAATAATCCGCCCGATGTCGGCCAACACCCTTATCCGTCGTGTTCTTAAACCCATTATCTGGGGTCTGTCTCTGGCGCCCGCAGTCTGGCTATGCTGGCTTGGGTGGCAGGTTTTGCACGGCAATCCAGACACCCTCGGCGCCAATCCGGTCGAGTATCTTAACCGCTATCTTGGTGACTGGGCGTTAAGGTTTCTTCTCATCGCCCTGTCTGTCACGCCGCTTCGCATTCTGACCGGCTGGGCCCAAATCATCCGCTTTCGCCGCCTGCTTGGACTGTTTGCGTTCTTTTATGTGGCCCTGCATTTGGCAAGTTATATCGGCGTAGACCAGTTCTTTGACTGGCTGGCGATCTGGCAGGATATCGTCAAACGGACCTATATCACCATCGGCATGGCTGCCTTTGTTCTGCTCACGGTGCTGGCGGCAACCTCAACCAAGGGTATGATCAAGCGCCTTGGCGGCAAACGCTGGAACGGGCTGCATAAAACCGTTTATGCAGCAGGCCTGCTCGGTTGTATCCATTTCTTCATGATGCGCAAAGGCGTACAGCTTGAGCCGATCATATACGGCGGAATCCTGCTGGCGCTGTTTGCCGTACGCGGGTTTAACGGCCTTAGGCGCCGCTAAAGCAGGTTCCGAACGACCGGCAGCGTGCACGATGGCGTATTTCAGACTGAAACCTAGTGCGCGTCGTCCCAGTTATCGCCAACCCCCAAGTCGACAACCAACGGCACATCCAGAAACGCCGCCTCTTCCATGGTCTTTTTGACGGTCGTTTTTGTGGCCTCCATTTCCTCGTCCGTCACCTCAAAGATCAGTTCATCATGGACCTGTAACAGCATCCGCACATTCAGTTTTTTGGCGGCCAAGGCGTCGGGTAAGGCGATCATGGTGCGCTTGATGATATCGGCCGCACCACCTTGAATTGGCGCATTAATGGCGGCCCGTTCGGCCATGCCCCGCATGTTGGGGTTTTTCTCGTTGATGCCACGGACGTGGCATTTGCGACCAAACGGTGTTTTGACGTATCCGAATTTTCTGGCTTCTTCTTTGGTTCTTTCCATATAGGCCTGAATCCCCGGATAGCTTTTGAAATAAGCTTCGATGTAGGTCGCGGCCTCGCCGTTGGAGATTCCCAGTTGACGGGCCAGCCCAAAGGCGGAGATACCATAGATAATACCGAAATTGATGGCTTTCGCCCGGCGGCGCGTCATCGGGTCCATACCCTCAATAGGCTCTCCGAAAACCTGATTTGCGGTAATGGCGTGAATGTCCTGGCCCTCATGAAAGGCGGTTTTAAGAGCATCAATCTCTGCCACATGCGCCAGCAGACGCAGTTCGATCTGTGAATAGTCCGCGCTCAACAGTTTGTAACCCGTATCCGCAATAAAAGCCTTTCTGATTTTGCGTCCTTCTTCCGTACGAACAGGAATGTTCTGTAAATTGGGGTCCGATGACGACAGCCTGCCCGTGGACGCCCCCGCCTGATTGTAGGACGTGTGAACCCGGCCAGAATCGGGATTGATTTCAGCAATCAGGGCGTCGGTGTAGGTGCTTTTCAGTTTGGCAAGCTGACGCCACTCCAGAACACGGGCGGGCAAGTCATGGCCCTGATGAACAAGGCCTTCAAGCACATCCGCGCCAGTTTGGTAGGCTCCGGTTTTGGTTTTTTTCCCACCCGTTATGCCCATTTCTTCATATAGAATCTCACCCAGTTGTTTGGGTGAACCGATATTAAATTCACGGCCCGCAAGTTGGTGAATTTCACCTTCCAGCAGACCCAGGCGCCGGGCAAAGTCATCGGACAGGCGCTTCAGTTCCGCCGCATCGACGCGGATGCCTCGCGCTTCCATGTCACCAAGCACGTCGATCAGGGGCCGCTCGAAGCGTTCGTAAACACTGGCCATATGCTCCTGGGCAAGGCGCGGCTTGAAAAGATTGTGTAACCTCAGGGTGATGTCCGCATCTTCGGCAGCGTAATCAAGCGCCTTGTCGAGCGGCACATAGTCAAAGGTAACCTGCGCCTTGCCAACACCCGCCACATCCTTGAACTTGATGGTATCAACACCCAGGAAATCCCTCGCCAGTTCATCCATGCCGTGTCCGTGCAGGCCCCCCTCCAGACAATAGGAAAGCAACATCGTATCGTCTACTGGCGTGACGGAAATGCCCCTTTTTTCAAATATATGACGGTCGTATTTAATGTTTTGCCCGATCTTCAGTACGCCGCGATCTTCAAGTAATGGTTTAAGAAGGGAAAGGGCCGCTTCAGGGTCGATCTGAACAATATCGCGGGGTTCGTCATCGTCGCGCCTGTCCAGCAGATCAAAACTCCCCTGCGCCTGTTCACTTTTATGCGCGAGCGGGACATAGCAGGCTTTGCCTTCATGGATCGCGAGGGAGATGCCGACCAGATCAACCCGCAAAGGGTCCAGCCCGGTCGTTTCCGTATCAACGGAAACCGCGCCCGTGCGGTGGGCTTCGGCAATCCAGGCTTTCAGGGCCTCTATTGTCTGCACCAGCTCGTATACCGGTTTCTGGGCGGCGGTATCCTCACCGGAACCGAGAGAATTTTCGGCTGAAACCCCCAATTTTGCAGAAATAGAGGCAACTAAGGATTTGAAACCCTGCTCCGCCAGGAAATTTAACAGAATTTCCGGGTTTGGCTGGCGCACGGCAAAGTCGGAAATTCGCTGATCCAGAGGCACATCATCCTTCAGCGTTACCAATTGGCGTGAAATTCGCGCCATATCGGCCTGTTCGAGCAGCTTTTCGCGTCTTTTAGGCTGCTTTATCTCACCCGCACGTTCCAGAAGACTTTCAAGATCGCCATACTCATCCAACAACTGGGCTGCGGTTTTTACCCCAATTCCCTGCACACCCGGCACATTATCAGACGCATCGCCTGCGAGCGCCTGCACCTCAATGACTTTCTCCGGCCCGACACCAAATTTTTCAAAAACCTGCTCAGCCCCAATCACCTTGTTTTTCATGGCATCAAACATGGTGACGCGATCATTGATCAGCTGCATCAGATCCTTGTCAGACGACACAATTGTCACCTCCGCCCCCTGTTCAGCGGCTTCGCGGGCATAGGTCGCGATAATATCGTCGGCCTCGTAACCCTCCAGTGAGATTGCTGGTACGTTCAAGGCTTCAGTTGCCTCTCGCACGAGGGCAAACTGCGGGATCAGTTCATCAGGCGGTGGCGGACGATGGGCCTTGTATTCCGGGTAGATCTCACTGCGAAAGGTTTTGCGGGCCTTATCGAAGATCACGGCGATATGGTCGGCATCGGTATCTTCGATCAATTTCATGATCATCTTGGTGAAGCCGAATACGGCATTGACCGGCGTACCGTCGCCACGCGTCATCGGCGGCAAGCCATGAAAAGCGCGAAAAATAAAACCTGATCCATCGATCAGAAACACGTGCCTGGGCGCAGTGCCGTCGGTCATAAACCACCCCTTAAAATCTCGTAACCCGATCCGAAAACTGGCCCCGACTTTACTCTTCAGGTCCACCGAGGCAAAGCCCCATCCAGCTGCTTTTGATCACAATCTCAATAAATTTTGCCCTGTTTCAGGCAAAAAAGCAGGCGTTTGTATTTCAACATGTGTCAATATGTGAACGGTATTTTATCCTAGTTAGCCATTTTAATACCTTGTTTTTATGATATTTTTTTATATTAACGAATAATATTCAGTAATTTTTCTTTTTTCTAAACAACCCTGATAAAATATCACGAACGAGTGAGCCACAGTGATTCGCATTATTATCATTTTTTTTATAAAATCAGGAACAGGATCAAAAGAGCATATGGGCAAAACGCCTGACAACTGATCTGGAAAGGCGTCAGTACCGAGACAGGAGTTTCGACAAGGCGAGAGCAATCGCCACACCAAAAGAGGGAGGGGTGCCCCGGCCGAAAGGCATGGTTTTCGGCCTCGAGATGAGGAGAATACTCATGAGACCCTTGAAGAAAATCATATCCATAAGCCTGTTCACCACGACCCTGCTGGTTTCCCCTTTCAGCCTGTTGACCGACGCAACCGCCCAGCAAGTCGCGCCGCGTTCCGGCCCGATTTGCAGTGATCGCGGCTCCCTGATGACTCAGCTAAAGGGTAAGTATTCCGAGCAGCCCAAATCCATGGGCCTCGCCGCCAATGGCTCCGTGCTTGAGGTCCTGACCGCCAAAACCGGTACCTGGACCATCCTTCTGACCAATCCGCAGGGCATCACCTGCATGATCGCAGCCGGCGACAACTGGGAAGAGCTGGAACAGAAAACCGCCGATTATACTCCGAGTTGAATAGGACATAGCATCGGAATCAGGATGTGGACGAATGCCCGGGCAAACGATCTCAATGCCCCGCCGATACCTTCGCCCCTTCCTTGAGTACAAAATGGCACGAGCAATAGGGGCAGGTGATTTCTGATTTTTCACCCATCTCGAGATAAACGTGAGGATGCCCAAGGGCGCCGCCGCCGCCGTCACAGCCGACCGTTTTGCTTTCGCTTTCGATAATTTTACCGTCCGACATGTTTCGCCTCATACCCGGATAAATGAATTGATTATAAATGATAGCTTCGGGTAACGGTGTTTTCCAGCATCTTGGCGCGAAATCATCAATACCGTAAGGTTCGCATAGACGGCGTGCCAATCGGTGCTTATGTTTGCCATCTGTCCACTGATTTTGATTGTTCTTATGACCTCTCCTTCCACAAGCCCCGATTACGCCATCGAAATTACCGGTCTCAACAAAACCTACGCCCCGTCCAACCGCCAGCCCGCCAAGCTGGCGCTAAAGGACGTCTCGCTGAAAATCCCCCGCGGCTCCTTCTTTGCCCTGCTGGGGCCGAACGGGGCGGGAAAATCGACCCTGATCAATATTCTGGCGGGCCTTGTCGTCAAGACATCGGGGGATGTTAAAATCTGGAATTATGACATTGAACGTCAGATGCGCGAAGCTCGCCGGGCAATCGGTATTGTGCCGCAGGAACTCAATATCGATCCGTTTTTCACCCCGTTTGAAATGCTTGACCTGCAAGCAGGCATGTATGGTGTGGCAAAATCTGATCGACGCACCGAACAGGTGCTGAACGCCGTCGGGCTAACGGACAAGAGGGACGCCTACGCCCGCACGCTTTCGGGTGGCATGCGCCGCCGGTTGCTGGTCGGCAAAGCCATGGTTCACAATCCACCTGTGCTGGTGCTTGACGAGCCTTCCGCTGGCGTCGATGTCGATCTTCGCCGCCAGCTGTGGGAAAACGTCCTTGAAATGAACCGGCAGGGCACAACGGTATTGCTAACAACACACTATCTGGAAGAAGCCGAAGCCATGTGTGACACCATTGCCATCATTAACCATGGCCGACTGATTGCCTGCGAACCCACCCCTGACCTGCTGTCCAGACTGGATACCAAGGAAATGACCATCACCGTCGAACAGGCTCTCGACACCATCCCCGACGGACTGAAATCCCTTCAGGCGGTTCTTTCGGACGGGCACAAACTCACTTTCAGGTATCCCCCCAGCAAGATTACCGCCGGACAAATTCTGAACGCCATCAATGATGCCGACCTGGACATCGCCGATGTTTCCACCCAGGAAGCGGAACTGGAGGATATCTTCGTCAAATTGACACGCCAACCCGAAGGGGCGCTCCAGCCATGATCTCGCGGGGCGGGGCTGCTTTTTTGCTGGCCCTGGTCTTAAGCGCCTGTGCGCCAGGAATTCACCCCCCAGGTCCGGTAATTGGAGCGACCCACTTGACTGACGACGCGATTGTTACTCCGGACGGGACCAGGCTGCCGCTTCGGCGGTGGTTGCCGTCATCCGGAAAACCCCGCGCCGTTATTCTGGCCCTGCATGGGTTTAACGATTATTCCAATTTTTTTGATGATCCCGGACAGTTTCTGGCTCAACGCTACGCCATTGCATCCTACGCCTATGACCAGCGCGGCTTTGGCGGCGCACCGGACACAGGATCTTGGGCTGGCGTCCAGGCCTATGCAAACGACGCCCGCGAAGCCGTGCGAGTCCTGAAGGCCCGATACCCGGCCCTGCCAATCTATCTGTTGGGCGAAAGCATGGGGGGCGCGGTGGCGATGGTGGTCATGAGTTCCGACTCTCCCGCTGACGTCAACGGAACCATCCTCGCCGCGCCCGCCGTCTGGGGCCGGGCGACCATGCCCTGGTATCAACGCCTAGCCCTGTGGATTGGGGCCAACACAATGCCGGGGATGACGCTCACGGGGAAGGGACTGAACATCAAGCCGTCAGACAATATCGAGATGCTGATCGAGCTTGGGCGCGACCCACTGGTCATCAAGGAAACCCGCATTGGCACCTTGTACGGGCTGGTTAATCTGATGGACGCCGGACTGGCAAGCGCACCCCATTTCAAGTCGCCCGCCCTTATTCTGTACGGCGAGCGGGATGAGGTTGTGCCGAAAAAACCCACGTCGATCATGCTGGACCACCTCCCCAAAGCAAGCACGGCGATCCAGAAAGTCGCCCTGTACCAGGGTGGCTACCACATGCTGCTAAGGGACATCCCCGCCGCCACCGTTTGGAAAGATATCGCCGCCTGGATAAAGGCACCGTCAAAACCGTTGCCTTCCGGGGCCGATCAGCGCAGTCTTTCCGTCCTAACAGAGCGCTAAGATGGATCATGCCCAAACCACCCGATATCCATGGCCTGAAACTTACTCCGTATTGGTGGGAATCGTCTCCTCGTCCCGAAAAACCTGGGCTTGAGGTTCCAGACAACGCTGACGTAGGTATCGTCGGCGCCGGTTTCGCCGGTCTGACGGCGGCGCTTACCCTGGCCCGTGCCGGGCGCAGTGTCGTGGTTTTTGACGCCATGCGTGCCGGTGAAGGCGCCAGCAGCCGAAACGGCGGCGTTTGCAGCGGCAATATCAAGTTCAGCTTCTCCTCGCTCATCGATAAATTTGGCCTTGATCGGGCTAAGTCTTTCTTTGCCGAAGGGATCGCCGCCCGGACAGCGCTGGCCGACCTCATCAGTAAAGAGAATATCGACTGCGGATTTGAGATTGTCGGCCGCTTTGACGGCGCCAATCACGAGCGCGATTATAGCGCGATGGCCCATGATGCCGACCTGCTGAACAAACACCTGGATTTCGGCGCCTTCATGGTGACGCCAGACCGACAACGCGAAGAACTGGGAACGGATTTCTACAAGGGTGGACGGGTGCGCCCCGATATCGGCGGGGCCCACCCGGCGGAACTTCATCAGGGCATTTATGAGCGCGCCCTTGACGCCGGCGTCACCGTGATAGACCAGACCGCCGTAACCGACATCTCCCGCCAGTCCGGCGGTTTTATCCTCCGCACGGCTCGGGGCTCCATAAAAACCGGCGAATGCGTCGTCGCCACCAACGGCTACACGGATCTGGTGACCGACTGGCTGAGGCGGCGCATCATTCCCATTCCCAGCCAGATTATTGCAACTGACACGCTTGATCCGGACCTGATGAACCGGCTGATGCCCAAGCGCCGAATGGTCGGCGACACCCGCAATCTTTACAATTATTACCGCCCCTCACCCGACGGCACCCGGATTATTTTTGGCGGACGCCGGGGCGCGGATACAAATGATGACATGCAGAAATGCCTGCATCTCTACAATAACCTGGTCGAGGTCTTCCCGGAACTTGAAAGGGTGAAACTGACCCATTCGTGGTGGGGGTATACGGGTTATTCCTTCGACTTCATGCCGCACCTTATTGTTCACGATGGCATTCACTACGCAACCGGGTTCTGCGGTTCCGGGGTGGTCTGGGCGCCATGGCTGGGGTGCAAGGCGGCACAGATGATTCTCGGTAACACTGAAGACGCCGCGTCGCTGTTTGATCAAAACCCCTTCCCAACCCGGCCCTTTTATAACGGCAATCCGTGGTTCATGCCCTGGGTCATTCGCTGGTACGGCCTGAAGGACCGCTTCCTATACGGGCGTAAACACTGAACCGCCAGCGGTTCGGAGATTTGATAGGACGCCCTGAACGCAAAACCGCACGATAAAGCTGGACCCCTGGCGCCGGAAACCGTATCTTGCGCCCGCACACACCAACAGATGCACCTGTAGCTCAGCTGGATAGAGCGCCGCCCTCCGAATGGAGCCAGCGGGGAAATAGCCCTTATATTTCAACACCTTGTTTGGGCGCTGCCGTCACGTTTTCCCGAATAAAATCGCAGAAAGTCGAATAAGCCGGAATAGGCGGGTCACGATTTGGTCACGGTGGTTAATTTGAATATCTGGATCGTATACCCAGTTCTGTCTAATCAGTTTTTCCGCCTGCTGGCGGAAGTTAAGCTGACGTTCTGTTTAACCTCGTCCGACCTTGGCGCCAAAACGAAACAGATTTGATCCACATGCCGATGCGGTCTTTCATCCTAGAGTCGTTTGAATTGGATATATGGAAATGATCGGGCATAATCACCGTCGAGAGATTTTTGATCCACAGGCGTACTGGCATCATGGACATGACATCCACCCAACCCTTCCACATCGATATTCCAGATGAAACGTTAGACCGCATCCGCACGCGCGTAACCGCCTATCCATGGCATGAAATGCCGGACGATGGCGGCTGGGAATATGGCGCCAATCTGGATTATATGAAAGAGCTCTGCGCCTATTGGGTGGAGGAGTTCGACTGGCGCAAGCAAGAGGCCGCGATCAATCGCTTCTCTCATTTTATGACTCCGGTCGATGATATCAACATGCATTTCATCCACGAGAGAGGCAGTGGTCCCACGCCTTTGCCGTTGATTATCAGTCATGGCTGGCCCGGCTCGATCGTTGAGTTTTTAAATATAATTGAACCTCTGGCGCACCCGGAGCGCTTCGGTGGAAATGTCGAAGACGCCTTTGACGTTGTAGCGCCATCGTTGCCGGGTTTCGGGTTTTCAGGCCGCCCGCCACGCCCCTATGGACCACGCAAGATGGCTGGTGTGCTCGGCTCGTTGATGAAGGATGTGCTGGGGTATGATAGCTATGTTGCTCAGGGTGGAGACTGGGGTGGTGCCATCTCGTCATGGCTCGGCTTTGACCATGCGCCGACCTGTCGTGCCATTCACATCAACATCTTGACGATGCGCCACCCCGACGGACCGCAAGGGCGGGAGGAGGAAGCCTGGGCTGAGCGGTTCGAACATGAGCAAGTCATGGAGAACGGATATAGGACTCAGCAGGCGACCAGACCGCAAACTCTGAGCTATGCAATGATGGACAGTCCTGTTGGCATCGCCGCCTGGCTCGTCGAGAAGTTCAATTCGTGGTCCGACACTGACGGCGATGACGTTGAGAGTGCCCACAGCAAGGACGAGTTGCTCACCAATATCATTGTTTATATCGCCACCAGAACATTCAACACAGCATCCTGGATTTATTATGGGCGGCGAGAAGAAGGGGGGCGTATTTTGTCGCCCGAGGGCAAGCGGGTCGAGGTTCCAACGGCATGCGCCCTGTTCCCGGCGGAACTCCTCGCATGGCCTCCGCGTTCATATGCAGAGCGTATCTACAACATCCAGCGCTGGACAGAAATGCCCCACGGCGGCCACTTTGCAGCCATGGAAGAACCCCAGCTATTGGTCGACGACATTCGGACATTCGCCCGCAGCCTGCGCTAGAGTTAATTCAAAGAAAACTGGCCGCCTTTCCCGTTCCCCGGACGTCACCACGTCCGCTCACTGACACATTTCGGCTCGCGCTAAATAGGCGGATCATTGATATGCAGGCCTGTGCAGGGTTGAACGCACATTAAAAAACTATACGTAACCTTTCCAGGGCACGAGGATGCGCTCGGCCCAACGCATCAGGGCATCAAAGAAAAGCGCAATCAAGCCGATGACGATAATGCCCAGAAATACGATGTCGGTGGCGAGAAACCGAGCCGCGTTAAGGACCATGACGCCAATCCCTGCCTTGGCGGCGACCATCTCGGCTGCAACCAGAGTCGTCCAGCCAAAGGCGATGGCTATCCGAATTCCGGTTAAAATTTCGGGCATCGCCGCCTTTAACACGACGTGCCAGATAACCTGAGCGCGCGATGCGCCCATTGAGTAGGCGGCATGGATCTGCTCGATGGAGCATGACCGCACGCCGGCTCTGGCGCTGATCGCCATTGGCGCAAAACAGGCAAGAAATATAAGGAATATCTTTCCGGAATCGCCGATCCCAAACCAGATGATCGTCAACGGAAGATAGGCAAGCGGTGGTATTGGCCGGTAAAACTCAAGTGGAGGATCGAAGACACCACGGGCATAGCGACTCATGCCCATTGCGATGCCAATGGGGATTGCCGTCACTACTGCCAGAAAGAAAGACGTGAAGACACGATAAAGGCTCCAAAGGATATGTTGATGCAGGGGGTTCTCGCTAAATCCTTCGCATTCGGAGGCGACTTCACTTGCCGACCCGATCATAAGGAGAAGGGTCTCCCAGTAATGGTTGAAGCACGAGACCTTGATAAACTTGGCGAACACCATCCCCGGTGATGGCAGGAACAGCGGCCGGACGAGCTCAAGTTCGGTTGCCAACCACCAGGAGAATAAGATAACGATAATCGTCACCGAGCTTATAAAGGCGCTATTTCCTGTTCCCGGCGCGCCGAAAGGATCGTTTATTTCTTTATCGTTTTGGAAAAAATTGAGCAAACTCATCGGATCTGGACCTCCAGTTCATCAACTTCTTCACCGTGTATGATGGAGAGAATTTCTTCGCGAACCTTGATGAAATCCGGATCAGATTTAATTTGACGGGCGTTGCCGTCCTCAAGGAACCGTTCACCGAATTGAAGATCGTATTCGTGGGTGATCCGTCCTGGACGAGGCGACATGACAATCAGTTTAGTGGCCATGAACAGCGCCTCCTCAACACTGTGCGTGATGAAGAAGACAATCTTACGCGTCTCTTTCCAAACCTTCAGGATCAGTTCTTGCATAGTCTCTCGGGTAAAGGCGTCGAGCGCGCCAAGGGGTTCGTCCATCAAAAGAATTTCAGGATCGCACGTCAATGCCCGCGCCAGACCAACGCGTTGCTGCATTCCACCAGAGAGTTGATAAATTGGATGGGTGCGGAAATCTGCGAGACCAACAAGATTCAGGTTGGCCTCTGCGACCGCGTAACGCTTTTTCTCATCTATACCTTGGAGTTTCAGCCCGAACGCAATATTTTCAATGACATTCAACCATGGAAACAGAGCATGTTTCTGGAACACTACACCACGGTCCATACCAGGACCGATGACCGGATTGTCGTGCAGGGTGATGGAGCCCGACGTCGGTTGAAGGAAACCGGCGAGCAGGTTGAGGAGAGTTGTTTTTCCGCACCCTGACGCGCCGAGCGCGACGATGAACTCTTCGGGCTGAAAGTCAAGATTGACGTTTTCGAGAGCCGTGACACTTGTGCCGGGACCGCCGCCCGAACTGGAGAAAACCATACATATGTCTTTGAGCTTTAGAGCTGAGTCCATAGGGTTACGCCTGTCCTAGCCGTCGTCCGGTGAATGTTAGAGTGGAAGTCCCGGACATTCTTGTCCAGGACTTCCTGTAAGCAGCTTATCAGCAACCGCCATCCATTGCCATTTTTGCGAACTTCGCATTAGAAGATCCGGCGTAGCTTTCGAGTACCTTATCGATCTTACCTTGTGCCTTGAGGAATTCAGATGTTGCCTTCATCGCGCTGGCGACGCCTCCGCCAAGCCAAGTGGCAGACACTTGCTGTTTCAGGGTCGGGAAGTCATACAGTGCAAGGACACCGCCGACCTGATCAGCCTGCCCTCCAACGGCCTTGGCAATGGCCTTGGCTTTCGCTGTGCTGGGGCCAAAATCATTAGGATTGCTTCGGTAATCTGCGTCCGTAGCAGCAACCATTTTGATCCACTGGCACATAAACTTTGGATTTTTGTCGGTGAAACCCTTGCGTGCAACCATCGCATCGAAGGTTGCCTTGCCCCAATTTGAGAGGTCGCCAGACGACAGCAGCACATGGCCCTTGTCTTTCATTTTGCCGAGCGCCGGATCCCAAACAAAGCCTCCGTCGATGTCGCCACGAGTCCAAGCTGCGACCATGTCTGGCGGAGACATGTCGATGACGTTGACTTTCTTAGCGTCCAAGCCGAACTGATCAAGAGCGAACATCATATGAAAATGGGTCGTTGATCCAAACGGCACGGCAATGGTTTTGCCGACCATGTCCTGGGGAGCTGTAATCTTATCGTTAACGACCAGCGCCTCGGCGTCATTAATATTGTCATAGATGTAGACGACCTGTAGGTCGACGCCGCGACTGTAGCCGGCTGCGCTTGGTGACGAACCGTTGAGCGAAATATCAATAGAGCCCGACGCCAGAGCACTAATCACTTCACCGCCCGATGAGAATTTGAAGAATTCCACACTCTTTCCTCCGAGCCCTTCCTTCTTGATCTTCTCCATCATGATTTTCCATGGCGTATAGGTCAGCTGGTAGCCGATTTTAACATCGGCCGCCTGGACAACACCTGTGCCGAGTGCGAACGAGGCCACTAAACCGGCAATGGTAAATTTAATTTTCTTTTTCATTTTCCTCTCCTGTTTCTTGAACATTGTTCTCTCCTTGGTTGGCTTTCTTCTACTTCGAAAAGGCGCTTCTCACACGCCACGATCTCTTCCATGCATTCCTTCAGTCAATGCCCTCCTTTGCTCTATTTCAAATCACGCATCACACGATACCGGTGTCGAACCCCGGGCTTTTTCGCTTGCCGCCATTGCCTCGCCAAGAACCATAGCTATGGTCTTGCAGTCCGCCGGGGTAAGCCAAACAGGCAGCCGCATATCACAGAGGTCATGCAATACCCGGTCGGCCTTAGCAGCGTCTGTGCTGTTGTGTCCGGCGAGATATCGCCAGTGATCGTGGCGGCTGGTAAAACCAACGGGTTCTTGGTTGCCAAACCATTTTAAGTGCACACCGTGCGCGTCGGTGTACTCCAGAAATCTCTTAATCCGGTCAACCGAAAGCTCTTCAAATGAAAATTGCAACGAGCTTGGGGCGAATTCTTCCATCTTGGGACGTTTTGGCATTCTTAGGTGATCAATCGCCCCAACCAGCGGAGCAAGATTGTCATAAATTTCACGCCAACGCGCATTTCGCTCGTCAAGAATTGGTAACTGAGAGCGTAAAATGGCCGCTGTCAGGCCCGACATGCGCATCGAAAAATTGGGCGTCTGATAACGATGCCGGTCGAAAACTTCGAGGGATGGTCGGGCCCGATGCTGGGCATAAAGCATGTAGCTGCCGGAAAACAACACGGCACGGGCGGCGATGTCTTCATCATCAGAGGTGATCAGACCGCCTTCACCTGAGTTGATGTGCTTGAAGGTCTGCGTGCTGAAACACGCGACAGCGCCAAAGCGACCGGTTAGGCGACCATTCCATCCGGCACCCATGGTATGTGCGCAGTCTTCAATAATAATCAGATCGCAACGTGCGCAAACCCCCATCACTGCGTCCATGTCGGGAATGTGACCCCGCATGTATGACAGTAATAAAATACGCGCACCACTTTCCATCGCTTTGCGCTCCAGGTCTTCGACGTCAATCACATAACGGTCATCGATATCGACAATCACGGCTTCTGCTCCAGCATGGGCGATAGCTCCCGGGACTGGTGCCAGCGTAAACGCATTCATCAACACCTTGTCACCGGGCTCAACACCAACTGCCTTGAGTGCAATGAAGATGGCGCATCCGCCGGAATTGACCCCCAGGCAGAATTTGCTGCCTATATAGTCGGCAAACTCCTCCTCAAGGACGGCGGCCTCAGGTAACGAGTCGCGGTCTTCGCCATAGCGGAAAAGCCGCCCGTCCCGCATCAGACGCACAGCAGCTTCAATACCGGCTTCGGGAATCGGATCCGGTGCGCTGAGGTCTCCTTCGAATACCGCGGGGCGAGGACCGCGTGTAAGTTCGTTGCCAATTGGCATCACGCAACATCCTCGTTTGTCAAAACAAACTTGTCTTCCGGGTAGTACTTGGTTAACCGTGCATCGCCTGTCATGGCGTGGCCTTCCATTCCCTCCAGGCGGGATATACGCGCAGCCACCGGGGCGACACGACGCGTTGCTTCGCGCGTCATCCGCTGATAGGTCAATACCTTAACGAACTTTCCAACGTTCAATCCTCCGGAGTAACGCCCCGCACCTTTGGTTGGCAGAATATGATTGGGGCCGGAACACTTGTCTCCAAAAGCGACCGTAGTCTCTTCGCCGAGAAAGAGTGAGCCGTAGTTGCGCAGATTATTCAGCCACCAATCGAGATCGGTCACCTGAATTTGCAGATGTTCCGGTGCGTAGCGGTCACAGACTTCTTTCATTTCATCACGGTTGTCGGCGATTATTACTTCGCCGAAATCGCGCCACGCCGCCTCCGCTGAAGCTTTGGCCAAAGGCGGTAAAGAGTCGATGATGCCTGGCATTAACTCGATGACGGCGCTGCCAAGTTTGGCTGATGTGGTAACCAGCCAAACTGGAGAGTCAGGCCCGTGTTCAGCTTGGCCGGCAAGGTCTATGGCGACAATCGCCGGATCAGCACTCTCGTCGGCGGCGACCATGGATTCAGTCGGCCCGGCAATTACGTCGATACCGATACGACCGAACAACTGTCGCTTCGCCTCGGCGACAAAGCTGTTGCCCGGCCCAACCACGATATCCGCCGGGAGGCCGGTGAAATGCCCATAGGCTAATGCGGCAATCGCCTGCACACCGCCAAGGGCCAAAACATGGTCAGCGCCGGAAATTTGCATCGCGTAAAGAATTGCAGGATGGATACGGTTCCCCATCTTTGCTGGTGAGGCGGCGACCACGTTTTCGACTCCTGCCGCCTTGGCCGTACAGACACTCATGATGGCGGAGGCGGCATGGGCGTAGCGACCTCCTGGAACATAACATCCGGCAGTCGTTACCGGAACCAACCGTTGACCGACGCGCAAACCGTCGATCAGGTCGACCTCAAATTCTTGCTGGGACTCCCTTTGTCGGCAGGCAAAATCGTGCACACGGGCGTGAGCGAAACGAAGATCGTCTTTCACTGTTTCCGATAACCGTGACTCAGCGTCGCGAAACCAATCAGACGGGACGATCATCTCATCCGTCCATCCGTCGAAGCGCTTGGCATATTCGCGGGTCTTGGCTTCACCCCCTGCCTCTGTCTCAGCTAGGACTTTCGAGACTGAAGCGGCTGTCTCAGCATCGGTGACACTGGTCTGCTTCTCAGCTTTTTTCAGAAAATGAACAGGCATTATTCCTAGCGCCTTCCCCTGTTTTACAGATTTGTTTGTTCTCGCGCATTTTTTTGAAAGCGCTTTCATTTACAGTACAGCACTGATTCGTTTCGCAAGTCAATGCCGTAAGCACTTGCGCAACGGAAAAGCCATCTTAAAAGCCAATTTTTGCGCATTGTTTTATTCTTTAATAGATTAATTGATAAGGGCATGTATGATTTGAGGGATGGATAATATTAATAATGAAAGCGCAGTCATTCAGCCGAGGCAAATCTCGACGACACTCGACGACGTCGCTCATGCGGCAGGAGTATCCCCAGCCACCGTTTCGCGGTGCCTGAACGATCCCGACGCGGTACGCCCGGCCAAGCGGGAAAAGGTCTTTAAGGCGATCGAGGATTTGGGCTATGTACCACACGGTGCCGCTCGCGCTCTAGCGTCGCGTCGCACACGTATGATCGGCGCGATCTTTCCTTCTCTCGACAACACCCTTTTCGGCGGCATGATGGAACCGCTACAGAGTGAGGTCTCGGCAGCTGGTTATACATTAGTCGTTGCCTCCACCGCCTATGACCCGGCTCAGGAATTAAAAGTCGTCCGCAATCTAATCTCTAACGGCGTCGACGCCTTGACCCTTGTGGGGGCGTCCCGAGATCCTGCCGTGTATGATCTGATCCGGCGCAAGCACGTCCCCTACATCCTAAACTGGATATCCGACGCAGCGGGAGGACACCCGTGTGTCGGATTTAACAATTTGGAGGCGGCCGCCCGTGTTGCTCGCTACCTCCTGGATATTGGGCACCGCCGCTTCGCTATGATTTCGGGGCACTTAGCAATCAACGATCGTGCTAGTGCACGCCGCAAAGGCGTCGAAATCGCGCTACAGGAACGCGGGATTTCCCTTTCGCCGGAGCGCGTCCTAGAGCGCCCGTTCGGCGTTGACGAGGGTCGCGAAGCCTTTCGGTTACTGATGTCCTTGCCGGAACCACCAACCGCCGTAATTTGCGGAGGTGAACCCTTCGCTTATGGTGCGATTTTCGAAAGCCATGATCTTGGTGTGCGCATTCCAGATGAAGTCTCGATTACAGGGTTTGACGATATGTGGCCCGCGGCGCAAATCACACCGTCCCTAACCACGGTGCAGACACCAAGACGGGAAATGGGAATCAAAGTCGCAAAACACTTGTTGGCGACGCTTTCTCGGCAGCCGATTGCCGACCCGAAGCCACTCGAAACGAAACTTATCATCAGGGATTCCACCGGGCCAGCCAGACAGACCTGACGACAGACCGCAAGACCGATCAATACTAGAATACTCCTATCAGCCACCATCAGAGCTCTCACCTTGAGCGACCCGCTCAAAAGGTAGGTCAAAAAATATACGAAAACCGGTGCCCGATTCGTCCCTTATTCCATGTACCCATGCGGTACTCGTGTGGACATTCCCGTATACGTATACGGCCCTGAGAAAGTCTCCCAAATTTCTGAAACAATGTTTCCTGTAGGTAACGGACCTTAAGGCAAATATCCCGCCCCGGCGTTACCTCAGCCGCGAGGAAGCGGCGGCGTGGATCGCGGGCTGTCCATGGGCACCTTCATGACCTTTAGCATCCCCTACAGCGACCTCGGGCTGCGTTGCAAACGGTGGGCAAGCTGGACTGGCCAGAACGGAAAGCTAAATCGCCGAAGTACTGGGGTTGCAAATCGAAAGCTAGCGGAAGCGCTGGCCGCAAAGTGGGTTAAGGACGGTTTTATGGAAGAGCATTTCGGCAAGAAGCCCGAAGTGCCGTTTTCAGAAGCCGTATTGCGTTACGCCAGTGACGTTCTCCCTAAAACTTGATCCAGTTGGAAGTTAGTGTTTTCGATAACGACACGGAGACACACAATGAAGAGCAGATTTTCAGACGAGCAGATAATCGGGATTTTGAAGGAGCACGAGGCCGG
>Ga0316204_10001211_pt1 | contig 74621 bp, 72 predicted proteins | sample 6monrhotite_MG_2_FD_205661 | JGI IMG/M metagenome (GOLD analysis project Ga0316204, IMG submission 205661) | Microbial mat bacterial communities from mineral coupon in-situ incubated in ocean water Damariscotta River, Maine, United States -... | ecosystem: Environmental > Aquatic > Marine >...
ACCTTTTGGTGCAAGACGGGCATTCTTGTGGCTGTTCATTCGGTTCTCCCTGATGGCTTCTGTTTTTGCAAACTTCAGCTTCTCAGAGATGGATCGAATGAACAACGTCCTGAGAACTCACACCTAGATCGGGATATTCCGCCGCCCGGCCTGATCCAGTTTTTGGCTGGTTCCCGATTTTAAAATCTGGCTTTGTGGCACTTTTGGTCTGTATTGCCGTGGACCCGCCTGCACCGCGCTGCGGTTTGGCTTGTCGTCAGTAATCGGTGTTTCGCACATGGTGGCGGCGCAGATGCCTTCGGCAAAGATGATCGCGCTTACCGACATGCGGATTTGAAAATAATCCACGACGCCGGTTTTGCGTTGATAAATGAAATCATCGTCGATCAGGTCTTTGGCCAAAGTCACCGCCTCGGTTGCCAAGATGCCCGGCGCGACGCCATGAGCGCCCAAATAAAGCGGGTATTCCGGGGATACCAATAATTCGTCGGTATTGCCGATATGCCCTTTGGGGATCACCACAGGGGCGGCGACACTTTGCGCGGAAACCGTTTGAAACGACATCGATTGAACCTTTTGCGCGCCGTGATCGCGGGTGCGCAGGGCGGCGCCGGGGCGCAAATCTTCGACCGCGCAGGTATCGCCAGACGCCATTTCGATCTTGGTGCCACGGGCAAAACTGACCATGCCGACAGTGGCAAATTCGGCATAGCCCGTATCGGCCTTAGCATTGAGCAGCGTGTAATCAAACCGCGGCCGCAACGGGCGCAAAGGATGAATGCAAAGTTTACCGCCGCCGATGCTAAGCACCAGAACCTCGGTCATGACGGCATCATTTGACATGAATGTCAGGCGGGAAATCGGGGTAATTGCGGTGCCGGGTTTGCCAATTTCAGACCCCGGCGCCACAACCTGAAGCGTTTTGTCGTGGTCGCCTGATTTGATCGCCGCCGCCGCATGGATCAGGGTTTTGGATTTGGCTTCTGAATGTAAATTGTAGACATCCCCCAAAACCAGCTTTTGCGCGTGGTCGGCAGGATCGAGTAAATTCGCCCCAAGAACGACTCGAAACGCCGAAGTATCAAAAACTTGGCAAGTTTGATGGGCAAGGGCGCCAAAACTAGGCAGAATACTCATTGCAGCTCACATAACCAAGAAAAACGGTGGACATCAGGGCAATACAATTTGCCGATACACGTTTGCGATACGCATCGCTTTCTTGGTTCCTTGTTACAAATGTTACTTTTTACGGGTCAACTTCGGATGTGATAAACGCCGATTTAGACAATGCTAAGGCAAAATTTGGCCCTTAATTTGTGGATAATGGCACGATTTTGCGACGATTGTTTCGCAGCAAATTTTATTGGGCGAATCGCTGGCGCATGGGGGCCGGGCAGTTATAGGTTGATGAAACGTTAAAAAGTGGGGATCACATGGATTTAGGCATCAAGGGTAAAAAAGCATTTGTTTCGGCGTCATCCAAAGGTTTGGGGCTGGGCTGTGCGCGGGCGCTGGCCGAGGCGGGCGTTGATCTGGTGATGAACGCACGCGGCGCCGAGACGCTGGAGGCGGCGGCGGAAGCCATTCGCGCGGATTTTGGGGTGAATGTTGAAACCATCGCCTGTGACGTCACCACCGAGGCGGGTCAGCAGGCCGTGCTGGCGGCGGCGGGCGACGTTGATATTTTGGTAACCAATGCGGGCGGGCCGCCCCCCGGCATGTGGCATGATTGGGAACGCGCAGATTTCATCAAGGCGCTGGACGCCAATATGCTGACGCCAATTGCGCTGATGAAAGCGGTGTTGCCGGGCATGATGGATCGCGGCTGGGGCCGGATTGTCAACATCACCAGCCAGTCGGTCAAAGCCCCCTTGGCGGTGCTGGGCCTGTCCAATTCTGCGCGCGCTGGTCTGACCGGTTATGTCGCGGGCACATCAAGGCAGGTGGCTGGCAAAGGAGTTACAATTAACAACCTTCTGCCGGGTATTCACGCCACGGATCGCGCGGTTTCCTTGGATGGCGGCGTGGCCGAAAAACAAGGCATTACGGTGGAAGAAGCGAAATTGGCGCGGTTTGCCACCATTCCGGCGGGCCGTTACGGCACGGCGGCTGAATTTGGCGCGGCTTGTGCGTTTTTATGTTCCCAGCACGCCGGATTCATTGTCGGACAGAACATTCTTTTGGATGGCGGCGGTGTGAACGCGACCCTGTAAACCATGGCAACAGGGCGGTTGCTGTCTTCTGCGGTTTTCTGTCGTCACCCCTTGTTTTGGGGCTGGTTGGCTGGTATCCGGCCTAAACCTGATTAAATTTATCGGATAAGACCGCGTGACAAAAACAGCCCCCCCGCGCCTTGAGGTTCAGAACCTGACCCGTGAATTTGCGGGGCGCTCGGTGGTATCGGATGTGTCGTTTTGCATCGACGCGGGCGATGTCACCTGTTTGCTTGGCCCCTCGGGCTGTGGCAAATCCACCACTTTGCGCATTATTGCCGGGGTCGATCGGCAGAATTCCGGGCGGGTTTTGTTGGACGGGCAGGTGGTATCGGACGCGAACATCCACATTGCGCCGGAACACCGTTCCATCGGGTTGATGTTTCAGGATTTTGCGTTGTTTCCGCATTTGAACGTGGCAAAAAACGTGGCATTCGGGCTGAGACTTGATCGGTCCTTGCGCGACAGGCGCGTCGCCGAATTGTTGGATCGGGTGGAAATGCGTGACTATGCCGCTGCGTTTCCCCATGAATTATCCGGTGGTGAACAACAGCGCGTGGCGCTGGCACGTGCCCTTGCGCCGCGCCCCAAAGTGATGCTGATGGACGAGCCGTTTTCAGGGTTGGACAACCGCTTGCGCGACGAAATTCGTGACACCACGCTGGCCATCCTAAAAGAGGCAGGCGCGGCGGTGTTGCTGGTGACCCACGAGCCGGACGAGGCGATGCGCATGAGCGATCAAATCGCCCTGATGCGCACAGGCCGGATCGTGCAGGGCGGCGCGCCCTATAACATCTATAATGCCCCGATTGATCGCGCGGCGGCAGGGTTCTTTTCTGACATCAATGTGGTGGCGGGGCAGGTTGAGGGCGCGTTGATCGATACCGCCTTTGGGGCGTTTCTTGCACCGGGAAAACCCGACGGCAGCAAGGTTGAAATTGTGTTTCGCCCGCAGCATTTGAAGATCGATTTTGATCGATCCGGGTCCGGTCCAAACCCCACCCGCGAACACGGCACACCCGCACGTGGCGTGGTTGAACGCGCGCGATATATGGGCAGCGAAAGTTTGGTGGAATTTCGCATGGATTTTGACGGATCGATCCTGCGCGCGACGGTGCCGGCGGTATTTTTACCCAAGGTCGGCACCCATATGTGGTTGACGATCCGGCGCGATAAATGTTTTGTTTTTGACGCAATTACAAATGATTATACATCAAAGTTGATCTAGTTTTTGATAATCCTTCAGGGATTTTCCCGGCTCGTCGACAAACAGGCTTTGGATCGTTTTGACAAGGCTGATTTTGTCCAGCCGCAGCGACAAAAACCCTGATGTCTGCTCGCACCACATGGTGCCCATCCAGACCCGCCCCCAATAATCCAACGCCAGCGGCCTGACCACCGATTTGCGCGTTTCGCCGCTGGCATCCGCATAGGCAATTTCAAGTTTTTGTTTGGCCTGAATGGCGCGGCGCAGGGTGGGCATATGGTTAAAACCCGCGGCCACATCGGCAAAGGGATAGGTGGCAAAGCCCCAGCCGGAGGGCGCAGTTTGGCGATCGATCGGCAATACCGCGTCGATTTTGCCCGACAGGCTGCTGGCCGCGGTTTTCAGATCGCTGTCGCCGCCTTCGCCAACGATGGCAAGGCCAAGATGCAGGGCCTCCAGCTCGATCTTGGTCAAATTCAACGGCGGCAGGGTGATCGCCGCCGTCAGCCGGTACCCGATGCCGCGTTCGCCCACAATCGGCACGCCGGACGCCGCCAGCGTTTCCATATCGCGATAAACCGAGCGCAAGGAAATGTTCAACCGGTCAGCAATATTTTGCGCCTTATGCACGCCGCCTGTTCGCAAAATCTGGATCAAATCGATCAGTCGGTCCGCGCGGCGCATAAGGCCCCCAATTGGCAAGGTGAGTCGTTTTGGTTTTGCTCAGTTTTGACAAAAAACTGTCAGTTGACAAGATGCTGGCAAGAATACACCAAAAATAACGCAATTTGGCGTGATTTTACGTCGGTTTCGCTTTTCCTTTGGGCAGGTGACGCCTAAAACAACTGCGACACCCCGCGCATGGAAACGGGGAAATAAAGGAGAGTATAATGCTTACGAATGTTCCCCCAATGGGTTGGCTGCTGATCGCGGTCGTTGTTTTGGTGTTGTTTGGTCGCGGTAAGATTTCGTCGCTGATGGGCGAAGTTGGCAAAGGCATCACCAGCTTTAAAAAGGGCGTCAAAGACGGCACCGCCGAACTTGAAGCCGAAGAAGCCGATATTGCCGAGGCCGCCAAAGACGTGACCCCAGAAGAAACCACAAAGAAATCCTGAGCCGCCGCTGCTGCGGATTAACCTCAGATTAACCAGAGGGTTCTCGCCATGGGTTGGATGGAATTGATGTTGGTGGGCGTTGTCGCCCTCGTTGTTGTCGGCCCCAAGGATTTGCCGGTGATGTTTCACGCGCTTGGCAAAATAACCGCCAAGTTGCGCCGCATGGCGCGGGAATTTTCATCCGCCATGTCGGATGCGGCGAATGCCACGGGTGCCAATGATATTGCCAAAGATTTGAAAGGGTTAACCGATCCCAAAAGCCTTGGCATCGACAAACTGAAAGAAGCCGCCGACAGTTTTGACAAATGGGAGCCGGGCGTAAACCAAAAGGCAATGGGCGCGGAAACCGCAAAATTGGCGCAGGAACGCGCCGCTGATGCGCGGGCAATTCGCGAAAAATCCGCTGCCATGGCGCAGGCCCGCCTTGACCGCGAAGCCGCCGAGGCGGCAGGTTCAGACAAACCCAAAGCCAAGACGGCAAAATCCGGTTCGGCGAAAGCCCCAGCTAAAACTGCGGCTAAAAAACCTGCTACAAAGGCAGCAGCCGCGAAAAAACCAGCTGCTAAAAAAGCACCCGCCAAGGCAAAAACCGCCGCACCCAAAGCCACAAAGGCCGCGCCCAAAAGCCGCGCCAAAAAACCAGAGGCTAAAGCATGAGCAAGACCGATCAAATCGAGGAAAGCAGCGCGCCGCTCATCGAGCATCTGACCGAATTACGCACGCGTCTTATTCGATCCGCGATCGCTTTTGTTATCGGTATTTTCATCACGTTTTACGTCTGGAATCCGATCTTCAATTTCATGACCCAGCCGATCTGTTCGGCGCTAAGTGAGCGCGGCCAGGATTGCGGGCTGATCCTGATCAAACTGCAAGAAGGTTTCTTTGTGGCGATCCGCATTTCCATTATGGGTGGATTTGCGCTGGCCTTTCCGGTGATTTCCTATCAACTTTGGCGTTTCGTGGCGCCGGGCTTGTATCGCACTGAAAAAAATGCGTTTTTGCCGTTTTTGCTGGCCTCTCCTTTCATGTTCTTGCTGGGGGCCGGCTTTGCATTTTTTGTCGTTATCCCGCTGGCGTTCGATTTCTTTCTGAACTTTCAGCAAATCAACATGGTCGGCGAAGCGGCGGATCCCACCGAGGGATTGGGGCAGGCGGGCATCACGTTTCAGGGTTCTGTTGCGGAATATCTGTCGCTGACCATCACCTTTATCATGGCCTTTGGCTTGTGTTTTCAGTTGCCGGTTTTGCTGTCGCTTTTGGGCAAGGCGGGGTTGGTTTCCTCCAAAGGGCTGGCGCATGTGCGCAAATATGCGGTGGTGGCCATTTTGGTGGTGGCCGGTTTGGTGACACCGCCGGATATTTTCACGCAAGTTATTCTGTTTGTGGTGGTTTTCGGGCTGTATGAGGTGTCGATTCAAATCGTCAAACGGATCGAGAAAAACCGCGAGGCCCGGATGCGTGCCGATGGCACATGGTTTGAAGACGACGAAGACGAGGACGAACTGCCCGAGGAAAAATCGTGACGGAAGCGGCACTGGGCAGGATAGCGGCGGCCCTTGAACGGGTCAGCCCGCCACCTGCGGCGCTGCCGGATTTTGCCACCGCTGCTGCGTTTGTCTGGCACGTAACACCGGACAGGCTTGAGGCGGTGCAGGACGTCAACCGTGTTGATCTGGATCTGTTGATCGGTGTGGACCGGGCGCGTGATACATTGCTGGCCAATACCCGGCAATTTGCCCAAGGTCATGCCGCCAACAACGCGCTTTTGTGGGGCGCGCGCGGGATGGGGAAATCGTCCTTGGTCAAGGCGATCCACGGCGCGATTTGTGCCCAAGGCATGCCCTTGAAGCTGGTGGAGCTACAGCGCGAGGATTTGCCCTCGGTCGGTCGATTGCTGGCGATCCTGAAACAGGTGAACGCGCGGTTTGTCCTGTTCTGCGATGATTTGTCGTTTTCCCATGATGACGAACATTACAAATCGCTCAAGGCGGTGCTGGATGGCGGCATCGAGGGGCGGCCAGAAAATGTTGTGCTTTATGCCACATCCAACCGCCGCCATTTGATGCCGCGCGATATGATCGAAAATGAGCGTGGTTCGGCGATCAACCCGTCCGAGGCGGTGGAGGAAAAGGTTTCCCTGTCGGATCGTTTTGGCCTGTGGCTGGGGTTTCACCCCTGCGATCAGGATCAATATCTGGCGATGATCCGTGGTTATTGCAACGCCTATAAGGTGCTGATTTCCGACGCAGAGTTACGCGCCGAAGCCATCGAATGGCAGGCCACGCGCGGTGCCCGTTCTGGGCGTGTCGCGTGGCAGTATTTCACCGATCTGGCGGGGCGTCGCGGCGTTTCTGTCTAACCAGCGTGCTAGGCCCAATTATTGCAAGAACGGCAGCGGATCAACGCTTTCAAAGCCTTTGCGGATTTCGAAATGGGCAAATGACGGGTCACTTTCGCGCACCGTCGCGATGGGTTGACCGCGTTTGATCTTGTCGCCTTTGGCCACTTTTATCCCGTCGATATTGGCATAGACCGTCAAGATGTTTTCGCTGTGACGGATGACCAAAATCGCCACCTGATCAACATCACGGGTGATCGCGGCCACCTCGCCGTCGCCAGCCGCCTTGACCGGGGTGCCAGCGGGGGCGGCAATATCGATGCCCTCGTTTTTGCCCTTTTTATATGGGTTGATAATTGCGCCTTGCACGGGAAAGGCAAACTGACCCTCATCGGAGGCCGCCGATTGGCTGGCACCCAGATTTGGGGTTGCTGCGGGCGCGGGTTTTGTCACCGTATCATCCTGGGGCAGTGGTTTCGCAGCACTTGGCGGTGTCGGCGTAACAGAGCCTTGGCCGGGGCTGGCCCTGTCCTTTGGCTGCGCGGGGGGATTGCCCGCAACCGGGATCAACAGGGTTTGCCCGGTGCGGATCGTCAGGTCCGATCCCAGGCCATTCCAGTCGGCCAAAGCGCGCACCGGCACGTTATAAAGCCGTGAAATCGAATAGACAGTTTCGCCATTGTCCACCCGGTGGCGCACCGGTTCCGGGCCGCCCTGAATGACCGGTGTGCTGGGGGTTACGGTGGCCGGTTTTGTCGGTGTGGCGGCACCATCGGCGCGATCAATTGCCGCTGTGGCCAGGGTTGCGATGTCAATGGCCCCGGCGTCGGCACCGCTGGCAATGGTCGGTTCGGCCACACGATTTGGCAAGGCCAGCACCGCATCCCTGCTGAGGGCGGTATCGGGTTGCAAGCCGTTATAGCGCGCCAGAGCTGCCGAATCCATGCCGATGCGGCTGGCAACAGTGGAAACAGTATCGCCTTTCTGCGCCACGGCGACCTGAAAATTCGGATAGGAAATAACACCGCGATCATCGGGGCGCGGGCGATCGGCGGTGGCGTTTGCCGCGGCAGCTTTTGTCGACAGGCCTGAGGCCCCATCGCGAAAATCCAAATCAAACCCGCCGCCACAACCCGCAAGCACCGTAAGTGCCGCAACAGAAACCGTCAGTCGCATGAATCGCGTTGGTTTTCTCATCTGCTTTTCCTCATTACACATATCCGCCCGCTTTTTGGGGCATTGTTGTTTTTGTAAATGCCCGCCGTTTAATCCAGTGCCATGCCTTCCAGCAAAGGCACAAACCGCACGGGGCGCAATTCGTCATAGTCATATCCGGTTTCGGTCCGCGTTACCTTGATCAGGCTTTGCACCGTGTCCGACTGGCCCACGGGCACCACCATGATACCGCCAATTCGCAGTTGCGCCAAGAGGGGACCGGGGGGGTCCTCGGCGGCGGCGGTGACAATGATGCGATCAAAGGGTGCCTGATCGGGTAAACCAAAGCTGCCGTCGCCGGAAATCACCGTGATGTTGCCCAGATCCAGCCGCTCGAACAGTTTTTGCGCGGTTTGGGCCAAGCGCCGGTGACGGTCGATTGTATATACCCGACGGCCCAGTTGCGACAGCACCGCCGCCTGATAGCCAGACCCTGTGCCGACCTCCAGAATTTTGTCGCGCGGTTGCACCTGCAAGGCCTGCGTCATCAGGGCCACCACAGATGGCTGGCTGATGGTTTGGCCACAGGCAATCGGCAGGGGCATATCCTCATAGGCGCGGTTGGCAAAAATGCCTTTGATGAAATCGGCGCGGTCGATTTTTTCCATCGCCGTCAGCACGTTTTTATCCGTCACCCCCTTGGAGCGTAACGCATAGAGAAACTGCATTTTTTGTTCCGCACTGCTGCTCATTCAAGCATGGCTTTCAGGTTTGTGATCCGGTCATGGGCGGTCAAATCCACCCGCATCGGGGTGATGGAAACATAGCCATCCAGATTGGCGGTGACATCGGTATTGGGGCCGGTTCGGTGATGTTGCGGGCCACCCTGCACCCAGTTAAAGCGGCGGCCCGACGGGGAAGTATCTGATTTTACACCAAAATATGTCTCGCGCCGGAACCCTTGTGCCACGACACGCCGCCCTTTGACGGCATTGCCGGGAACTGGTGGGAAATTCACGTTGTAAAACAGGCCATAATCTTTGTCGGCCTCCCATTGATCCGCGTCGATAATGGCACGCACCGTGTTCACGCCGTGCTGGGCGGCGGCCTCAAACGGGTCGGGCAGGGTGGCATTATCCGGCCCATAAAACTGTGACAGGGCAATGGACGGAATGTGGTGTAACACGCCCTCCATCGTGGCCCCGATGGTGCCGGAATAGAGCGTATTGTCCGCCGCATTATTGCCCTTGTTGACGCCAGATAAAATCAGGTCAGGTTTCTGGTCGTGCAACACGTCATGCAGCCCCGCCAAGATACAGTCGGCAGGCGAGCCTTCGACCGAAAAACGCCGTGGTCCCAGTTCGGAAATCATTGCCGGTTTGGTATAGGAAATGCAGTGGCCCACGCCGGATTGTTCAAACGCGGGGGCGACGATCCAGACCTGACCGGATGCGCCCGCGATGGTTGTCGCGATCGCCTCTAGTGTTTTTATACCCGGTGCGTGAATGCCGTCATCGTTGGTGATTAGAATGCGCATGATTTCGCCTGTTTTGCCTTGCTCCCCCATAGTGCAGCCAGCGCTACGGGTAAAGCACCCGCAGAAAAATCTGGCGGATTGTCAGATAAAAACCACCAATGGGCGGCGTTTAGACGATTTGGGTCGTCAAGCGCGCTGCCTCGGTGGGAATATCCGCCAGTTTGGCGCGATCTTCGCCGGGGAAAAAACGGCCACGCAGGGCGGTGGCCATCGGGGCGGGGTTCAGGATTTGCACCTTTGGCCCTGTGTTTGCGGTTTCCGCCGCCCAGGCACGGGCCAGGGCAATTTGCGCGCCTTTGCTGGCGGCATAAGCGCCAAAAAACTTGTCCCCCAAATGCGGGTCGTCAAAAAATACCGCTTGGCCTGTTGCGCCCAACAGCGGCGCAATCAAGGGAATAAGCGTGGCCGTTGCATTGGTATTGATGTCCACCGATTTTGACCAGTCGCGCCCGTCCACATGGGCCACTGGCGACAGGGGGGCGGCGTGAATGGCGGTATGGGCCCATAAATCAAGCCCGCCCCAGCGATCATAAATACCGCGGCACAATTGCGCCATGGCATCCGGTTTGGTCACATCCATCGGGGCCAATGTGGCCTTGCCGCCAATGGCCTGAATGCGATCATCCAGCTCCTCAAGCGCGCCAACGGTGCGGCCCACGGCAATGATATGATGCGTTGGCGAAAGCGCCAGCGCGAGTGCGGCCCCAAGGCCACGGCTGGCCCCGGTAATGAGGGCGGTTTTTGTTGGGTCTGTTTTCATGGGGGCGGTTTGCGGTGAAATACGCCGAAGGTCAAGATGGCGAAGCGCATCTTTGAGCGGTTTTGCGCGGCTAAAGTCCCTGAAATGAGTTCAGGATTGTATTCAGTATCGCCATATTTTCGTTTTTTGTACGCACGCCTCGTGTTCCGCCTAAGGGCGATGCACGGGCCTTGCGTGTCAGGCGTGCGCTGGTGACCTTACCGGTTTTTTCATCCTCAACTGACATCACTTTGCCCTTTGGAAAATTAAAGATGTAATCCCGCCCCGGGTCGCGGGTTATTCTAACAAACGCCGAATACAACTGGTCGTCTTTCCAGGAATAAAATTTCAGAGTATCGGAATTTACTTCCCCCTTGGAGTAGGTAAAAAAATAGAAAACCCGTCCGAATTTTGGCGCATTGAGGGTTTGAAGCTTGCCAACGCGCGCGCCGCGTACTTTTTTAGCCGAGGCGTAAACGTGATTTGCAAAAAAATCCAAACCGTCAAATTTTTTCGAGACTCCAAAACTTGATGGTGCGCATTCAAAGATGGTTAGAACACTTGGGTTTGCTACAAATTCCGAATAGGGTCGTGGGTCTTTTTTCCAATATTCGACGGCTAGGCTGTATTTGAATTTAGTCGATTTTCCGCCTTTTACCGCGACGCGCGATTTTTCCAGCGGCCAAGTCGGGTCCATCGCAATCTTAACGCCGCATTCCTTGAGCGTCACAAGTTGCGGGGAAAACGGGATATATCCGGGGTCAAAGTTGGGAATAGATTGCGCTGATGCGGCGCTTACAAAAAAAGCGCTTGTCAAAACAAGCATCAATGATTTGAAATAAAATGACATGAACATCCCCAAAACGAGCAATGGCTTTGTGTTAGTTTGCCTTTAGTCGGGAGGATGTGCAACTTTATTTCCGCGCCGAATGTCAGCAGCGAATATCCAAGTATTATTCAGCCGCCTTCAGCGTAAAACCCTTGGAAATTTGATCCGTCGGGGTCACAGGGTATTCGCCGGAAAAACAGGCGTCGCAATACTGTGGCGCGGCCGGATTGCGCCCCTTGGCCTCGCCCACAGCGCGGTAAAGCCCGTCAAGCGAGATGAATTTAAGGCTGTCCACCGCCAGATGTTCGCGCATTTCTTCCTCGGACATGGTGGCCGCCAGCAATTTTTCGCGCTGCGGTGTATCAACACCATAAAAACACGGCCATTGCGTGGGCGGGCTGGCAATCCGAAAATGCACTTCGGCGGCGCCGGCATCCAGGATCATTTCCTTGATCTTGCGGCTGGTGGTGCCGCGCACCACGCTGTCATCGACCAAAATCACCCGTTTGCCCCGAATAAGCGCGCGATTGACGTTCAGTTTCAGGCGCACCCCCATGTTGCGAATATGTTCGCTGGGTTCAATGAATGTGCGCCCCATGTATTGATTGCGAATGATGCCCATGGCGTAGGGAATGCCGCTTTCCTGACTGAATCCGATGGCCGCCGGTGTGCCGCTGTCGGGCACGGGGCACACCAGATCGGCATCCACCGGTGCCTCGCGCGCCAGTTCCACGCCGATTTGACGGCGGGTTTCATAGACAGAACGCCCGCCCAGGATGCTGTCGGGGCGGGAAAAATATACATGTTCAAAGATGCAGAAGCGCGGTTTTTTCGGCTCAAACGGGCGGTGGCTTTCGACGCCCGTTTCGGGTGAAATCACCACCATTTCGCCGGGTTCGATTTCGCGCACAAATTCGGCGCCGATGATATCCAGCGCACAGGTTTCCGAGGACAAAACCCAACCGTCGCCGATTTTACCCAATACCAGCGGTCGCACCCCAAGGGCGTCGCGCACACCGATCAATTTGGTGCGGGTCATGGCGACCACGGAAAATGCGCCTTCAACCCGGCGCAGCGCGTCTTTCAGGCGTTCGGTATGGTTTTTCTGAAACGACCGCGCCATCAAATGAATGATACATTCGCTGTCCGAGGAAGATTGAAAAATCGAGCCATGCTCGATCAATTCGCGCCGCAGAGCCTCGGCATTGGTGATATTGCCGTTATGGGCAATCGCCGCACCACCCATGGAAAATTCGCCAAAAAACGGCTGAACATCGCGGATCGCGGTGTTGCCTTTGGAACCGGCGGTAGAATAGCGCACATGGCCAATGCCGATCGGGCCGGGCAGTGATTCCATCACGCTGGCCTTGGTGAAATTGTCGCGGACATAACCAAAGCGGCGCACCGAATTAAAGCCAAGTTCGGGATCGTGAACCACGATGCCGCCCGCCTCTTGGCCGCGATGTTGCAGCGCGTGCAAGCCAAGGGCCACAAAATTTGCGGCGTCAATCACACCGACCGCGCCAAAAATGCCGCATTCTTCTTTCAGCTTGTCGTCGTCAAAGGGATGGGCGCGAAACGCCGGACTGTTTTTCAGTGTATCGGTACAAGGCATGTGGCAGTTTTTCCCGAATCCGTGACAGCGGCTTTGTCGATCTTTTAGGGGGTTCGCGCCGTGGTGTCACGGCTTTGTCGGGCTTATTCGGAAAAACCCTCGGGGGGTGGTCCCAAAGTGGCCGCCCAAGGGCGACCGCAGCTTTCAACCATCAACCGCCCCAACCGAGGCACCAACGGATTCGGCTTCGCCACAGGTGCCGACAAGTTCCTCATAGCGTGCCAAAATCCAGCCCGGGGCGTCATTGGGGATTTGCTCGTTGATATCGTCCTGCATGCTGGCGAAAATTTTCGCCGAGCGGCTGTCATCCACCATGGCCACGGCCTGATTTGTGACGACGCGATCATAAACAACGAACACCACCGCCACCAGAAGGATGCCACGCAGGGCACCGAACAAAAACCCAAGCCCCTGATCCAGCCCGCCCAGAACGGATCGTCGGATCATGCCGGAAAACAGCGGCGTAAACAGCGAAACAATCACCAGGGCCACGGCGAACACGGCGGCAAAGGCCGCAATGATCGACAGCTCGCAAGAACCGGCGATTTTATCGCCCAGCCAGGGAATTTCGCGGACCATCGGTTCAACCTTGTTGGCAAAGATAAACGCCACAACGGCCGCCGCGATCCAGCCCAAAATCGACATGGTTTCGCGCATGAAACCCCGGCTATAGGCCAAAATCGCCGAAACGATGATAATCACCGCCACAACCGCATCAATTATTGTGAAACCGTCCATTTCCGGGTGCCCTTTTTCTTTTTCGTTTGGTGCCTATTCTGCACCGAATACTTCGCCGACAAAACCGATTAAATCCCGCATTTGGCGCAGGGTCAATTCCGGTGGTCCGCTCAATTTTGAACGTGACGGCACGATTGCTGTCCTGAAACCAAGTTTTTCGGCTTCTTTCAACCTATTTTCCATTTGCCCCACGGCGCGCAGCGCACCAGACAGGCTTAGTTCCCCAAAAACAACAGTATCGGCGGGCAAAGCTATGTCTTCGCGGGCAGAAAGCAGGGCGGCGGCCACGGCCAGATCGGCGGCGGGTTCGGTAATCCTCAGGCCGCCAGCAACGTTCAGGTAAACATCCAGCCCGGCAAAAGAGATGCCACAGCGGGCTTCTAGCACGGCTAAAATCATCGCCAAACGCCCGGCATCCCAGCCAATGACGCTGCGCCGGGGTTGCGCGGTCGACGAGGGCGCAACAAGCGCCTGAAGTTCCACCAGCAAGGGCCGCGTGCCTTCGATACCGGCAAAAACCACCGATCCGGCGGCAGGTTCATCGCGTTCAGACAAAAACAACGCCGAAGGATTGGCCACCTCGGCCAGCCCCGTGCCGGTCATTTCAAAGACCCCGATTTCATCGGCCGGGCCAAAGCGGTTTTTGACGGCGCGCAGAATGCGGAATTGGTGACCGCGTTCGCCCTCGAAATACAAAACCGTATCCACCATATGTTCCACCACGCGCGGCCCGGCGATCTGCCCGTCTTTGGTGACATGGCCGACCAGCACGACCGAGGTGCCGTTGCGTTTGGCAAATGTGGTCAGTTCGTGGGCGGCGGCACGCACCTGTGACACCGATCCCGGCGCGCTGTCGACATTATCGGCCCACATCGTCTGGATCGAATCGATGATGACCAGATCCGGTTTTTCCGCCTCAAGCGTGGTCAGAATATCGCGCAGGTTGGTTTCGGTGGCCAATTGCACCGGCGCATCCGCCAAATTCAACCGCTGTGCGCGCATTCTGATTTGGGCGATTGCCTCCTCGCCCGATACATAGACGACCTTTAGCCCCGCGCGGGCAAAGCTGGCGGCGGCTTGCAACAACAGTGTGGATTTGCCAATGCCCGGATCGCCGCCCACCAAAATCGCCGAAGCCTCGACCAGACCGCCGCCCAGAACCCGATCAAGTTCCGGCATATTGGCGCTGGTGCGTGGCGGCGGGGCCTCGTGACCGGCCAGTTTACTGAGGGGAATTTTCGTGCCGCGCATGCCGCCGAGCGATTTTTTGGCGGGGCCGGTGGACAGCGGCGCTACCTCAACTATGGTGTTCCATTCGCCGCAGCCATCACAGCGCCCGGCCCATTTTTTATGTGCCGTGCCGCATTTGTTGCAATTAAAACTGGTGACAGGTTTTGCCATGATCTGTTGTACCTAGCGTTTCATTGGCGTCAAATACGAGATGACGATCGAAGCCACAATACAGGCGGTGAAAAAATACAGCCCCCAGGCGGATTCCACATGTCCCAAGCCCGTGCCCCTGACCACCACGATATAAAGCGCGATCAGAAATACATCGACCATCGCCAATTTGCCCAGCATGCCCAACGCGGGCATCAATCGTGGCGAGGCCAGCCTGAAATGTACCAGCGCCAGGCCAATGGTTTTCAGATAGGGTGCAAACAGCGCAAAAATTGTCACCAAAAGCGCCAGAAAAACATCGGTGCCCCACAGGCTTTGCAATCCCGAAATGACGCTAATTTCGGACAGGCCAAACAGTGGCAAAATGCCCGCCCGCATCAGCGGTGCAAACCACGCAAGCGGGAACAATATCAACAACGACAGATTGGCCAGTTTCAGCATTGATCGTCCTTTTGCCTGCCCTACATCCGGGCAAAGTCGCACCGGTTACAACTCAGGTCGTGGTGATTGGTCCCTGGGCTGCGCCGGTGATGAATTGCTGTAAATAGGGATCCTCGGCGGCGTCCATATCCGAAACCGCGCCGGTCCATTTTATTTCGCCGTCATACAGCATGGCCACCTTGTCGGCGATGGCGCGAACCGAGGTCATGTCGTGGGTGATGGCAATCGCTGTTGCCCCCATTTCCACAACAATTTCACGGATCAACACATTGATAACACCCGCCATAATCGGATCAAGGCCCGTGGTAGGCTCGTCAAAAAAAATAATTTCAGGATCCGCCGCAATGGCGCGGGCAAGGCCCACGCGTTTTTGCATGCCACCGGATAATTCGGCGGGATATTGATCCGCCACATCAGGCGACAGCCCGACGCGGCGCAGCTTTTCGATGGCGATTTCTTTGGCCACGGCGGGCGTTTTTTTATCCGCACCGCGCAACAGACGAAAGGCGACATTTTGCCAGACGGTCATTGAATCAAACAACGCCCCGCCCTGAAACAGCATCCCGAAGCGAGCCAGAAACGCATCGCGATCCGTGGCGTCACTGGCGTCTTTGCCCTGGATCAAAACCCGCCCCTGATCCTGCTTCACCAACCCCAGAATACATTTCAACGTAACCGATTTTCCGCTGCCTGAACCGCCGATGATCACCATGCTTTCACCCTTGGGCACCCTCAGGTTCATGCCCCTCAGGATTTGCTTGCTGCCAAAGGCTTTGTGGATGTTTTCAAGTTCGATCATGATGTAAAAAACAGACTTGTTAACAGATAGTTGGCGGCCAATATCAAAATCGAACTGGATACCACCGCGTTGATGGTTGCCCGCCCGACGCCCTGAGCGCCGCGGCCAGAATTCATCCCGTGATAACAGCCCATGATCGACAGGATAAACCCAAATGCCGCGCCTTTGATCAAGCCCGAGGTAATGTCCCAAAGCTCCAGAAAATTCACCGTGTTTTTCAGATAGCCTGCGGCGTTGAAATCAAGCGAATTCACCCCCACCAGATAGCCACCAAAGATGCCAATACTATCGCCCATGGCGACCAGAACTGGCAAGGTAAGCGTGGCCGCCAATACCCGTGGCACCGCCAGATATTTGAGCGGGTTGCTGGACAAGGTTACCAGCGCGTCGATCTGTTCGGTCACCTTCATTGACCCCAGTTCGGCGGCGATGCTGGCGGACACGCGCCCGGCAACCATCAACCCGCTCAGAACCGGTCCCAACTCGCGGACCATGCCAATCGCCACGATCGAGGGCACAACCGCCTCGGCATTAAAACGCGCACCACCTGCATAGATTTGCAACGCCAGCGCACCGCCGGTGAAAAGCGCGGTTAATCCCACGACTGGAAGGCTAAAAAAACCAATGGTCAAAAGAGCTTGTGCAAATTCTTTAAAGTAAAACGGCGGGCGCAACATATGGCTGACAACCGAAATTGCAAACAGGGTAACCCGGCCAATAGCCGCCGCCAGTGCAAGGGTGGATCGCCCGATGGCGGCCAGTGCGGCACTCATTTCAAGCCCCGATATTTGCGATCATAGCGACGACCCAGCGAGGTTAATATTTCATAACCGATCGTGCCGCCCAATTCTGCAAGCTGATCTACGGTCTGCGCCGGACACAGCAAATCAAGATGGCTCGGCACAACCTGCAAATGGCTGATATCAACAGTCAGTAAATCCATCGAAACCCGCCCGGCCAGCGGACATGGCACATCACCGTCAAACAGGATCGCGGCATTGGAAAGCGCGCGGCTGATGCCGTCGGCATACCCGGCGGAAAGTGTCGCGATTTTTGTCGGTTTTTCCGCCCGCCAACTGGCCGAATAACCAACCGTTTCACCCGCCGCGACCTCGCGGGTTTGAACGACGGGCAGTGATAGGCGAACAACAGGAGCGGCCTCGGTGAAAGGCGCGCCACCATAAAGCCCAATACCGGGGCGGGTCATGGCAAAATGAAAAGTCGGGCCCAAAAGCGTGCCGCCCGTTGCCGCCAGCGACAAAGGCACATCCAGCCCGGCGGTGATGGCACGAAATTGCGACAGTTGATCGGCGTTTTGCGGATGCGCCGGATCATCCGCACAGGCCAGATGCGACATGATCAAGGTTGGCTCTGACGATAACGCCAGACTGGCAACCGCCGACCATTCGTGCGGCTCCATCCCCAATCGGTTCATGCCGGTATCAAGCTGAACCCCGAAATCAAAACCGGGCAGATTTTCCAAATGCCGCGTCAACTGTTCAATGGAATTGACCATCGGCACCAGATGGAAATCCCGAAGGATTGTGGTATCCCCTGCCATATGGCCGGAAAAAACATTGATAACAGGACCTTGCCCCAAAGCGAGCCGCACAGCCGCACCCTCATCGGCGGAGGCCACAAAAAATGTATGCGCGCCTGCATCTGCCAGTGCCTGGGCCACAGGGCCCATGCCCAATCCATACCCGTCGGCCTTTATCACCGCCGCGGTTTCAACCACGCCTGCCGACATCGCATCAAGCGCCCGCCAATTACGCCTGATTGCGTCCAGATCAATATGAAGTGTGCCACTGGCCATGCAGGTGTTTTGACACCTTGCCGCGAAACGTCAAGCACCTATCGGCCCTGCAAGCTTCTTCTGGTCACAAATATCCCCGCCGGAGGCTCCGCCGGCAACAACACCGCACAACGCTATGGCAAGCCGGGCTTACATTGCGCCCGTGTCTGTGCAATCGTCGGTTATACACAGGGGCCGGGCCTGTGCCGGCAGAATTAATCATATGATCCTGCCAAATTTTCGCGTGCCGATTTTAAAAACCTGTCTCGCCGTCGCTGTTATTCTGCCAGGGCTTGGCCAAATTGCCAAATCGGGTGAATTGCCCCTCAAAGCTAAGCTCGATAGTGCCGATCGGGCCATGGCGTTGCTTGCCGATGATCACTTCGGCCTTGCCGTGCAGACGTTCCATTTCTTCCTGCCAGATCGCCAGTTTATCCAGCTCGTGATCGCCGGGTTTTTCGCGTTCTTTGTAATATTCCTCGCGAAACACAAACATTACGACATCGGCGTCTTGCTCGATTGAACCGGATTCACGCAAATCTGACAGTTGCGGTCGCTTGTCTTCGCGGCTTTCAACCGCACGCGACAACTGCGAAAGGGCGATCACCGGAATATCAAGTTCCTTGGCGATGGCTTTCAGACCTTGGGTGATTTCCGAAACCTCATTCACCCGGCTGTCTTTGGCGGTGGCGGGGCGCACGAGTTGCAGATAGTCGATGATCAGAACATCCAGCCCATGGGTGCGTTTCAGGCGCCGCGCCCGCGCCGCCAGCGACGAAATTGGCAAGGCGGCCGTGTCGTCAATATAGAGCGGCGCGGCCTCGAGGGTTTTTGCTGCCTCGACCAGCGATCGAAACTCTTGCTCTGACATATCACCGGATCGCAAGCGGTGGCTGTCGATGCTGGCGGCATCGGCCAAAATACGCCCTGCCAGTTGTTCGGCCGACATTTCAAGCGAGAAAAACCCGACAACGCCGCCCTGAATCGCGCCTTCGGTGCCGTCCTGGCGCAGCCCCTTTTTGTATTTCTTGGCGATATTAAACGCGATGTTGGTGGCCAACGAGGTTTTCCCCATAGAAGGCCGCCCCGCGAGGATCAGCAAATCACTTCGATGCAGCCCGCCCAATTTGCCATCCATATCATTCAGACCGGTCGAGGTGCCCGACATTTTGCCGTCATTTTGATAGGCGTTGTTGGCGACATTCACCGCATCGGTCAGGGCCCGCAGAAAAGATTGAAAACCGCTGTCGGTTTTGCCCTGTTCGCCCAATTGATAAAGCAGCTGCTCGGCCTCGACGATTTGATCCTTGGGTTCGGAGGCCACGTCAACCGCCGCCGCCTTGGCCGAAATATCACGCCCCAGACCGATCAATTCGCGCCGGATTGCCAGATCATAGATCATTTGCGCGTAATCTTTGACCGCAAAGGATGATATTGCCGCTCCCGCCATCCGCGCCAAATAGGCAGTACCGCCCAGTTCTTTCAGGCCTTCGTCATCCTCAAGAAACGGTTTCAGCGTGACCGGGCTGGCCAGCGCATTGCGGTGAATGCGGGTGGCCGCGACATCAAAAATCCGCTGATGCACGGGTTCATAAAAATGTTCGCTTTTGACAATTGCGGCGATGCGATCAAACAATTCATTATTGGTCAGAACCGCGCCCAAAAGCTGTTGTTCGGCCTCAATATTATGGGGCAGGGCTTCGGTACCTGCGGCAATGATGGCGGTGGGTTTCAGCGGCGCGATTTCGTTCATTTTTACCTTGTCCCTTTTGCGGTGTGTTTAGCGGCTGCTGTGGCGCTGCGCAAAATGTATGTTTCTGTGGATTGTTTCGATTTGGAAGGAGGCTACCACATTTTGTGATTTGATCCAAATGGCCGGCTAAATCTTGCGCATATTTGCCCCGAAAAATAGTTCAAGCGGTTAAGGATATCCACAAGCGATTGTGCTTATGGCGGCGGGCACAGCGCATTGCGCTCGAATCAACGGCGCCTTCAGGTCTTTATTTTGTCCTGATGGGCTTCTTGCCATTCCCGTGGCGCGTTCAGGAATTTTTCGACCTCATAGAGTGTTTCCTCGTCAAAGGATTTGTCATCGCGCGCCACCGCCAGAACATCCCACCAGGTGCATAAATAGTGCAAGTTTATGCCATGATCGCCAAGGGTTTTTTCCGTACCCGGAAAGATATCATAGAAGAAAATCACCGCCGTGTCGGCACAGGTTGCACCGGTGTCACGGATCGCATCAACAAAGGATATTTTCGAGCCACCATCGGTGGTCAAGTCTTCAACCAACAACACGCGCTGGCCTTCGGTCATCACGCCCTCGATGCGGGCATTGCGCCCATAACCCTTGGGCTTTTTACGCACATAAGTCATCGGTAATGCCAGGCGTTCGGCGATCAGCGCACCAAAGGGAATACCCGCGGTTTCGCCGCCGGCGACATTGTCAAAGGCCTCAAATCCGGCGTCACGCATCACGGTGCAGGCCAGAAAATCCATCAAGGTTGTGCGAATGCGTGGAAAGCTGATCAGCTTGCGGCAATCCACATAAGTGGGGCCGGGCAGGCCGGACGCATAGATAAAAGGGTCACGCGCGTTGAAATCTACGGCTTTGATTTCCAGCAACATGCGTGCGGTCAAACGGGCGATTTCGTCTTTCGCCGGAAAGGATGTGGGGATCATGATCGGTTCCTCAGTGGTCGGTGACATGCCAGTGCAGGGGGAAACCGGGATCAAAAATGGTTACCGGCCCTGTTGTTGTTTCAATTTTACCCTTATAAGCAAATGGATTAGCGGACTTAGTTAATGTTATACATGAAGCATTGGGCGCCAATCCATAATGCGCCGGTCCGTTTAGCGAGACAAATTTTTCCAAATTGGCCAGTTGCCCGGCGTTTTCAAATACATGCGCCAAGCAAGACATCGTGTTGGTTGCGGTAAAACAGCCCGCACAGCCGCACCCGCTCTCTTTTGCGGGATCAGTGTGGGGCGCTGAATCCGTGCCCAGAAAAAACTTGGCGTTGCCGGATGTGGCGGCGGCCACCAATGCATCGCGGTGCCGCGCCCGTTTGGCCACCGGCAAGCAGTAATAATGCGGGTGAATGCCCCCGACCAGAATGTGATTGCGGGTGATGATCAGATGATGCGTGGTGATGGTCGCGCCCATGTTTTCCGCGGCCATTACATAATCGACGCCGTCCTTGGTGGTGACATGTTCCAGCGTCACCTTCAGCGCCGGGTTGGCCCGCCGAAGCGGATCCATCACCCGATCCAGAAACACCGCCTCGCGATCAAAAATATCAATGTCGGGGTCCGTTACTTCGCCGTGAAAACACAAGGGCAGGCCGATCTCGGCCATCGTTTCCAAAACCGGGCGAATCTTGTCAAAATCCGCCACGCCACTGGCGGAATTCGTGGTGGCCCCGGCAGGGTAAAGCTTGACCGCTTTGATCAGGCCACTGGCATGGGCTGCGGCAACATCGGCAGGATCAGTATCCTCGGTCAGATACAGCGTCATCAGCGGCTCAAAGCTGGATCCCTCGGGCAGGGCGGCCAATATCCGGTCGCGATAGGCGGCGGCATCGACGCTGCGCACCACGGGGGGCACCAGGTTCGGCATGATGATTGCCCGCCCGAAATGCCGCGCGGTTTCGGGCAAAACCCCCGCCAGCATCGCGCCGTCGCGCAGGTGCAAGTGCCAATCGTCAGGCCGCGTGATGGTCAGCGTTGTCATTGGATTCCCCTTTGAACGGCGGCGTATCGTGTTCAATTATCTATTGCCAGTGCTTTGGCCGCAATGAAAGCAGATTTGCGCCCTTTGACGGCGATAATTGTGGTTTATTGGATGCAAAGCGGTGAATTTATGCGGGCATTCGCGCAAATCGCTTTCCCTTCCATTGGCCGCAGGATACTGTCTGCGCCACATATGCGACCACTCTGGAAAGGGCCTTTTATGTTGGGAAGTTTAATTATCGGCGCGATTGCAGGGGCGCTGACGCGGTGGGCCGAAGGGCAAGTCAAACCACTGATCGAAAAACTGGAAGTCAACGGCACCGATCTGGATGATCGCGAAATCCTTGTTTTGACGTTTGTTTTGTCGATGCTGGCAGGCGCGATCATCTTGTGGCTGTTCGGTATGGATGGCACGGCGTTCTGGCTGGTTTTGGGCGCGGTTTTGGGCTTCTTTTGGGCGCGCGTTGTCGAAATCACCAAGGCTTTGATCGACATGTGGAATGGCGACGATGTTGAAGATGCGGTCGAAGTTGATGAACCCGCTACAGTCGCCAAAAAGCCAAAAACAACACGAAAAGCGACGAAAAAATAGTCAAAATCGCGTGATTTGTCGCCAGTTCTGTCGACAAACCTGTCGTGTTACGGCAGTGATAAGTCCACCTTTGCATTTTTTCCTTGGTGATCAAGCGGAGTTCCCGCTATGGTTGCGCGACGTTAGGGCGCAGGTACAAACAAACTTTCGGGGGCATGGTTGGCGGGACTTAGGGAGAAAAAAAAGGCGCTGATGCGCGACAAGATGCTGGCATCTGTCCGTAAACGCATTGCGCACAGTGGTGTTCATGCCATCCGCGCACGCGATGTTGCGGCGGATTGCAATTGCGCAGTCGGTGTTATTTATAATATATTTCAAGACCTTGAAGATTTGATTTTGACTGTGAGCGGTGAATATTTCGCCGAACTGGATGTGTTGATCGCCTCGCATGTTGGATATCTGGGCGAGGAAACCGCCGAGGAAAACATGATACGGCTGGCGCGGGTGTATTATGAATATGCGCGCGACAATCCGCGCGAATGGGGGGCGATATTCTATTTCCGGATCGATATGGCCCATCATGTGCCTGAATGGCACAGCCACTATATGCCAAGGCTGTTGGGATATTTGGAAAAACCCCTGGCGCAATTGGTGCCAACGGCGGGTAAAAATGATCTTAACCGTCTTTCGCGAACTATTTTTTCAGCGATGCACGGTCTGTGCGCGCTTTCGCTCAAGGGGTATCGGTCCGGGGTGAACGAAGATGAAATGACCGCGGCGATCGATCTGTTGGTTCGCGGTTTTTGCGCGCAGGTTATCCGCCAGACGCAACAATCCGAAAAGGTCTGATCAAGCGGCGGCCTGTTCGATTTTGGCGTCTTTGCGATGGGCGACTTTTGGCAGGTCTTGACCAAGGGACGACAGCTCAGTTTGTGCATTTGCCAGCGCTTTGCGGAAATATTTGGCATCAAATTTGGTCAGAGCGGCGCGGGCGGCGATGCCTGTCAGTATCGGCGTGTTGCGGGCTCGTGTTGCTGAAACCAAACGGCGCAAATAGCTGCGATCGCGCCGACGCGTGCGGAAAATCCGGGCAAATGATTTTGCGGTCAGACTGTCTTGTCCTGCGGATTCAATAATGCGCAGGAAAGCGTCGGTTCGCGACAAGCCATAAGACACATCCTTGCCCATCAAGCGGCATTGCAATTGCACGACAAAATCCTGAGTGAACATCGCGGCATGCCGGGCATCCTGCGGTTCTTTGGGGTCATAAAATACAAAAACTTCTTTGGCGGCATCGACCAGACCAACAGGGTTGCGATAGCGGGGGCTTTGATCGGCATGAATGTCATCCCTCAGGCGCGGATCCCAGGTTGCACGGGCAGGGTCGGCGGTGGCCATCGGGCTGAACAGCAAAACAGTCGATCCCGGTGCGGCCACCGAATAGACCGACGCCGCATAGGCCGCCGCTTTTGAGCCGGTGAAAATCACCTGATCAAAGTCGTCAAAAAAACCAAGCGTATCGAGTTTATCAAAAAAATCATATACTTCTGCCGCCCGAAACCAGGTGCGCTTGTGGGAAATCACCGTCATTTGTGACCAGCCATGACGCTCGCGCATTTCACAGGAAGTCGGGCAGAGATCCTCTAGATAGATGTCGTCTTTGGGCTGTTCCATGAAACGAACCAGCAAAACCGACTTTTTATCTTCAAACAAATTGCTTTCCGGCTCCAGAAAAAAAACATGGTGATCTTCGCCCAAGGCATGATCAAAACTGAAGGCATCATCGGCCGTGGCCATGACGTCATGCAGAACGTTTTCTGCGACATGGGTCGTGTCAGTCGCCGTGATTTGTTGTGTTTCGCCCAGATCGAACATTTGTCACCCTTTTTTCGCTTTGTTGGATCAAGATGCAAAGCCAAGGCGGCGGAAATATGAAAAATTGGAGATAAATTGTGAACAATCGGCCCGATTTATGCCCTAATTGGCGGTGAAATCATCCTGACATGGGCCATATTTGCGATTAATTTCATGTCATTTAGGTATTTTTCATCTAATTTTTCAATGGTTTGGCGGTCAAATGGTTGGAAGGCGGGGTATTGTTCACCAAGTGGAAACAGTTCACCGGCGTCTTGCAAAAGATCCGCCGCAGGCCCCGATCGCCCTGATATTCGCTGGTTGGCATAATAATCGACCGCCGCATGCGACAAAATCGGGCGCGGGCGTTTGTTTAAAAACTTGAACCCCTTTGCAAGGTTCGTGGTGGTCATCGCCGCCACAATATCAGATTTGATCGCACCATAATCTTCGTATCGCCAAACCGTAAATTGCCGCCCGCCGGACATATTGCCAAACCGGCGCATCATTGTGGCCCATGAAAATGCCCAAGGTTCAGTGCCTTTCAGGAATTGTTCAAACGTCAAATATTCTGAATGCAGCAGGTTTTCAACATAGGCCGAGGGCAGAAAACTGGCCATGTTGCGCAGGCTGATAAACAGTTCAAAGCGATGGTCCGGCAGCAGGGCGAAAAACCGTGCCGTGCGGAAATTTGACCATGGATAGATTAAATCATTGTTAAAAAGCTGGTTCAAATGCCCGATAATATTCTCGTCCGAAAGGATCAGGTTCGCATTGCCATTGGCCGCGCCGTGAAACATCATTTCCGCATGTTTTTGCAGTGCCGCCCGATCGCCGCCATCGCGCAACCTTAGGGTGATGGGAAACAGCGCGTCACGGCATTGCTTGGGGGTAAAATAGGTATATCCCGCCGCGTTCAGCCGGTTTTGGTTTTTCTTCAAGCTGCGTTGCAGATGGGTCGAGGCGGTTTTATGCGCCCCCAGATGCATGATGATTTTTGGATGCAAAGCGGTGCCTTTTTCATAGTTTTTCACCCGTTACCCAAAGGGGTATCAAAGCAGACAGCCCCGTCAACGCCCTATGCGGCATTTTCCCCGCAATGCGGCTAAAATTGTTCCTATACAGGCGACAATCGCAACGTTTTACTTACATTGGTCTGTTTTTATGTATATTGGAGGGCATAACAGGCGGGAAAACCGCTGGCGAAAAGGCGAGGACAGGTCAGAAAATGTCGCGACAAGACAAAATTAGTGGCGCCCAAAGTGCAGAGGTAGAGCCCATCAAAGAGATGGCAGAAGACATTGCAAACCCTTCCGACGAAGATGATATTGTCGAGGATTTGGAGTTTCCGCTTTGGTTTGACGAACTTGCCCCCGGTGGCAAGGGCGAGGGTTTTTTGGAAAAGGGCACACGTCACTCACTGATGTTCGTGCGCCGCCCGGTGAACCGTTTGATCGTCACCTTCGACAATTTGTCGAACGTAAATAATACATCCTCTACGCGTGTGCCCTGGGCGTATAAATTTGCGCGTGACAGCAATGTTTCCCACCTGGGAATCATGGCCCATGCGGCGGCGTGGTTTCGTGATGAAACCCTGATTGAACGGATGAAAAAACTGGCCGACACCGGTTTTTTTGAGGGCTATGACCGCGTGGTTTTCACCGGCACTTCGATGGGGGCGTTTGGGGCGATTATTTTTGCCTCGCTGGTCAAGGGCGCCCATGTCATTGCGTTCAATCCACAATCAACACTGGATGAATCCCTGGTGCCCTGGGAAGAACGCTATTTCAAAGGCCGGCGACAGGATTGGACATTGCCTTTGGGGGATGCCGCTGCGGTTACCAAAAATCTGGGGCCGGTACGGATATTTTACGACCCTTATTATGCGCCCGATAAAAAACACTTTGAACGGTTTAAGGGCGACAACATCATCGAGTATAAGTCATGGTATTCAAGTCATAAAACCGCTGTTTTCCTGCGAAAAATCGATGGGCTAAAGGTGGTGATGAGCCGCTGTTTGTTTGATGATTTGTCGCTTGCGGAATGGTACAAACTGTACCGTCGGCGGCGGATGTTGCCGTGGTATCGCGGCAGCCTGTCCGGCTATTTTGCCGCCAAGGGGCGCGATAATATGGCCCATCAGGCGACGCGGCTTTTCCGGGAAAACCTGCGCAAACTGAAGGCTGCACAAGAAGCCGAGGCCGCGGTTCTGGGGCCTGCCTTGGTGCGTCCGGCGCCGCAAAATAACGACAAGCGGGTGATCGTTACCACGATGAAAAACGAAGGCCCCTTCATGTTGGAATGGGTGGCCTATAACCGCGCAATCGGGTTCACCAATTTTGTGATTTATACCAATGATTGCGATGACGGCACCGAAAAAATTGCCAAACGACTGGAAGAAATGGGGCTGGCGAAACACGAAGAAAACAAGTTTCGCAAGGGCGGCAGCCCACAGCGTGTGGCCCTGCGCCGCGCCGCAGAACTGGACGCCTATAAAGAGGCGGACTGGCTGATTTGCGCGGATTGCGATGAGTTTTTGAATATTCGCGTCGGCGATGGCACGCTTGATGCGCTGTTCAAAGCGGTGCCCGACGTTGACGCCATGTCTGTTTGCTGGAAATTGTTCGGCAACAGCGGGCAAATGCACTACAAACGTGGCCTGGTCATTGACCAATTCGAGTGGGGCCTGGGCGAAGACGAATACCCGAATTATCGCGCCTATGGGATGAAAACGCTGGTCCGGCAGAACACAAAATTTGACCGTCTTCGGGTGCATCGTCCCTGGTTCATCAAGGGCATCGATGATGTGCATTGGGTGGATGGCGGCGGCAAGCCAATGCCCGCCAGCTATCTGGAGGCGGGGTGGAAATCTGGCACGGGGTTCACCCACGATCTGGCCCGTTTGCATCATTATTCCGTGCGCTCGGTTGACAGTTTTTTGGTGAAACGCGATCGCGGTCGTACAAATCACGTCAATGATGATCAGGGCGAAGAATACTGGCGCAACATGAATTATAATTCCACTCGCGACACGTCGATCAAACGCATGGTGGGAAAAACACAGACCTTGTTTGATGAAATGTTGCAGGACAAAAAGTTGAAAAGACTGCATGACGCGGCTTGTGATTGGCATGAAACGAAGATTTCGGAATTGCGCCAGCGCGATGGCTGGGCCGATTTCAGCACCAAAATTTCCCTGATCAATGCGGCCCCGGATGAGGCGTCAAAGTGACAGATGACACCCCATATGTGGTGATCCACGCCGGCGTCCACAAAACAGCGTCTACCTATAGCCAGAAAATTCTGAAGCGAAATCAGGGGTATCTGGAAAAAATCGGGGTGCATTATCTGCATCACCGGAAAACCCGCAAGGAATACACGATTCCGGTTCAGTTGAATGGCTATACAAATTTGGGGCTGAATTTCAAAACTAAAATCACCGACGGGCAGATGAAAAGAACCGCGCGGAAATTTTTCAAAACCATCAAGGCGGCGCCTGGCGAACGCATCGTGATTTCCGATGAAAACGTCGCGGGGCATTGTGGTCACTGTGTCCGCAGTGGGGTATTATACAACCGTCGTTCGACACTGGTGCCCGGATTTGCCCGCTATATCCCCTATCCGGTGCGCGAGGTGCATTTCGCGGTGCGCAATTACGCCGATTTTTTTGCCTCCTCCTATGTCGAATTTTTGCGCAACGCCAAAAGCGAGGGCGTGGTTGACGATGCACATATGAAATTACAGGTGCAAAAGCGCGTGCCCAGTTGGGTTGGGTTTGCCAGTACTTTTGCTGAGGCATTCCCGGATGCCAAAATCATCATTTGGCAGTTTGAAAATTTTCGCAATCTTTCCGATCAAATCCTGCGCTCGCTGTGCGGTGGCGCGATGGGGGATCGCGAATTTGCCATGCCAGGAAAAATAAATCGCCGCCCCTCGGCATCGGCACGAGCGGTTGAGGAAATGCTGGCGTTGATCCATCAAGGCAAGGCCGAGGATGCCTTGGAACACCGCGTTGAAATTCAAGAAAAATATCCGCGTGGGGATGTCTATCCTGGCTATGATCCATGGTCGGCGCGCGAACGTGACCATCTTGATCGTCTGTATGCCAGGGACTGGGCGCAACTGGCTGAAAACAAAAGATATACGCTGTTGGAAACCAAAAAAATGGCACGGGCGTAGGGCAGAGAGGAAGCAAAATGGCAGGCCGGAAAAACTATGTAATTGCAATGCTTTGGGTGCAGGGCAAACTAAGTTATGTGGAACAATTATGCATGCAAAGCTTTATCGATAACGGCCACCATGTGCGCCTGTATCATTATGGTGAGGTGCAGAATGTACCGGGAAATGTCGAACTTGTGCATGGCGATGCGGTGTTGAAACAGGCCAATTTCCTGCAACATCGGCGCACGCAAAGTTTCGCGCTGTTTTCTGATGTGTTTCGCTATCATTTGCTGGCCAAAAACAATGATGTCATTTGGGCCGATACCGACGCCTATTGCCACAAGCCATTTCGCTCGGAAACCGGCCACTTTTTTGGCTGGGAATCCGGCAGTCACATCAACGGCGGCGTGTTGGGTTTGCCGCAAGACAGCGACGCCCTTGGACAGCTTTTGGAAATGACCAATGACGAATATTATATACCGGAATGGTACTCGGGCCGGGCAGAGGAACGAATGCGCAGCGCGGCCGCTGCCGGCACGCCGGTGCATGTCAGCGATTTGCCCTGGGGCGTCTGGGGCCCGCATGCGATCACGCATTTTTTGAAAAAAACCGGCGAAGACAAATACGCCTTTCCAATTCGTGTACTCTATCCGATCCCGTTCGCGCGTCGTCGGTTCATGGGCAAGCTTGGAAAACGCGAGCGCATCAACAAATGGCTAACCGATGACACGGTTTCGATCCATCTGTATGGCCAGCGCATCCGCGCGTTTCTGGGGCAAATGGAAAATGGCAAGCCCGAGGTGGGCAGCCTGATCGACGAGCTGATCAAAAAGCACAACATTGACATGGATGCCGCCCTGATTGGCGATCAGGCAGTGAACAAAAAGGCCATCGATACGGCGGCCTGATCCCAAATTTGGTTAGATAAGATTAAAGGAATACAAATGGCGTCCAAAAACATTAACCTGACCGAATTGGCCGATCGTTTTGGGTCGGATAAAGGGTCAAGCAAGCATCGGTATACCGAACTTTACCACATGTTGTTTCACCCGTTTCGGGGTCGAAAAATCAATTTTGTGGAAATGGGGTTGCTGATTGGCGGGCCGGAACATGGCATCGACAAGGACCGCGTGACCAAGGATTTGCCGTCGATCCGCATGTGGCTGGAATATTTCCCCAAGGCGCAGATCATCGGCATGGATGTATCGGATTTTTCGTGGTTCAAACATGATCGTTTCACCTTTCATCGGGTCGATATGGACAATGTCACGGAAATGAAAACCGCCGCCGAAAGCCTGCCTGCGGTGCCGGACATCATTTTGGACGATGCCAGCCACGCCAGTCACCATCAGCAAAACGCTTTTTTGGAATTGTTTCCGCGCATGGCATCGGGCGGGATGTATATCATCGAGGATTTGCGTTGGCAGCCGGAAACCTATGAAATCAAAGGCATAACCAAAACCCGTACGTTGTTTCAAGGGTATCTGAACAATCGTGTTTTCAGCCATTCAGATCCCGAAGTGGCCGAAGCATTTAACGCGCTTGCGCCGGAAATGTCCGGTGCTTTTGTGTTTCAGCGCCACTATCAGAAAAATCGCAGGGATCAGATCGTGGTTATTCACAAACGCTAACTTGGCGCGGTGATTGCCTTGCTTTAGACAGGGGCCAGCCCATTGCGGCTGGTCTTTTGTTTGGGATGAGAACCTTGGAAAATCTGTTTGATCTGGCGCTGAAATGGCAGGCCGAGGATGGCGCGGCGATGGCGACGGTTGTGGAAACCTGGGGCTCGGCCCCGCGCCGTGCAGGATCGCAAATGCTGGTCAGTGCTGCTGGTGCGATGCAGGGATCGGTTTCTGGCGGCTGTGTCGAAGGGGCCGTGGTTGTTGAGGCGATGGAAGCGATTGCCACAGGCGCGCCGCGCCTGTTGGAATACGGCGTGGCCGACGATCAGGCCTTTGCCGCAGGGCTGGCTTGTGGCGGCACAATTCGCATTCTGGTGGAACCCGTGGTGCAGCATTTGGATGATTTTGCCCGTGCCGCCAATCTGGTGGCAGCAGGGGAAGCCTTTGCCATTAGTACAGATTTAACCACTTGGGATCAACAATTTAGCGATGATACCGGCCATCATGATCTGTTTGCCGCCGACCGTAGTGCGGTGATTGACGGGCGATTTGTGCATATATTCAATCGCCCCTTGCGCCTGATTGTCGTGGGGGCGGTGCATATTGCGCAACCTTTGGTGCAAATCGCCCAAATGGCGGGGTATCAGCCGATCATCGTTGACCCGCGCGAGGCCTTTGGAAACCCGGACCGCTTTCCGGGTTTAACCATCTTCAATGACTGGCCCGATGCCGTTTTGAACGCGCTGGCGATTGATCGGCGCACGGCCGTGGTTACCTTGGCGCATGACCCAAAAATTGACGACGCGGCCTTGGCTGTGGCCCTGAAATCTTCGGCGTTTTATGTGGGGTCCTTGGGGTCAAAGCGCACCCATGCCAAGCGGGTCGAGCGGCTGAAAAATGCGGGTTTTGACGCGGCCGAAATCGGGCGCATTCATGGGCCGGTCGGCTTGCCGATCAAAGCGGCCAATCCGGTGGAAATCGCGATTTCGATCATCGCGCAAATGACCCAGATTTTACGAACGCCGCAAGATTAGGGCCGGGAATTCGGGGTAAACAGGGCCTGACCATTCAGGGTAAAGGCGGCAATCGCAGCTTGGCCCGCTGGCCCGATCAGCCAGTTTACCAAAGCATTTGCCGCCTTGGCCTTTACCTTTGGGCAATTCACCGGCGACACCGCAATCACCCCATATTGATTGAACAGGGCGGGATCGTTCTGGAATAAAACCTTGTGATCGCGTTTGTTTTGAAACGTCAGCCATGTGGCGCGATCACTCAGCGTATAGGCGCCAAGTTCAACCGCGATGTTTAACGTCGCCCCCATGCCGGAACCGGTTTCAAGATACCAGCGGCCACTGTCTGGCAAGGGATCACGGACCGCGGTTGCCCACAGCGCGCGTTCCTTTTTGTGGGTGCCGCTGTCATCACCGCGCGAGGCAAATTTTACCTTTGCATCGGCAATTCGCGCCAGCGCGTTCTGCAAATCGGTGGCTTGGGCTACTTTGGCCGGGTCATCAACCGGGCCAAGCAATACAAAATCATTATACATCAAATCATAGCGTTTGACGCCATATCCGGCATCGACAAAGGCCTGTTCCGCCGGTTTTGCATGCACAATCACCACATCGGCATCACAGTTTTGCGCGTTGCGCAGGGCTTGGCCGGTGCCAACGGCAACCACGCGGATTTGCAGATCAAGGGCAGCCTCGGCAATCGGCAACAAAAAGTCATATAGCCCCGAGTTTTTGGTCGAGGTTGTCGATTGCAACAAGATGAATTCCTTGGCCATCAACGGGTGAACGGCAAAGGTCAAAGAAAATATCAGACAGGTAATTAAAAGGCGCATGATGCTTCCTATTGCGGGTCCAAAAACAGTCGGCCTGCCAAATATGCCCGTGCCGGGGCCGATTGCGGGCGATCAAAAAACGCATGTACCGGCGCGGTTTCGACAACTTGCCCCTGATGGACAAAAACCACATCATGGGCCAGCCGCTGTGCCTGTGCGGCGTCATGGGTGACAAGGATCACTTTGGTTTGCGCGGCAACAAGTTCACCGATCAACTCTTCGATCATCGCCGTGGCATAGGGGTCCAAATGCGCGGTGGGTTCGTCCAAAAACAGTAATTTGGGCGCAAATGCCAAGGCGCGTGCCATGGCAAGCCGTTGTTGTTCACCACCCGACAAGCGGCGCGCTGGGGTGTTGGTCAGATCCGTCAGCCGTGCCTGAATAATCAGGTCGGTCAGGCGTTGCGCGCGCTCGCGCCGGGGCAGATGGGTCAATGACAAGGCATGGCGCAAATTACCCTTTACGGTGCGGCGCAACAAAACCGGGCGCTGAAACACATAGCCAACCGCCCCGAATGTGTCGGGAATGCCCCGCAAAATACCCTCATCTGCCGTCAAAAGCCCGGCCAATACCCGCAACAACAAGGTTTTTCCGGCACCATTTTGACCCATGATCGCTGTCACACCACTGGATGGTATCGACAGGGTCACGCCGTTCAACAGCCGTTTGCCCTGGCGCAGAACCGCGATGTCCTGTGCCTCGATCGGCGGGCGCTGTGGGGCGGTAACCGGGCTGGGAAATGGCAGGATTTTGGGTTCAGCCATGGGTATGCCGATGCCCCGGATGGCCCAAAACATAGACCAACCCATTGATGACAAGTGTCAGCGTGACCAAAACGAAGCCCAACCCCAGCGCCAATTCCAGCGCCCCGCGCGAAGTTTCAAGCGCGATTGCCGTTGTCATTACACGGGTTAAGTGGTTGATATTACCGCCAACAATCATCACGGCACCAACCTCGGCCAGCGCACGTCCCAGCCCGACCAGCATCGCCATCACCAAGGCGGCGCGCCCCTCCCACAACAGTGTTGCGATAATCGCGCGGCGTGTGGCGTGCAGCGCTTGCAAGCTTTGGGAAAATTCATTCAGCAAATCAGCAACCGCATCGCGGGTCAGGGCCATCAGGATTGGCGTGACCAACAGGCATTGCGCGATGATCATCGCTTTGGGCGTATAAAGCAGGTTTAAAACGCCCAAACTGCCCGCCGAGGAAAACAACACATATAGCGTCAAGCCAACCACAACCGGCGGCAGCCCCATAAAGGCGTTGATCATCACGATCACAAAACCACGTCCGGGAAACCTGAAAACCGCCAGTGCCGCGCCCGCAGGAATGCCAATCACGGCTGCAATCAAGACCGCAAAAAATGTGATCCGTATCGACAGCGTGACGATTTCCACCAAATCCGCGTCCAGCGACCAGACAAGGGAAAACGCAACAGCAAAGGCATCAGAAAAATTCAATTCGAGGCATCCTTGGACATTTTGTCAGACATGCCGAAAAAAAGGCCCAAAAGCAATTGCTCTTGGGCCTTAATGTTTCTTTTACACGGGCTTGTGCGCGCCTATTTCGGAATTGGCCCGATCATCATGATCATTTGGCGGCCTTCCATTTTTGGCATATTTTCGATTTTGCCCACTTCGACAACATCATCGGCCACACGTTCCAGCAATTCGCGCCCAAGGTTTTGGTGCGCCATTTCGCGTCCGCGAAACCGCATGGTGATTTTCACTTTGTCGCCGTTTTCCAGAAATTTGAAAACGCTGCGCATTTTGACGCCGTAATCATGGGTATCGGTGTTCGGGCGGAACTTGATTTCCTTGATTTCGATGATCTTTTGCTTTTTGCGCGCTTCGGATTCACGCTTTTGCTGTTCGTATTTATACTTGCCGAAATCCATGATTTTGCACACGGGCGGGGCGGCGTTTGGGGAAATTTCCACCAAATCAAGGCCCGCTTGTTCAGCCATTTCCATGGCCACGCGCGGTGTGACAACACCAGCGTTTTCACCATCGGCGCCGATCAAACGAATTTCGGGGGAATTAATGCGTTCATTCACGCGAGGGCCGGTTTCACGCACTGGCGGGGCGTTGTGGGGTCTGCGGGCTATAGCGCCGTTCCTTCTGTGGTTTATAACTTCTGTGCGCGTAAAGTAGCTGTCCCTTGCGCAAGCTTCAACTGCTATTCGGCGGATTAGGGGGAAGTTTAGCAAACCGCTCCCCTGTAGGATTGCAAAATACCCATCAGGGGCTTAGAGCGCATCAGGAACCAGAAATTTGTCCAAAAAGGGATGCGTTATGAATAAAACGATAGGTCTTGGTGTTGTTGCGGTGATTGCCGCGGTTGGTGCATATGTGGTTATTGGCCCGAAAGAAGTGGAAGAGGTCGCAGGTTCGGTAGCCGAATCGGTGACAGAAACCGCTGTGGCCCCAACTGAATCAGCGACAGAATCAGCAATCGAAGCGGTGACAGAAACCGTAACGGAAACCGTTTCCGAGGCGGCAAGTGCCGTGGTTGAAACGGTTACCGAAACTGCCGAGCAAGCGGTGGAAACAGCAACCGAAACGGCAACCTCCGCTGTTGAAGCGGCAACCGAAACAGCCACCGAGGCCCTGGGCACCCTTGCTGAAACAGCGACCGAAACCGCAGGCCAAGCCGTTGGTGCCGTAGTTGAAACCGCCACGGAAACAACAACTGCTGTTGCTGAAACGGCGGCGGAATCCGCGACACTTGAAGCAGCCGAAACTGTGTCACAAGCCACGACAGAAACCGCAACAGAGGCCGCGGAAGCAGCAGCCGAAGCCGTGACCGAGACCCCTGCCGTTTCAACCGAGCCAGTCACAGAAACCCCTGCCGAAATTGCGACAGAAACCACAACGGAAACCACGACAGAATCTGTTGCTGATCCACTGAGCGTCGAAGGTTTTGATCTTGAGGCCGTCACCGGCATGATCGACGGTGCGGGCATGTCCAGCCTGAAAAAAAGGGTTTTGAAAACCGCACTGGATGCCGCGAAAGACAATCCCGAAGCTCTGGCCGAAGCGCTGGCGAGCATCAAGACAGCACTGGGCATGTAAACCGGCACATCATCGTGCCAATATGCGTGGAAAACGCCCCTGATCCGGTCAGGGGCGTTTTTTATGCCGCCAACATCCTGTCATCGCTTAGAAGCATCTGCAAAATTGGATCAACCAGCCGCTTGGCCGAGATACGGGGCAGGGACATTTCGGCAATGGCTGGGCCCGTGACGGTGTTCGGCGGATTGTCAAAATGGTCATACCCGGCATAATCGACAAAGCTTTCGACGGGCACAGCCTCGGCCAAAATCAATTCATGACAGTCGGTTTGCAGATGGTGATAGGTGAATTCACCCGACATGCGGGACACTTGATAGATTGTATCGCCATTGACCAAGCAAAATGCGTTGATCAGTTGGCCATCGATGCCCAGGGCATGATCGCCGGAAACATATAAATCGCGGGCGGGAAAGCCGGGGCGCAAGGCGTCGGCACGGACGCAAATCGGGTTGATTTTTTCCGGGTCCCGAAATTGCGCATTCACATGCTGTTCACCGCGCCAATGCAACGTCGTTGTCCCCCCCAAGGCCGTGGAAATCAGATCGCCCTGCTCCAGATCTTCAACCGGCTTGGGCCCAGAGGGCGTCATGATCTGCGTGCCAGTTAAAAAACAATTTAGCGATACCGTCATCGTATCAATGTTCATCAGCAAACTGGATTTAAATCGAACCGAGGAAAACTGACCCGCGAAATAAAGGCTGCCGCTGGGATTGATGTCGGCATTGGTAAATTGCCCGACAACGCCGCCCGTGCTGTTTAGAAAACTGACACTGGCAGTGCCGAAAACGATCCCGAAATCCAGCGTCGCGTTTGAAAAAAAATGGCTGGCGTTGCTGGGTGCCAAGGCCAGCGTATCGGTGCCGCGCACGTTCAACATACCGGAATTTGCGGTATCTATGTTGCTGTTTGAAAGCGCCGAGCTGTAGGTGAAATTCACCCCCAAAGCCGCCATTGTTGCCGTGTCGCCCGCCGCGATTGTCCCGGAAGGGCCAAAGCCATTGATTGCGTAAGTTGCCACGCCAAAGTCGAAATTCAGAACGGTTTGATTGATTGTCGGCATCGGGTCACCATCGTTTCTACAAAGGCCAAACCACACAGACCGCGTGATTTGGGCAACCGAAGCCCCCCCCCCCCGAGGCCGCGCCATTGCCGGTAAAGTATCGCGTTCAGAAATTTAAGAAGAGATGAATCCCAAGGCGGTATCGGCGCAAATGGTTAACGCCGTTAGGCCACATTGATGCCCGCAAGATGGGCCCGCAAAGCCGGGGTAATTTTACGGCGATCAGAAACCCTCGGCAGGGGCAGTTCGGCAATTGGATCTTGCCGGTCTGATATATCAAAAAGACCCGACCACCCCGCATAATCAACAAAGGTTTCCGCCGCCACACCATTGGCCAAAATCAACGCATGGCGGGCACAGGCGATGTGGTAATAACAGTGATCATCATGGGGCCATCGAGCGGTTTGAAAGATCGTGGTGCCGTTGATCAACGCGCCCGCCGTGTAAATTACCTGATCAATTTCAATGCCATGATCGATGCTGACATAAAGATCCGCGTGCGGAAGGCCGTGCCCTAGGGCGCCTTTGCGAATGCATATCGGATTGATTTTTGCAGGGTGTTGAAAGGTTGGATAGACGGTCTGTTTTCCCATTTGTTCGATCAAAACAACCTGTCCATCAATGGTTAAAATTTGATCACCCGTCCGCAAGTCTTCGACGTTTTTTTGCCCTTTTGGGGTGTCGATGTGCGTGCCGGCAACAAAACATTTCACCGTCATGGTCAGTGAATTTATGTTCATTAAAAATGAAGATTTGAACCTAATCTGGCTGAATTTTCCGGCGTATTGCAGCGTGCCGCCCGCAGAAATGTCTAAACTGTTAAAGGCCGCCAACACCGCGCCGGTGCTGTTCAGAAACGATACGGCAATGTTGCTGCCAAAAACAATGCCGAAATCCAGCGTCGCATTTGAAAAACTATGACCAGTACCGCTTGGGGCAAGGGCCAGCGTGTCGGTACCGCGCACATTGAGCTGGCCGCTGTTACCGCCGTCAATATTGCTGTTCTGTCCCGCCGAGCTATAGGCAAATTTCACACCACCAACCGCACCAAAAACCGGCCCCAGAACCGCGCTGAACAGCGCCGTATCACCAGCCGCAACAGTGTTGTTGGTCCCAAAACCGGCACCTTGTACAGTTTTGGACCCGAACGTGAATTCTAATGTGGTTTGATCGCCAATTGCCATTGGATGACCCGATTTCCCCTGATTTACGCCCCGCAGCGCGCCCAAACGCAGTCCCCTCAAACGCGTTCAGTATTTGGGACAGGCTGGCAATCAATTGTTAATTAAGTATTAACAGATCGTTAATAACTGAAAAACTCAAGGGTTTGTTAACCAACAAAAGCCTTTTCTACCACATAGTCGGCGGGATCGGAATTGGCGCCTTCGCGCAGGCCGAAACCTTCGAGTATTTCCTTGATATCATTGTTCAATCCCAAAGAACCGCAGACCATCGCGCGATCGGTTTCTGGACTGATGCCACCGGAAATACCAAGATCGGCAAAAACCGTGCCATCAGTTAAAAGCGTGGTAATGCGGCCCATCTTGGGGCTTTGCTCGCGGGTTGTTGTGGGATAATAGGTCAGCTTGTCACCGATAAACTCGCCGATCAGCGGATCATCCGCCAAGGCTTCCACCAATTGCCGCCCGTATTCCAGATCGGCCACATCGCGGCAGGTATGGGTGACAATGACCTGCTCAAAACGCTCGTAGGTTTCGGGATCACGCAGCAGGCTGGCAAAAGGCGCAAAACCGGTGCCGGTGGCAAAAAACCACAAGCGTTTGCCCGGCGTCAGCGCGTCATGCACCAGCGTGCCCACGGGCTTGGGGCGCAAAATGATTTCGTCACCCACCTTTAGGTGTTGCAGGCGGCTGGTCAACGGGCCGTCCTGGACCTTGATTGAGTAAAACTCCAATTCCTCATCCCAAGAGGGCGAAGCGATGGAATAGGCCCGCAACAATGGCCGTCCGTCGTCTTTCAACAGACCGATCATGACAAATTCACCGGACCGAAACCGCAAAGATTTTGGGCGGGTCACACGAAACGAAAAAAGTTCGTTTGTCCAATGGGTTACACTTGTTACAACCTGCGCATCAGGCAGGGTTTTCACGGCTTTGGCGGTGGTGGTGGTCACGGGTGTTTGCTCTGTCATTTGGTTTCAGGGGCAGATTGGCCCCTTCCTTTGTTGGGTCATATAAGGGGATTTTGGGGCGGGGTCCAGATCAAGCGGGCCCGTTAACCGGCGCGAAGCTAACCGGCGCGAAGCCGTGACTGATAGTCATGGGCGGCCCATTTTGCCCGCGCCAGCCATTGATCCTCGGGTTGGCGTGCGGCCATGGCGTCGCTGATTTCTACTTCGTCAAAACCGGATCGGCGGGCCATTGCATATTGGTCGGCGATCAGGCCACCGCGCGCCCGCAGCCGCCCGCGATACCCCAGCAGCCGCAGTTGCCGCGCGATGGTAAAACCGCGGCCATCATGGCTGTTGGGAAAAAAGATCACGATCAAGCCGACACGATCAAAATAGGCGGTCAATTGGCTGGCCAGCAAGGTATTGGGGATGTCCAGACCATAGCCGCGCTGTGGCTCCCAGCTGGATTGGCTGGTCACGTCCCAGTCCAGTATTTCGCGTGTCCACGTATCGGCGACAAAGCCGCTGTCTTGTACAATAACGCTCATGCGGCGTCTCCTTTTAGGATCGGTTTGCGGATCATCTTGCCGTTTTCAAAATGAATGCCGCATTCAATTTTTTCCTGATTGCGCCAACGACCGGCGCGGGGGTCTTCGCCTTTGGCCACTTTGGAGGTGCAGGGGGCACATCCGATCGAGGGATAGCCCTGCGCCACCAAGGGATGACGCGGCAGACGGTTGTTGACAAGATAATCCTGAACATCGGATTTATTCCAATGTACCAATGGGTTAACCTTGATACGCGCCACACCCTCGGGTTCAAAAAACTCCAAGGCGGCGCGGCTGGTCGCCTGATATCTTTTGCGCCCGGTGATCCAGCTGTCAAAGCCATGCAGCGCGGCGTGCAGGGGAATAGACTTGCGCAACGCACAGCATTGATCGGGGTTTTCCTTGTGCAAATTACCTTGCGGGTCGGCCAGACTGCTGGCCGTGCGGCTGGCGTGGATGACCCGTAAATCGGTTAAACCCAGATGCTCTGACACTTCTTGTTGATAGGTCAGGGTTTCTGGAAACAGCATTTCCGTGTCGATGAACAACACCGGTGTTGTGCGATCGATCACGCTGGCCATATGCAACAAAACCACCGATTCCGCCCCGAAAGACGACACCATTGCAATGCGCCCGATCATCGGATCGCGCAGGGCATGTTCCAACACCATCGTCGCGCTGTGGTGGCGATAGTGGCGATTTAACGCGTCAACCCGCACCGCCACAGGATCAAGCGGGGCTTCACGCAGCATTGGCTTGTTCGGCTGGATAAAGCGCCGCTTTGAACGGGTCCACGCCCAATCGCCGATAGGTTTCAAGAAAAGTTTCGGCGGCATCCTCGCGCAATTCCAGATAGGCCGCGATCAGCCGCTCAATGGCCGGCACAACCTGATCATAGGCAAAACCGGGGCCAGCGCGTTCGCCGATGACGGCGGTTTCCGTGCCATCACCGCCCAGCGTGATTTGATAGTTTTCCACGCCCGCACGGTCCAAGCCCAAGATACCAATATGGCCGACATGATGATGCCCACAGGCGTTGATGCAGCCCGAGATTTTGATTTTCAGTTGGCCAATATCGTGTTCCAGTTTTAATTCATCAAACCGCGTGGCAATTTCCTGCGCCACCGGGATCGAGCGGGCGGTGGCCAGTGCGCAGTAATCCATGCCGGGGCAGGCGATGATATCGCTGATCAGCCCGATGTTGGCGGTGCCCAAACCCGCGGCTTTTAACGCCTTGTGAACGGCGGGCAGGTGGGATTTATGAACATGGGGCAGGATCACATTCTGTTCATGGCTGATCCGCATTTCGTCATGGCCATAATCCCGCGCCAGCGTGGCCATGACACGCATTTGCGCCGAGGTCGCATCACCGGGCGTTTTGCCATGCGCCTTGGTCGATATGGTCACAATGGCATAGTCGGGGTTTTTATGATCGCTGAGGTTGGTATCGGCCCACGACCGAAAAGAAACACTGTTTGTGTATTCAATATCAAAAGCTTGTGTTGCACCTTTAATGTAGTTCGGTTGCGGGAAACTTTCTTTGATTGCCGCCAGCATCGCCACATCACCGCCCTTGAACGTCGGCTTTATCGCGGCAAATCTTTCGTTGACCAGCGTGCGAATTTTATCCATGCCATTTTCATGCAGGGTGATTTTGATCCGCGCTTTGTATTTATTGTCGCGACGGCCCAACAGATTATAGACGCTCAGCACCGCCTCGACATAAGGCAGCAGGTCAGTGCGCGGCAGGAAATCATGCAAAATCTGCCCGATCATCGGCGTGCGGCCCAAACCGCCCCCGATCAAAATGCGATAGCCGCGCACATCGCCAACCTGCACCAGTTGAACGGCCAGATCATGGGCCTTCAGCACCGCGCGATCCGCCTTGGCACCGCCAACGGCGATCTTGAATTTGCGGCCCAGAAACTGAAATTCGGGATGATCCGTGGACCATTGGCGCAGCAATTCGGCAACCGGGCGCGGGTCTTCGATTTCATCCGCTGCCGCCCCGGCAAAATGATCGGTGGTTACATTGCGGATGGTGTTGCCGGATGTTTGAATCGCGTGCATTTCCACCTCGCCCAATGCATCCAGAATGTCTGGCACATCGCGCAATTTGGGCCAGTTATACTGGATGTTTTGCCGGGTGGTGAAATGGCCATAGCCTTTGTCAAATTTGTCGGCAATCATCGCCAGTTGATCCATTTGCCGTGAATTAAGCGTGCCATAGGGGATCGCGACGCGCAGCATATAGGCGTGCAATTGCAGATAAAGCCCGTTCATCAGGCGCAGGGGCTTGAATTCGTCCTCGGTCAGGCTGCCGTCGATCCGGCGCTCGACTTGGGCACGGAATTGCGCATTGCGTTCGGCCAGAAAAGCGCGATCAAATTCATTGTATTTATACATGGGGTGCGCTTTCTAGTTTACGGACTTGTTTACCATGGGCATAGTTTGAGGGGCCTTTGGCGCGAAATTCTTCGCGAAAATGCACCGGTTCCGGCCCGTTCAGGCCCGCTTTGGCACCGGCCAGATAAACGCCGACCACCTGGTTTATTTGCAAGCCAGCCAGATCCAGTTTTTCCTGGGCTTCGGCCTCATCTTCATAAAGCGCGGCTGACGACAGGTCATCGACCCAGCAATCATGGCTGTCCAGATAAACCACGTCGCCGGACAAAAGATCGTTGGCGGTGACAACTTTGGGGGAAAATGGGCGGGCCATCAGGCATGCTCCTCGTTCAGGGTTTTCTGGGCTACAATTTGGGCGGCAATTTGCGCGGCACGGGGCGCAAGCCCATACAACATCAGGGCAGGGCCGGTCAGTTTTGCCTCCGCCATATCGCGGCCAAGATGCGCCAGCGTGCTGGCGATAATGCGTTGATCGGGGCGAGAGGCGTTTTCAATCACCGTGATCGGCGTATGCGCGCGCGCGCCGTGCATCAGCAAGCGACCTTGCAAAAACCGCGCCGACTTTTTGCCCATATAAATCGCGGCAACCTCGCCTGCTTTGGCCAAAGCGGCCCAATCATGATCGACAAATCCGGCGATATCGTGGCCGGTCAACAAGCGAACGCCGGAATTGCGGCCGCGTTTGGTCAGCGACTGCCCGATAGAGGCCACGGCAGCCGAGGCCGCGGTAATGCCCGGTATAATGCGCCAGCTTACGTTTGCATGGTTCAACGCGTCCAGTTCTTCGTCCAAGCGGCCAAAAACCGTGGGATCCCCAGATTTCAGGCGCACCACATGCTGGCCGTTTTGCGCGTGCTGAACGATCAGCCTGTCAATTTCGGCCTGCGGTGTCGCGGCGCCAAACCCCTGTTTGCCAACATCAATCAACCGTGCCTCGCGACGCGCCAGTTCAAGGATTTCGGGCGCGACAAGGCGGTCGTAAATCACCACATCGGCCTTGTCCAAAGCGTTGCGTGCCTTCATCGTCAACAAATCAGGATCACCGGGGCCAGCGCCTACCAGATCAACGTGGCCCTTGGGGGCTTGGGCTGCCAGATGTTCGGCCAACAGGTTGTCCAGCACCGCGTTTACCGCTGTTTCGCCGCCCATTTCATGGGCCACGGGGCCATTGCCGAAATAGAACGCCGACCAGAAATCACGCCGCTTGCGGCCCATGGGCAGGGCATCAGCCGCGCCGCGAAACGCTTTGGCAATGCGGGCAAGCGGGCCAAGGGTGACGGGCAGGCGGGCCTCAATATCGGCCTTGATGGCGCGGGCCAGAACCGGTGCGGCCCCCTCGGTGCCGATGGCGACGACAACCGGATCACGATCGACGATGGCGGGGGTGATAAAGTCGCTGTGGTTCAGGTTATCAACGATGTTCACCAAAACGCCTGCTTGGCGCGCCAGTTGGGCTGTTTTGGCGTCTTTGGCCGCATCTTCATCGGCGGCGTAAAACAGCGCCGCCTTTGCAAAATCACCCGCCGTTATTTCCCGCAATTGCAAAGCCAAGCGACCGCTTGCGCCCCATGCCACAATTTCCGGCGCGGGGTTTTTGCTGAAAACTTCGATCTTTGCCTCGGTTTTTAACAACAGACGCAATTTGGCCAAAGCCGCCTCATTGCCGCCCGATAGCAGAATGCGGCGACCTGTGATCGACAGGAAAATGGGAAAATGTTTCATATTGCGTCCTTTTCATCCCCTAATATAGAATATTATTCTGGTAAATTGCTAGGTTCTGCGGTAAATAAGGAAAAATGTTCTGGTTTTGATGCCGCTTGGAACGAAGCCGATGAAAAAGGGATGAAAATAGAATGTCTGTTCGCATTGATGACGTGGATCGAAAAATTTTGGCTGAATTACAGCTGGATGCGGGGCAATCACTGGATGATATTGCCCGCAAGGTGGGGTCGTCAAAAACCCCGGTCTGGAATCGCATTCGCAAGCTGCGCGAGGCTGGCGTGATTGGGCAAAATACCATGGTGCTGGATGCCGAAATGCTGGGATTCGAGGCGTGTTTTTTCGTGCTGATCCGCACCTCGGAACACGAGGCCGCTTGGCAGGCAAAATTTCTGGCGGCGCTGCTGGCGCGGCCCGAGGTGTTAGAGGCGCACAGGTTGGCGGGTGAAATTGACTATATCTTAAAGGTGCGGGTAAAAAATGCCCGCGCCTATGACGAATTTTATCAGGCGTTGATTTCCGAAGTAAAAATTTTCAACGTCACCGCCTTGTTGTCGATGGAAGAACTGAAATCTTCCACGATGTTGCCGCTTTAGGATTTGTTAACCATCAGCGATTGCAGCCCGTGAAAATGATAGGTGTCGGCGTAGGTCGGCGCGGCGGCCAGCCGCAAATCGGGCAGGCGGGTGAATAGAATTTCCAGCGCCAAAGTCATTTCCAGACGCGCCAAAGGGGCGCCGACGCAAAAATGGATACCAGCACCAAAGGCGGTGTTGGCGATGATTTTGCGGCCGGGGTCAAAGACATCCGGGTTTGCCCAAACGGCGGGATCACGATTGGCCGCCCCCAACAAACAGCCAATTTGATCGCCGCGTTTGAAATCATGGCCAAACAGGGTCAAATCTTCGTAAACCCAACGGGTGAACATATGCAAAGGCGGGTCATAACGCAGGATTTCCTCCACCAGTTCCGGCGTGATGTCGGGGGTAATCCCGGCCTGTAAAACCGCCTTGATACCATTGCCCAAAGCATGAACCGTGGCCTCGTGCCCCGCGTTCAGCAGCAAGATACAGGTTGAAATCAGCTCGCCATCGGTCAGTTTTCCGGCGTCATCACGCGCCGCGATCAGACGGCTGATCAAATCATCCCCCGGTTCATTTCCCGGTGTTTTTCGGCGCATTTTTATGTGCTCGCTCAGAAAGGCGACAAAGGCCTTTGTGGCGACAACGGCGGCGGTTTCCTCACTTTTGGTGCGGCCTTGACGGTACATCGCCACCATGGCGTGGCTCCAGCCCAGCAGATCATCGGCGCGGGTTTCAGGCACGCCCAGCAGGCGGGCAATGATCAAAACCGGCACCCTGTTGGCGAAATGTTGCAAGATATCAAAAGGCGCGTCGGGGAAATCGTCGATCAGATTGTGGCATAGCGCCGCAATGTCTTGACGCATCGCCGCAATCTCGCGGCTGGTAAAAGCCCGCAAAACCAAACCGCGCAATCCGGTGTGGCGCGGCGGTTCGATGTCCAGCATCGAATTTGCCTCGATGTCGTAAAACGGTTGCAATTCGGCCGGAACGGGTTGTTCAAAACCCTGCGGCACAGCGCGACCCATGCGGCGATCTTTCATGATCTGGTTGACCGCTTGATGATCAACCGCACAGGGCAAGGCGTAATTATCCCAATAAAACAACGGCCCATCCGCCCTTGCCGCGTGATAAAACGGATAAGGGTTTTGCACAAAGGCAGGTTCGGTCGGTGATTGATAGAGAGTTTTCAAGAATACGCCCTTTGATCTTTGATTTCTGCGCCATGGTTTTTCGCCCGATACCCGGCTGATACCTGTGGTGGAAGTCGCGCAAGGGTTGCAGTTTTTCACAGCAACTAGCGGAAAAACAGGACTTAATGCCCATATTTACAGATTTGACAAGCAAAAAAATATGTTGCTTTTCCCGACGTAACCACGACAGTATTGCAGATCAAACCAGAGAACCATGGGAGGATCTCACTTGAAATTATTTACTTTGGCGGCAACCGCGGTTGCCCTTTCCTTCACTGCTGGCAGCGCATTTGCGTCCTGTGAAGAAGGCGAAATCGTTATCAAATTCGCCCACGTAACCAACACCGACAAGCACCCCAAAGGGATCGCTGCGACCTTGTTGGCCGAGCGTGTGAATGCGGAAATGAACGGCATCGCCTGTATGGAAGTATTTCCAAACTCGACACTTTATGACGATGACAAAGTGCTAGAGGCGATGTTGCAGGGCGACGTGCAACTTGCAGCACCTTCGCTGTCCAAGTTCGAAGCCTTCACCAAGCAATTCCGCATTTTCGATCTGCCGTTCATGTTCAAAGATATCGCGGCAGTCGACAAGTTCCAGAAATCAGAAGCTGGTGCGGCGATGAAGGGTTCTATGACCCGTCGTGGTTTGCAGGGTTTGGAATTCTGGCACAATGGCATGAAACAAATTTCGGCCAACGTACCGCTGATTTCACCGACCGATGCTGCGGGCCTGAAATTCCGCGTGCAGCCATCTGACGTGCTGATTGCACAGATGAATGCCCTGAGTGCAACCGCCCAGCCGATGGCCTTTTCCGAGGTTTACGGCGCGTTGCAAACCGGCGTTGTGGACGGTCAGGAAAACACCTGGTCCAACATTTATGGCAAAAAATTCTTCGAGGTCCAGGACGGCGTGACAGAAACCAACCACGGCATCATCGATTATCTGGTGGTGGCATCGGTTGACTGGCTGGACAGCCTGGACGCGGATGTGCGCGATCAATTTCTGACGATTTTGCGCGAAGTAACCGACGAACGTAATGCGGCTGTTGGCAAAGTTGACAGCGACGCACGTCAGGCGGTTCTGGATGCGGGCGGCAAGATTGTCGAACTGACAGCCGAGCAACGTCAGGAATGGGTTGATGTGATGAAACCTGTTTGGGCACAGTTTGAAGGCGACGTTGGCGCGGAAAACATCGAAGCCGCACAAATGATCAACATGGGCATGTAGGCCTGCATTGTTGACATGACATGAACAAGGCCCGGACCAGGTTCCGGGCCTTGTTTTACTTGACATTCGGACCGGAACGGAGGGCTTTCCAGATGAGTGGGCATTCAAATTACACCCCGAAAAATAGATTTGGCCAGACAGTGAATTGGCTGGAAGAAACCCTTTTGGCCACGATTATGGGGCTGATGGTTTTGGTGACTTTTGCCAATGTGATCCTGCGCTATGTGTTCAACTCGATGTTGATTTGGGGGCTCGAGGTCGTGTTGATCTTGTTTGCCTGGCTGGTTTTGCTGGGTATCGCTTACGGGTTCAAAATCACCTCGCATTTGGGTGTCGACGCGGTGATCAACATGTTGCCCAATAAAAAGCGCCGGGTTTTGGCGCTGATATCCGTTGTCTGTTGTTTGATTTACGCGATCCTTCTGATGAAAGGTGCTTGGGATTATTGGGCGCCTTTCGCAGGGCTTGACCGCACCTCGGGGCGGTGGTTTCCCACCGGCTTTGTTTCAACCCGCGATCAGGCGTGGTATGTCACCGATCAGGTGCCAATGCTGAAAATTTTCGGCTTTTTGGAACCATGGATCAATCAGGGCGAAGAATACGAAAAACTGCCCCGCGTGGTGCCCTATACGATGATACCGGTTGCGGTGGCATTGATGATTTATCGCATCCTTCAGGCCTTTGGCCGCATCCTTAGGGGCCAGCAATCCAGCATGATTGTCAGCCACGAGGCCGAAGAGGCCGTGGCCGAAGCAGCCGCGCAAAGCACCGCTTCGGAAAACGCTTCAGAAAAGAAAGAAGGATAGGTCAATGGAAGTTGCACTTTTATTCGTTCTGATCATCACGCTTTTGTTGATTGGTGTGCCGATCGCCGTGGGTCTTGGTCTGTCATCCATGCTGTTCTTGCTGATGTTTTCGGACACGTCGCTGGCCTCATTGGCCCAGTCCTTGTATCAGGCCATGGCCGGACATTACACATTGCTGGCCATTCCTTTTTTCATTCTTGCCTCGACCTTCATGTCCACAGGGGGCGTGGCAAAACGGATTATCCGGTTTTCCATCGCCTGCGTTGGCCATTTGCGTGGCGGTCTGGCGATTGCGGGGGTGTTTGCCTGTATGTTGTTTGCCGCCTTGTCAGGGTCGTCGCCCGCAACGGTGGTGGCGATCGGGTCCATCGTGATCGCGGCGATGACACAGGCAGGTTATACCAAGGAATTTGCCGCCGGAGTGATTTGTAATGCCGGTACCCTGGGCATTCTGATACCGCCGTCGATTGTGATGGTGGTTTATGCCAGCGCCACGGATGTGTCGGTGGGCCGGATGTTTCTGGCGGGTATCATTCCGGGCATTCTGGCCGGTCTGATGCTGATGATTGCGATCTATGTTTTTGCCCGAATCCGCAACATGCCCAAAGGCGAATGGGCCGGTTGGGGCGAGATCTGGAACAGTTTTCGTGACGCGGTTTGGGGCTTGCTGTTGATTGTGATCATCATGGTCGGCATCTACGGTATCCCCGGCGTGACCGGTGCGATTTTCACCCCGACCGAGGCGGCGGCTGTCGCATCGGTCTATGCCTTTATCGTGGCGACCTTCATCTATCGTGACATGGGGCCGCTGGCCGCGCGTGGCGGGAAAGCCCGCTCATCGCTGTTGCGCCAACCCTTGGCGCTGGTCACGGCCTTGGTGCATCCTGATACCAAGCGTACCCTGTTTGAGGCCTCAAAGCTGACCATCATGTTGATGTTCATCATCGCCAATGCGCTGATCCTGAAACAGGTGCTGACGGATGAGCGTATTCCCCAGCAAATCGCCAACGCCATGCTGGGCGCCGGTTTCGGCCCGATTATGTTTTTGATCGTGGTCAATGTGATTCTGTTGATTGGTGGCCAGTTTATGGAACCTTCGGGGCTGATCGTGATCGTGGCACCCCTGGTGTTTCCCATTGCCATTCAACTGGGCATCGATCCGATCCATCTGGGCATCATCATGGTGGTGAACATGGAAATCGGGATGATAACGCCGCCGGTGGGGCTGAACCTGTTTGTGACCTCGGGTGTGGCGGGCATGCCGATGATGGCCGTCGTGCGCGCGGCCATGCCGTTTCTGGCGGTGCTTTTTGTGTTCCTGATCATGATCACCTATATTCCGGTGCTTTCGACGCTGATCCCGAATGCGGTGATGGGGCCGGAAATCATTACCAACTAAAGCGACTTGCCGAACACAAAAAGGCGGTGCTGATTTCAGGGCCGCCTTTTAGCATTTTTGGCCATGTTGCATGGTTAACTGATCAGCAGACACCGTTCCCATTGTTCCATCTTGTCAGGATCCGTGCTGCGTATGACTTGCATCAGGCCGTTGTTTTGCATGTACAAAAATATGTCTTGATCCATTTCGGGATCATCGTCAGGGCCGGTGTACATAAACCTGTTCCGTGCATAGCTGCCTTCAATTTGCTTGCCTGACGGGGTGATGATTTTTGGGCCGTTGATGGTTATTGTCTTGCCATCAGGACCGCACCATTGACCATCAATTTGATGCGCTTGTGCGGGCATTGAAAAAAGCATGGCCGCAAATGCCATCGGTAAAACATGAAACGATCTGTGCATCTTTAATATCCTCATTTTGCTATGGCCAATAATCTTTGACCAAGTCTAGCACAAATGCGGCTGTAAGGCGAAATCACATTGGGTTTTACGAAATTTGGCCGTGCAAATAAAAAGGGCGGCACCAGAAACCGGGCCGCCCTTTTTACATTTTACTAGGCTGCGCGGCCCGATGAATTGCGACCACCGCCACCGCCGCCGCCGCGGCGACGTTGGCCACCGCCACCCGGTTTGCCGGATTTGGCACCACCGCCATCACCCTTGGGGGTGAATCGGCGACGCCCGCCGCCATTGCCACCACCACCGGGGCCACCACGGCCCTTCTTAGGTTTAAAGCCGGGGCCACGCCCCTCGATGTCGCCATCCCAAGGTTTGCCGTGACCGATCTTGATCGTCGATTTCATCGCCTTTTCAATGGCTCGCAATTCGCCCATTTCATCAGGGGAACAAAACGCCACAGCCGCGCCATCGGCACCGGCACGCGCCGTGCGGCCAATCCGGTGGACATAGTTTTCCGGCACATTGGGCAGGTCATAGTTATAGACATGCATTACTTGCGGAATATCGATGCCGCGCGCTGCCACATCGGTGGCGACCAGAATTTTCATCTCGCCGGATTTGAATTCATCCAAGGCGCGGGTGCGTTGCCCTTGGGATTTATTGCCATGGATCGATACGGCGGCAAAACCAACCGCAACCAGACCCTTTTTCAGCTTTTCTGCCCCGTGTTTGGTGCGCGAAAAGACCAAGGCGCGTTCTTCGCGGTGATTGCCCAACAGTGTTTTCAAGTGGGCGGCTTTGTCGCCCTGTTGCACAAAATGCACCTCTTGGGTCACCTTGTCGGCGGCCTTGCCGGGGGGGGCCACTTGCACACGTAACGGGCTGTTCAAATAGGTTTCGGCCAGCTCGCCCATCAGTTTTGGCATGGTCGCCGAAAACATCATGGTTTGACGTTCGGCCGGTAAATGGGCCGCAATTTTGCGCAGATCATGGATAAACCCCATGTCCAGCATTTGATCGGCTTCGTCCAGCACCAGATAGCGGGCATCAGACAGGGTGACCGCACGGCGATTGAGCAGATCGAGCAAACGGCCCGGTGTGGCCACCAATACGTCGGTGCCAGTTTGCAGGCGTTTGATCTGGGTGTTGATCGACACACCGCCCACAACCAGCGCCACTTTCAAATGGGTTTCACGGGCGAAAATCAACAAGTTCTGGGTGATCTGGCTGGCCAGCTCGCGGGTTGGGGCAAGGATCAGGGCGCGCACCGAGCGATCCTCGGGTTTGGTGCCCACATGCCACAAATGGTGCAAAATCGGCAGACCAAAGGCCGCAGTTTTCCCGGTGCCGGTTTGCGCCAGACCCATGATGTCACGCCCGTTCAGGATGTGCGGAATGGCGTGGGATTGAATCGGGGTCGGTTCGGCAAAGCCTTTGTCAGCAAGACGATCCAACAGGCGGGGCGACAGCCCCATATCAGCAAAAGTAGTCAAAATTTATCCTTTGGCGCAAATGCGCCGTAATTAAAACGCACCATAACCTTTGGCCGAATGCCAAAAGACAGGTGCATCGCATGGCTGCGATCTGACCTGATCCACGGGCAGTGTGCCCAAAGATTGTCAAACCGGCGGAACCCTGCGTGAAGGGGGGACCAGATGTCGGGCGATGGCAGCAGATCGAATTTTTTGATGTCAATCTGCATCTGCTCACGCGGCAGTGCAGCATAAGCCCGTGATTGGGCATATGCGGTCTGTTGGCGACAAAGTCAACCCTTGTGGGATGTGGCGTTTGCGATGGCCGTACCCGCCGCCCAGCCCGATGACCATGCCCATTGAAAATTATAGCCCCCCAGCCAACCGGTGACATCCACCACTTCGCCGATGAAATAAAGCGTGGGCAGGGCGTTTGTCGCCATGGTTTTGGAATTCAGATTTGCGGTGGCGACGCCGCCGGCGGTTACCTCGGCGGTGCGATACCCTTCGGTGCCATTGGGCAGCAGTTCCCAGTTGCTGATCGCCTCGGCAAGCACGCCCAATGAAACATCAGATTGATCCGCCATGTTCCCCGACAGGTTGGCGCGGTTGGCGATGTTGTGCGCCAGCTTTTTGGGAAACCCTTCGGCCAACATGGTGGCAATCGCTTTGGCCCCTGCGCCTGAACGTTTTTCTTTCAACCATTCCAGCGCATTTCCATTGGGCAACAGGTTCGCGGAAACCTTTTCGCCGCGCCGCCAATAGCTGGAAATTTGCAAGACGGCTGGCCCAGACATGCCGCGATGGGTGAACAGGATCGCTTCGTCAAAACTGGTGTTCTCGAAACTCATGCGCGCATCAAGGGCGGTGCCGGACATCGACGCCAGTTCCTCCAACAGATCACCGCCAAAGGTGAAAGGCACAAGGGCAGGGCGCGTGGCCACTTGGGTCAAACCAAAATAATCGGCGATTTCGTAGCCCAATCCTGTGGCGCCCATTTTGGGAATGGAATACCCGCCGCAGGCCACAACAAAATTTGTGGCCCCTAGGGTTTGGCTTTGGCCCTCGCGGGTCACGCTGAGGTGAAATTCGCCGTCATGGTGCAGGCCATCCAACGTGGTTTCCAGCCACAGATCAACGCCTGACTTGGCCATTTCAGCCCGCAACATTGCGATGATTTCCTTGGCCGAGCCATCGCAAAACAACTGGCCCAAGGTTTTTTCGTGATAGGCAATGCCGTGCCGCGCCACAAGATCGATGAAATCCCACTGGCTATAGCGGCTGAGGGCGGATTTGGCAAAATGCGGGTTTTCCGACAAAAAGTTTTCCGGCCCTGTATACATGTTGGTGAAATTACAGCGTCCACCGCCAGAAATGCGGATTTTGTCGCCGGGGTTTCGCGCGTGATCGATCACCAAAACGCGGCCCTCCCGCGCACCCGCATGGGCCGCGCACATCATACCCGCCGCGCCAGCACCCAATATGATTGTGTCGTAATGCGCGGCTTTTTCAATCATTCAGTGTGGGCCTGTAGTGCGGTGATGATCGGGGAAAAATCATCCGCCTTCAGGCTGGCCCCGCCAACCAATGCACCGTCCACGTTTGCAACGGCAAATATTTCGGCGGCATTGCTGGGCTTTACCGAACCGCCGTATAAAAGTGGAATATCATCCGCCATTTCCCCCAGTTCAGTGCGCAGTTTTTCCCGCAAAAAATCATGTACTTCGCCGATTTGTGCCAGTGTCGGCACCAGCCCCGTGCCAATGGCCCAGATCGGTTCATAGGCAATGATCAAATTGTCGGCGGTCGCATTTTTTGGCAAAGATTCAATCAGTTGCGTGCCAACGACGTGCAAAGTGGCGCCATCGCGACGCTGACTTTCGCTTTCCCCCAGACAAACAATCGCCGTCAGCCCCGCCGCAATCGCCGCTTCGGCTTTGGCGCGCACATCTGCGTTGCTCTCGGCATGGTCCATACGGCGTTCGGAATGGCCGACAATGACGTAAGTGGCCCCGGCATCCGCCAGCATTTGCGCGGAAATATCGCCGGTATGTGCGCCGGTTTCTGCGCCGTGACAATCCTGTCCGCCAATTGACAGTTTGCTGCCGGCGCAAATCGCCGCCATTCGGTGGACCAAGGTGGCAGGTGGACACAGCAAAACATCGCATGATGCCGCGCCATGGTCGGCGACAAGCCTTTGCACTTGTGCCAAATTTGGCGAAGCCCCGTGCATTTTCCAGTTTCCTGCGGCCAGTTTTCGCGCCATTTAACTTCCTCCCTTAGATCATAAATGGCATGGCTTGGCGGCGACCAAAGGTCAAGGGCTTGCACCTTGTTCGCGTTTGCGGGATAGCAGGCCCCAGTTGCAAACCACCAGTTGCAAAGAACCAGATGCGAGGCGCCGATGATGATCCCGGAAATTGATGCAAAGGCCCTGATTGCGGGTGACCCGGAAGTTTTGGCCAAGGTACGCACCGCGGCCGAAGAGATCGGATTCATGATCATCGTCAACACGCCGTTTACCCGTGAACGCATGGAAACACTTTTGCGGGCCTATCACCGGTTTTTCCTGCTGCCTGACCCGGCCAAACAATCGATCAATATGGCGGCTACCGGATCAAATCGTGGCTGGGGCGCGGCGGGGTCTGAACAGGTCGATCCATCGGCAAATCCCGATTATAAACAGGTGTTTGACTGTGGTTTTGAGCTGAAAAACCCTGATCCAGCCGCGCCTGCGGCATTTTATGCCCCCAATCTTTGGCCCGCTGGCTTGCCCGGTTTTCAGGTCCTTGTTCAGGCCTATTATCAGGATGCCTGCGCGTTTTCTTTGCAATTGTTGCGTGGCATTGCGACGGCAATTGGCGAACCTGCGGGGTTTTTTGACGATAAATTTGACCGGCCAATGGCGCTGTTGCGGGGGAATTATTATCCCCAGCGCCCCGACTGGGCGGGCGAGAATGATTTTGGCATTGCAACCCACACGGATTATGGCTGTTTGACCTTGCTGGCCACAGACGGCAGCCCGGGATTAGAGGTTCGCAAGCGTGGCGGCGGCTGGATACCGGTTGCCGCAACACCGGGTAATTTTGTGATCAATTTTGGGGAAATGCTGGATATGTGGACAGCGGGTCGCGTGAAGGCAACGCCACATCGCGTGGTTGGAACAAATGCCGAGCGAATTTCTATTCCGTTGTTTTTTAACCCTAATTTTGATACGAACGTGGCCCCAATTGGATCTGACGCGCTGATATTGGCGGGTGAACACATGGCCAAACGGTTCAACGAAACCTATGTGCATTTGCAAAAGGCGCCTTAGGCAAACTTCTGCCGGCTGCCCAATAGCGGCGCCTTACAAATGCGCCAAGGCACGACGCGCCCAATCACAGGCCAGATCCGGATCATCCAGCGCTGCCTCGGGCAGGGACCAATAGGGCATGTTGCCCGCTTTGCCGTTTTTGCGCACATAGGTCCACTGCACGCATCCCGCCGCCTCAAGTTCGGCAATGAAATCACCCGCACCCTTTAGCCGGACCGAGCCGTCGCCATGGCGCATCGCAAAGATGACGTCGCGATGATACAGGCACAAACCGCCCATCATGCGCCGTGTGGTGATGTCGCCAAGGCCGGAAAACAGATCGACCGTTTGGGCGATTGCCTGGGGTGTCAGGCTCATTTGGCGGGTGCTTCTGGTTCGGCAAATTTGATGGATTCGCCACAGCCGCAAGCCTCGGTAACGTTGGGATTGCGGAACTTGAAACCGGATTCAAGCAGGCTGGTTTCATAGTCGATTTGCGTGCCAAACAGGAACATTTGCGCCATCGGTGCAATCATCACGCGGGCACCATCCTGTTCCACAACCTCGTCCAGCGGATCAATATCGGTGACATAATCCATGGTATATTCCATGCCCGCACAGCCGCCCTTTTTAACGCCGATACGCAAACCCTGATGGGTGTCTTTTGCCATCAAGGCGGCAATTTTCGCCGCTGCTTTGGGTGTGATGCTTACCGCCTGCTTACCTGGAATGCCGAACATGAACTTAATCCTTTAAGTCATTTTATTTATTACATGAAACCCAATTCAAGGCGGGCCTCATCGGACATCATTTCCATGCCCCAAGGGGGTTCCCAAATCAATTCCACCGTAACGGTTTTAACGCCGGGCAATGGTTCCACCGCTTCGGCCACCCAGCCGGGCATTTCACCGGCCACAGGGCAACCCGGTGCGGTCAGCGACATTTTGATCGCCACATCGGATTCCGCGCCAATTTCGATCGTGTAAATCAGGCCAAGATCATAGATGTTCACCGGGATTTCGGGGTCATACACCGAGCGGCAGGCCTCGACCACGTTTTCATACAGGGGGTGGTCGGTGGTGGACGGGGTGATCAGGGGTTCACCTTCCATCGGCGCGGTCGTCTCGTTCATGGGCTTGGCCTTTGTTGAATACTTGACTGAATATATAGGGATTAGCGCGACCAGCGTCCAGAGGGGTCGGTAAAATTGCCGCACTGCCCCCTTGGAAAATGCCGTCATTTGGCGCATAGGGGCGGCATGAAAAAATTCAGCTTCGATATCGCCGCCAAAGATGGCAAGGCCCGTACCGGCCAGATCAACACGCCGCGTGGCGACATTCGCACGCCGGCCTTTATGCCCGTGGGCACGGCGGCCACGGTCAAGGCAATGATGCCGGAGTCCGTGCGGGCAACCGGCGCGGATATCCTGTTGGGCAATACCTATCATTTGATGTTGCGGCCCACTGCCGAGCGGATTGATGCCTTGGGCGGCTTGCACAAGTTTATGAACTGGGATCGGCCCATATTGACCGACAGCGGCGGTTTTCAGGTGATGAGCCTGACCGGTTTGCGTAAACTAACCGAAGAGGGCGTGAAATTTAAATCCCACATCGACGGATCCGTGCATCATTTGACACCTGAACGCAGCATGGAAATTCAACGCCTGTTAGGCAGTGATATCGTGATGTGTTTTGACGAATGCACGCCGTTTCCCGCCGAAGAATCCGTTTCCCTGAAATCCATGCAGATGTCGATGCGGTGGGCGCAAAGATCGCGCGACGCTTTTGGGGATCGGCCCGGGCACGCGCTGTTTGGTATTCAGCAAGGATCGGTTTTCAAGGATCAACGCGCTGAAAGCGCGGAAAAGCTGCGGGCGATTGATTTTGATGGCTATGCGGTTGGCGGTTTGGCCGTGGGCGAAGGGCAGGCGGCAATGTTTGACGTGTTGGATTACGCGCCCGATATGCTGCCAGAGGGCAAACCGCGCTATTTGATGGGGGTGGGCAAACCCGATGATTTGGTGGGCGGGGTGAAGCGTGGCATCGATATGTTTGATTGCGTTTTGCCGTCAAGGTCGGGGCGCACGGGGCAGGTTTTCACCCGATACGGCGCGCTGAATATCAAAAACGCGCGGCATCAGGATGACCCAAGGCCGCTGGATGAAAATTGCACATGCCCGACCTGTCAGAACTATTCCCGCGCCTATTTGCACCATGTATTTCGCGCACAAGAAATCATCAGCTCGATGTTGCTGACATGGCATAACCTACATTATTATCAGGAGCTTATGGCGGCTATGCGGGCGGCGATTGCGGCGCAGGATTTTGCCGGTTTTGAAACGACGTTCCACGCGCAACGCGCAATGGGCGATATTGAAAAGCTGTGAGTTGGCAAGAAAAAGGCCCGCTGGCATAGCCAACAGGCCTTGGTTTAAATCAGTGCCAGATTATTCGGCGGCGAAACGATAACCTGTCAGGATCGCGGCGCGACTTTCCAGTTTATCTTTCAACTCGGTGGGCACCAAGCGTGCGGAAGAAACGCGCGGCATTGGCATCTCGGTGATGCTCGCCGCATTGTCTGCTTCGTCGCCGTTAATAAAGCTGTCACGCCCTGCATAATCGATGAAGGTTTCCGCAGGAGTGTTTTCCGCCAACAGCAATTCATGGGCATCGGTTTCAATGTGAAAATAGGAAAAACCACCCACAGGCATTTTGGCCACGCGGGTAATTGTCCGCCCGTTGATCAACGTGCCTGCGTTGTACAAAACCCCATCAATGGCGATGGCATGATCGCTGGAAACCATCAAGTCACGGGCGGGTACACCATCGGCCAAGGCGTTTTCCTTGATCAAAACAGGGTTCACTTTGGCAGGGTTGGCGAATTTGGTATCAACCTTCTGCTCGCCCAACCAACGCACAATGGCACTGTTGCCCTCGGACGTAAGGATTTCATCCCCCGCGCGCAGTGTTTCAATCGCAATTTGGCCGGTTGGTGTTGCAATCTTGGTGCCAGTTACAAAACAGTTGATATTCGTAATCATCGAACCAATAACTATCAAATCAGGGGTGAAGGTTGCATCGGTAAGATAGGTGAATTTGATTTTGTTGAAGGTACCAGTATACATCATCGATGCGGCATAGGCCCCAAAAGCACCTGGCGCCTGGTTCCCTGTAAAGGTTTGGGACGCAACGACATTTGACGCAGTTCCGCTAAGCAAAGAAACCTTGAATTGTTCGTTGCCGCCAGCAAAAGTAAAATTCAACGTCAAGTTTGAAAACGAATTCTGGCTCGCCGGGCCAACCAGATCAAGAACGGCAGAACCAAATCCTAAACTATTGATCTGTGAAAATTCCAAACCAGCATTGTAGGTACCAGCGTGGCCAGCGTTCACCTGACCAAGCCCCGTATGAGACATAGAAAATGCAACGCCGTTTTCAGACCACGTCGCGGTATTGTTATTGTAAAACGCGCCAGAATATGCCGCATTTGTCGATGCAATATCGCCGCCTATAAAATCATAAGTATAAATAGCCATTAGCATACCTCGTTCAAAATTAATTCATCATGGTCAATTGTAACCGTTGGAATTGGCAGAAAATTATTGAAATACTGCCGAATCTTTTATTGCCGCTATAATTACAATAATTTTGATGATTAAACAAAGGTAAAATTCAGGCTGGCAAGTGGTCGACATGAACGTGCAAAATTCTGTCTAAACGGTTTATGGGTCATGGATTTCATCGGGTGTGATAAAATCAAATTGATCGAATTTACAGCGGATTTACCGGTTTTTGGGCCCTCGATCCTTGACACTGCGCGCATGTATGACCATCTGGTTTCAAACGGAAAGGCCGCACTACTGCCGCAATGTCGGGGTAGGGGTTTTTCGCTAATAACAAGGAAATGTCGATGACCGAGCAATTGTCCCAATCCTACCCTGTGCTGCCGCTGCGCGATATTGTGGTTTTCCCGCACATGATTGTCCCGCTGTTTGTGGGCCGTGAAAAATCGGTGCGCGCGCTGGAACAGGTGATGCAGGACGACAAGCAAATTCTGCTGTCCAGCCAGATCGATCCATCGGTGGATGATCCCGAGGCCGAAGGTATTTATCCGATCGGCGTGCTGGCCAACGTATTGCAGTTGTTAAAACTGCCCGATGGCACGGTGAAAGTGCTGGTCGAGGGGCGCAAACGGGTCAAAATCGTCGAATATCTGGACAATATTGATTTCTTTGAAGCGCAGGCCGAAATTTTGGCCGAAAAAGACGGTGATCCGGATACGCTGGAGGCGTTGTTGCGATCTGTTACCGAAGATTTTGAGCGTTATACCAAGATCAAAAAGAACGTGCCCGACGAGGCCTTGGCCTCGATTGCGGAAACCCGCGAACCGGCGAAACTGGCCGATCTGGTTGCCGGGCATCTTAGCCTTGAGGTGGATCAAAAACAGGACCTGCTGGAAACCCTGCCGGTGGCGGATCGTTTGGAAAAAATCTATGGGTTGATGCAGGGCGAAATGAGCGTTCTGCGGGTCGAGAAAAAGATCAAAACCCGGGTGAAAAGCCAAATGGAACGCACCCAGCGCGAATATTATTTGAATGAGCAAATGAAAGCCATTCAAAAGGAATTGGGTGATGGTGAGGATGGCCAAAACGAGGTCGCCGAACTGGAGGCGAAAATTGCCGAAACCAAGTTTTCCAAAGAGGCTTTGGAGAAGGTCACCGCCGAAATCAAAAAACTGAAAAACATGTCCCCGATGAGCGCCGAGGCAACCGTCGTGCGCAACTATCTGGACTGGATGCTGTCGATCCCTTGGGGCGTGAAAAGCCGGGTGAAAAAGGATTTGACCAACGCTGAAAAAGTGTTGGACGCCGATCACTATGGTCTGGAAAAAGTCAAAGAACGTATCGTCGAATATTTGGCGGTGCAGCAACGCTCGGCCAAGCTGAAGGGACCTATTTTGTGCCTTGTCGGCCCGCCCGGCGTGGGCAAGACCAGCCTTGGCAAATCCGTGGCCCGCGCAACAGGGCGCGAATTTATTCGCATATCCTTGGGCGGGGTGCGCGATGAAAGCGAAATTCGCGGTCACCGCCGTACTTATATCGGCTCGATGCCCGGCAAGATCATTCAGGCATTGAAAAAGGCAAAAACCACCAATCCGCTGATTTTGCTGGATGAAATTGACAAGATGGGTCAAGATTTTCGCGGCGATCCGGCATCCGCCATGCTGGAGGTTCTGGATCCCGAGCAAAACAACACCTTTGTGGATCACTATATGGAGGTCGAATATGACCTGTCCAATGTGATGTTTTTGACCACGGCCAACAGCTATAATATGCCCGGCCCGCTGTTGGACCGGATGGAGATTATTCCGCTGTCCGGTTATACTGAGGACGAGAAAAAAGAGATTGCCAAACAGCATCTTATCGCCAAGCAGGTGAAAAATCACGGGCTGCGCAAAGGTGAGTTCGAGATTTCCGACGCGGCCCTGACCGAAGTGATCCGCACCTATACCCGCGAGGCGGGCGTGCGTAATCTGGAACGGGAACTGGCCAAAATGGCGCGTAAAACCGTCACCAAAATTGTCCGTAAAACCACGGATAAAGTGAGCGTCGGTATTGACGATCTGGAAGGTTTTCTGGGCGTCAAGCGTTTCCGCTATGGATTGGCCGAAGCCGAGGATCAGGTGGGGGTTGTTACCGGTCTGGCCTGGACCAGTGTTGGCGGTGAATTGCTGTCGATCGAGGCGCTGAAACTGCCCGGCAAGGGGCGGATGAAAACCACCGGCAAGCTGGGCGATGTGATGAAGGAATCCATCGATGCGGCGGCCAGCTTTGTACGCTCGATCAGCCCTGAAATCGGGGTGAAACCGACAAAGTTTGAAACCGTGGACATCCACGTTCACGTGCCCGAAGGCGCGACCCCCAAAGACGGCCCCTCGGCGGGTTTGGCGATGGTGACATCGATCGTTTCGGTGCTAACGCAAATTCCGGTACGCAAAGACATCGCGATGACCGGCGAGGTTACGTTGCGCGGCAACGCCCTGCCGATTGGTGGGCTCAAGGAAAAGCTGTTGGCGGCCCTGCGTGGTGGGATCAAAACCGTGCTGATCCCGGCGGAAAACGAAAAAGATCTGACGGAAATTCCGGACAATCTGAAAGCGGGGTTGAAAATCATTCCCGTGTCGCATGTTCGCGAAGTTCTGGCCCATGCTTTGGTGCGCCAACCTGTTGCCATCGAATGGGACGAAGCCGCAGAAGAGGCCGCAGCCGCCGCCCTGAAACGCGGCGGTGGCGAGGCCGGCGCATTGGCGCATTAACAAAGCCAAAGCCGTCGTCAGACAGCCGTAAAACGCGCCGTTCGTGATGATTCTCGGGCGGCGTTTTTTGTTTCTGCTGGTATTACGTGGTTAATCTTTGTACCCTAAATGGAAACAATAACATCAGACCAACCCGAAAGAGGTGGACCATGACGACCCTAAAATCCAGCGGCTCAGGCAAAAAACCGGCAAAACGTTCAGCCGTACGATCTTCAAAAAATGTGACGGGGTTGAACACGGCGCCAAAAGTTGTCGCATCAATCTCGCCTGTTAGCGAGGCCGCAGAAGACAGCGCCGTTTTGTCGATGGATATGAGCGATGCAAAAGTGCGGCTGGGGGAATTGGCCGGGCGTGTGGCGGAACGGTTGGACGTGAAAAAACGTGATGCCAAGATTATTGGCCAGGCCACGATCGATATTCTGATCGAGTCCCTGCAAAATGGTGAAACCCTAGTCATGCCAAGCGCGAAGATTTCCATGCAGCGCAAAAAAGACCTTGAAAAAGGCGCGGTGATTATCGCAAAAATCCGGGTCAAGGGAAACGCCCCTGCGGCGACGTCGTTTTCATCTTTCAACGATGACGAATTTGGCGGCGACGATTAAATTTTTCCCACAAGCAATGCCTTGTCGAAAAAAATCCAAGAATTTGGAAATTGCCCCTTGAACCCCCCAAGGGTTAGGGGGTAGAGGATACGCCGGATCGGGTGATTAGCTCAGTTGGTAGAGCGCTTCGTTTACACCGAAGATGTCGGGAGTTCGAGCCTCTCATCACCCACCAAATTTTCCTGCAAGGAAAATGCCTCGCATGGCAGGCGTATATCTGGGCGGCAGTCGTTTCAACAAAACGATGCGAACCCTTACGGATTGATATTCCCACCTTTTGCCCCGCATTCCGCTTTGATTTCAGAATTTTTCTCGACAGAGCCTGGATTTTCGGCAAGCCTGCTTGTGGTATTCAACAAGGGGGTTGTCATGGAGATCGAAAAAATCACACCGGCGATTGGGGCGGAACTTAAGGGCGTTGATTTCACCAAGCTGATGTCGGGCGCGATGCAGGACGGCATTTACCAAGCGCTGATCGATCATCAGGTGATTTTCATGCGCGATTGCGAGATCAGCCCTGCGCACCATATGGCATTTGCCCAAGGGTTTGGTGATCTGGATGAACCGCACCCGATTTACCCCCATGTCGAGGGTTTTGATCGCATTATGTTACTGCAAAACGATGCCAAAACCCCGCCCGATACAAATTCATGGCACACCGATCTGACCTATAAGGTCGAGCAACCTTTCGCCAGCGTCCTTGTTTCCCGCGTCGTGCCAGATTGCGGCGGGGATACCATGTGGTCCAGTAATTATGCCGCCTATGAGGCGCTGGGGGCGGGGATGAAGGCGGAATTGGCCAGCCTGCAAGCGGTGCATGATTTTGGTGATTTTCGTAATAATTTTGCGGCCATCAAAGGCGGTCAATCCGGTGAGGAACGGCTGAATGATGCGGCGGCGCGGTTTGGCCATGCCATCAAGCCGCTGATCGCCACGCATCCGGTCACAAAACGCAAATACCTGAATTTCAACGAAGCTTTTGTGGCGCATATCGTTGGCAAGACCACGACCGAGTCCAATGCGCTGAAATCCTGGTTGGCAAATCACATGAACCGGCCCGAATTTCAGCTGCGCTGGCGCTGGCGGGCCAATGATGTGGTGATGTGGGATAACCGCGTAACCATGCATTATGCGGTGGCCGATTACCTGCCTGCGTTCCGCTCGATGAACCGGATTACCGTGGTGCGGGACCGCCGCGCCTTGGTGTGAACGGCACGTGATCAAAAATCTTTTCGCTAAAGCCAAAGAAACTGAAAAACTTTGTTCAAATCGGGTTGACGGGGCAGGGCCAACGACCTAAACGATCTCTCACACCCTAAACGGGGTGGATGCGCGGTTGTAGCTCAGTTGGTTAGAGTACCGGCCTGTCACGCCGGGGGTCGCGGGTTCGAGCCCCGTCAACCGCGCCATTTCCCCCTTTGAAAAGTGGCTCTATCAGGGGATGCAAACGCTTTGTCATTGGTGACCCTCGGATTCTTGACTGACTTCGTAAATGCAACGCATAGTCCAATTCTGTGTGCAACCATCGTTGCCTGATTCAATGCGACGCTCTAGGCTGGCATGGTTTATCTTAGTGGGATTGGGTCGGAAAACATGGGCGCGATAGGCGAGATTTGGCGCGGCGGCTCTGCATCGGTGATGTGGTTTTTCGGATTGCCCGTCATGAGTGCGCGCGTCGTTCTGAGGGCAAAGAATGCAAATGAGGCGCGCCGTATCGTTCAGAAACATTTCCAGCGATTTATAGACAGATGCCGCGTAAGCGTTGAACTGGATGGCCCTGCACCGCAGGCAGGCGGCGGTTGTGTGATCAGTCACAATGAGGCGTCTTTTATGGATATCGCCGGCTATTGCGCCGTAATGTGGCCGCACATCGACCGTGTGGCGGCGGCGGATATCTATAAGCATTTCCCTTTTGGGCAATCCGCCATGCGCCGCGCGAGTTTTGAAATGGTGCCGCGTGGCAACCGGGCGGCCACAGCGCAATTAATGACGGCTATGGTCGCGCGCGTGCGTGCGGGCGATCGTTTGGTCTGGGGCGGCGAGGGGCGGATTGCCGGTATCGATGGGGTTGCAAGGTTCAAGATCGGTGGCAGTTTGATTGCAATCCGCGCGCAGGTGCCGCTGGTGCCGGTGATGATATACGGCGGGCATCAGGCGATGCCCCTGGGGTCGGTCCGGGCGAGGCCGGGGACAATATACATACGATTTGCTGACCCAATTCCGACCGTTGGCATGATCGAGGATGATGCCCGTGATCTGGCGGATCGGGCGCAGGCGGTGGTGGCAGGAATGTACGCGGCGTTCAAACAGGACAAAAAAGGCAACTAAGTCACCTCTGTCAGATCCAGCACAGGGTTATTTTCAAAATTGGAAGATAGCTCAAGCCAGTTCCGCCAGTATCCGCGCCCAGCTGCGAATGCCTTTGTGGAAACATTCCAGATCGTATTTTTCATTGGGCGAATGCAGTTGATCGTCATCACGGCCAAAACCGATCAGCATCGCATCCATATCCAGTATTTCCTTGAAATGCCCCGCGATCGGGATCGAGCCGCCACAGTCGACAAAGGCCGCCGCATTGGGCCATTCATCGGACAGACCCTTTAGCGCCGCCTTAAACGCGGGGTGGTCGGTGACCATTTGGCTGGCGGCACCAGTGGAATGATCGATATAGGTCACCGTGCAATCATCAGGCAGACAGGATTGCACATAGGCGCGGAAACTGTCGCGAATTTTTGCCGGATCCTGCGTGCCGACAAGGCGGAAACTGATTTTGGCGCTGGCCTCGGCGGGCAGCACGGTTTTGAAACCGGCACCGGTATAGCCTGACCAAATGCCGTTCACCTCGCAGGTCGGGCGCGACCAGATCATTTCAAGCGGTGTGCGGTTTTTTTCGCCCGCAGGCACGCTCAGGCCGACCTCGCCCAAAAAACCGGCAGCATCAAAACCCAAGCCCTCCCATTGCGCGCGCAACGACTGGCTAAGTTCGGGCACACCGTCGTAAAAACCGGGCAGGGTAATGGTGCCGGTGTCATCGTGCAGCCCGGCAATCATCCGCGCCATGACGCGGGCGGGGTTGATGGCGATGCCGCCAAACATGCCGGAATGCAGATCCTTTTTGGGTCCGTGAATGGTGATTTCCTGCCCCAACAGGCCGCGCAATTGCGTAACAATTGCCGGTGTGTTGTCACCAAACAGGCCCGTATCACAGATCAAGGCGATGTCCGCCGTCAGTTCCTCTTTGTTTTCGTGCATGAACGGGATCAGCGAAGGCGAGCCGGATTCTTCCTCGCCCTCAAAGAACATCGAAATTTTCGCAGGCAGGCTGCCGTGGACCTTGATCCAGGCGCGACAAGCCTCGACAAAGGTCATCAGCTGGCCTTTGTCGTCCGCCGTGCCGCGACCCCGAATGACCGTGCCTTTGGCGGTTTCCTCAAGCCGGGGTTCAAACGGTGGATTATCCCAAAGATCAATCGGATCAACGGGTTGCACATCGTAGTGGCCATAAAACAGCACATGCGGGCCGGGGCCTTCTGCATGCGCCAGCACCATCGGATGGCCCGGCGTGGCCCGTTTTGAAGCGGCAAAACCCAGCGCGGCCAATTCATCCACCAACCAATCCGCCGCCGCCTGACAATCATCAGCATAGGCCGGATCGGTGGAAATCGACGCAATGCGCAGCAACACCATCAGGCGCGCCAGCGCGTCATCAAGAGAGGCATCAATTTCGGCAAGAACAGGTTCAAGGCGCATTCAAAGGCCCTTTCAATAAAATGTGATTTCATCAAACCCTAACAGTGGTATTGCCGTCTGGAAAGATCGCGCCGAAGCATATAAAACGGCAGCAACGACAAAAGGATGATGAAATGCGTGTATTCGTGATTGCCGGGCTTTTTTCAATGGCGGCGGCGGGTGTGATGGCCGAACCGATCAGCACCAAGGCCGCCAAAAAGATGATGTTCAAATCCAAAGGCGCGGTGGTTAAATTGATCCCGCATCCTTCGGTTTCTGAAAAAGACGGCAAGATTCTGGCTCAGGTTGGGGCAACGCAGGCCTATTATGGTGCCATCGCCCTTAGCCCCGACGAAGGTTTGGCCTCGCCTGCTTTGGTTGCGGCGGCAAACCATCACTCGATTGCCGCGGCAAGTGAACAGGCTTTGGGTTTTTGCAACGAAAAACGCGAGTCTGATTCTGCGGCTTGTGTGGTGGTGGCCGAAATTTACCCAAAGGGGTGGAAGCCGCAGGAATTGCAGCTTAGCGCCGGTGCAACCGAGGCGTTTCGCAAGGATTTCCGCCGTATTCGTGGTGCCAAAGCCTTTGCAACGGCAATCAGCACAGGGGATTTTGGTATCGGGCAGGGTGATGCCGCCGAAATTGACGCACTGGCCAATTGCGCCCAAAAGAACGCCGCCAGTGATTGCGAAATAACCATCGCCGACTGACGCGACTTTTTGTACAGTGCCATTATTGGTTCAAACGTTTTAAGGCCAATTTATACCGACCCAAGGAACGAGTCATATGGATTATCTTGCCGCCACCGATGCCGCGATTGCAAAGCTTCATCAAGAGGGGCGCTATCGCACGTTTATCAACATCAAGCGCGCCAAGGGCCAGTTTCCCCATGCGGTTTGGACGGATGAACAGGGCGTGGATCGCGACATTACGGTTTGGTGTGGCAATGATTACATGGGCATGGGGCAAAACCCGCAGGTATTGGGCGCGATGCACGACGCGCTTGAGGCAACGGGTGCCGGTTCGGGCGGCACGCGCAATATTTCCGGCACCACCGTTTATCACAATGAACTGGAGGCCGAGCTGGCCGATCTGCACGGCAAAGAGGCGGCGCTGGTGTTTACCTCGGCCTATATTGCCAATGACGCGACGCTGTCGACTTTGCCGCTGTTGTTCAAGGATCTGGTGATCGTATCAGACGCGCTGAATCACGCGTCGATGATTCAGGGCATCCGGCACGGCAATTGTGAAAAACATATTTTTCGCCACAATGATGTTGCGCATCTGCGTGAAATTCTTGAACAAATCGAAACCGGGCGGCCGATCCTGATTGCGTTTGAATCGATTTATTCGATGGATGGTGATTTTGGGCCGATTGCGGCGATTTGTGATCTGGCGGATGAATTTGGGGCGATGACCTATATGGACGAGGTTCACGCCGTGGGCATGTATGGGCCGCGCGGAGCCGGTGTGGCCGAACGTGACGGATTGATGCACCGCGTCGATATCATCAACGGTACTTTGGCCAAGGCTTATGGCGTGATGGGCGGTTATATCGCCACATCGGCGCGGTTGGTGGATGCGATCCGTTCCTATGCCCCCGGTTTTATTTTCACGACATCGATTCCACCGGCAATTGCGGCGGGGGCCACGGCAAGTGTGCGGTATCTGAAAGCCAACCAACCGCTGCGCGATCTGCAACAAAACCGTGCCAAGGTGTTGAAATTGCGTCTTAAAGGCCTTGGCCTGCCGATCATTGATCATGGCAGCCATATTGTGCCGGTGCATGTGGGTGATCCGGTGAAATGCAAAGACCTGTCTGACATGTTGTTAATCGATCACGGTATTTATGTGCAGCCGATCAATTTTCCGACCGTGCCGCGTGGCACCGAAAGGTTACGCTTTACGCCGTCACCGGTTCACAGCCCCAAAATGCTGGATCATCTGGTTGATGCGATGGATAGGCTTTGGGGGCGCTGTGCGCTGAATCGTGCCGATATGGCAGGATAGGCCCGCAAACAGGGTATATTTGGCGCTAACTCTGTGTTAAATAGCGTTTAACGACTGGGACAAACGAGTCGTAAGGCATGGGCCACTACGGAAAAAAACTCGGGCAACCACGGAACTAAAGAGGGCATGGGTAGGATGATTAGGCGCAACGCACCGCCTCCGATCACCGAAGAACAAGCTGTCAAAGGTTTTGACAGTTTTGAATTGCGTCTGGGTGATATTTTGCGCGGCGAACGTGCGACCCTCGGCAAATCCCTGTTGGATGTTCAACGCGAACTGAAAATCAAAGCCACCTATATTTCTGCCATCGAAGCCACCGATCTCAAGGTTTTTGATACGCCAAGTTTTGTCGCCGGCTATGTGCGTTCCTATGCGCGGTATCTGGGTGTTGACCCTGACGAAACCTATCGGCAATTTTGCCACGAAGCGGCATTTAAGGGCGTGCATGGCATGGAAAAGGCCGCGTCTGGCACGCGTGTCGCTGATGCGGTGCAAAAACAGCCCGGCCGCCAGAAAGCCAAAGACGACACTGATCTTATTGCCAATCCCAAAGCACCGTTTGCGCCCGCCGCCCAAAGCGCGATGTGGAGCATTGAACCCGGTGCCATCGGGTCAAGCGTGATTTTGCTGGCCCTGATCGGTGTGCTGGGGTTTGGCGCATATTCTGTGTTGATGCAGGTGCAAAAAGTTACCTTTGCCCCGATTGAACAATCGCCGGGCGTTGTGGCCCAGTTGGACCCCTTGACCAGCACCGTGGCAGAGGTTGGTTTGGGCGAAGTCAACAAATTGGGCGTGCCCACAGTGGATGTGATGGACCGGCTTTATCGGCCCGAGGCCCTTGATGTGCCGGTTCTGGTGGCCCGCGACGGCCCTATCGCCTCGATCCGCCCCGAATTTACCACGCCTGCGATGATCACGCCCGACGCGTTGGAAACCCAGTTTGAAACACCGCTGGAAACACAGGCCGATGCGATTCAATTGGCCTTGAACGAGGCCAACGGCGTACAGGTCCTTGAAAGCGACGGCGATCAGGTGGCCTTTTTGGCGGTTCGGCCCGCTTGGGTTCAGGTCAAAAGTGCGGATGGCACGGTGTTGTTTGAAAAAATCATGAATGCGGGCGAAAAATATGTCGCCCCAAAAACCGAATTGCCGCCGATTTTAAAGGTGGGTGAATCCGGGGCGATCTATTTCACCGTTGGCGATAAAACCTATGGCCCGGCTGGCAGCCGCGGGGCGGTATCTTCCAACATTGCGCTGGAGCAAGTGAATTTGGTTGAAAAATACGCACTCGCCGATCCTGACAGCGCCGATATGACGATGATGAAAACCGTGGCCGAGGTCGTCGTCGGAAACTAGATTTGCCGTTTGGCTTTTCCCTTGATTGAACAATCCCGCTTTTATGCCTATTTCAGGGCTGAACCGATCTGCCCGTAAGGAACGTTTATGTCGTCTCTGCATTCCCTTCGCCCTTGGCGCAATATTTACCGCCGCAAATCGCGCCAGATCATGGTGGGCAACGTGCCTGTTGGCGGCGATGCGCCGATCACCGTGCAGACCATGACCAACACCGACAGTGGCGACGTGGCGGCAACGCTGGCGCAAATCAATGCGGCGGTCGAGGCCGGGGCGGACATCGTGCGGGTTTCCACCCCCGACCAAGAGGCGACGATTGCCTTGCGCGAGATCGTAAAACAAAGCCCTGTGCCAATCGTCGCGGACATTCACTTTCATTACAAACGCGCGATCGAGGCCGCCGAGGCCGGTGCGGCGTGTTTGCGGATAAATCCGGGAAATATTGGCGACAACAAACGCGTGGCCGAAGTGATCCGTGCCGCCAAGGACAATGGCTGTGCGATCCGCATTGGCGTAAACGCCGGTAGTTTGGAAAAACACCTGTTGGAAAAATACGCCGAACCTTGCCCCGAGGCGATGGTTGAAAGCGGGCTGGATCACATCAAAATCCTGCAAGACCACGATTTTCACGAATTCAAAATTTCGGTCAAGGCGTCGGATGTGTTCATGGCCGCCGCCGCCTATCAACAAATCGCCGAAGTAACCGATGCCCCGATCCATCTGGGCATCACCGAGGCAGGCGGGCTGACTTCGGGCACGATCAAATCCGCCATCGGCATGGGCAATCTGTTGTGGATGGGCATTGGTGATACGATCCGCGTGTCACTGTCGGCCGATCCGGTCGAGGAGATTAAGGTTGGCTATGAAATTCTGAAATCGCTGGGCCTGCGCCATCGCGGGGTGAACATCATTTCCTGCCCCTCTTGCGCGCGCCAAGGGTTTGACGTGATCAAAACCGTGGCCACGCTGGAACAACGTCTGGCCCACATCAAAACCCCGATGAGCCTGTCAATCATTGGCTGTGTGGTCAATGGCCCGGGCGAGGCCTTGATGACCGACGTTGGATTTACCGGCGGTGGCAAGGATGCGGGCATGGTCTATTGGGCGGGTAAAACCAGCCACAAACTGGGCAATGACAAGATGGTCGAAGAGATTGTGGAACTGGTGGAAAAACGCGCCGCCGAGGTTGAGGCCGCCGAACAAAAGGCGCTTACCGCCTAGCGCTTGCGTTTTTTCTTGCGCCCAACCCGTTCGGCCGCGATGGCAATGTCTTGTGCCCGCAACCACCCCGAGGAACCACGCGGCAGTAACCCCATGGCGCGATTGGCGTGCAGACCGGCATCATTCAGACGCCCCAACAGCGCATAACGTTCCGCCGTCACCATCGAGGCCATGCCATTATTGCCCGCCCGCGCATAAGCTTGGGCCAGATCGCGCAACATGCGTGGATTGGCGCTGTCGCGGCCATAGGCCTTTTGCAGAACGCTCAGGGCCGATTTATAGTTTTTATTGGCCAACAAGGCGCGGCCATAATCGGCCAGTATCAACGGCTCGTTCGGGGCCAAATCCACTGCACGGCGATAGGCCGGTACGGCGGCGGAAAAATTACGTGATTCCAACAGGATCTGGCCCTTTAATTCGTTGTAATACGGGTCATTGGGCCGCATCGCGAGCAGGGCATTGATATTTGCCTTGGCCTTTTGCGGGTCTGGCATTTTGTGATAGGCGATGGCGCGGGTCAGCGTGGCGATTTCGGACTTGTCGGATTTTTTCACCCGTCGCAGGGTATAAGACGGGTTTTGAATAAATCCACCCAGCTTGGCCCGCACCCGCGCATACCAATAGTTTGTTTTCGCCGTCGGTTTGACCGAGGTGCCGCCATAGGCCGCCGCATAGCCTTTGGCGGCGCGAATGCGGTCGGCGTTCAACGGGTGGGTGCTGGCATAGGGGTCGCGGCGGTTGATGTTCAGGGCTTCTTGGCCGCGAAAAATATCCAAGACCTCGACCATGGCTTGCGGGTTTACTTTGGCGGTGACCAAATAGCGGGCCGCGGATTGATCCGCGCTGCTTTCTTCGGCGCGGGTGTGGCCAAAAAATACCCGCTGCGCGCTGGCTTGTGAACCAAGTGCGATGCCTGCTGCGGCCTCGCCGCTGCCGGCGACGGCGGTTGCCAGTGCCAAGAGTGCGCCAATGCCGGCAGCGGTTTTGGCTGATCGCGCATTGCCGGTGCGCCGCGTCAAATGGCCGTTGGCGATATGTGCCGCCTCATGGGCAATCACCGCCTGCAACTGTTCCACCGATTTCATTTTCAGGATCAGGCCGGAGTTGATGAAAATATGGGTGCTGTCGGCCACAAAAGCATTAAGCGAACTGTCGCCGACCACCAGAATTCTGAGGCGGTTTTTGCCGATGCCCGCCGCCTGAACGATCGGTGCGGCGATTTCCCTCAGGGCACGCTCGATTTCCGCGTCGCGGACCAGACCCTGCGCGCGCGCGGGCTGGATCGCGATCAGCAAAACCGCAAAAACTGCGCCCAAAATCGCGGTAAATCGGGGGTAAAACATTGGCCTCGGGCCTTTCAACAGTCAGATCAGTTGGGTGGATAGTGTCGCCAAGCAAGGCGGGTTTCAAGTTCAAGTCGGCGTTATCCCTTCATCGTGATAGATCAGAAAACTGTCGCGCCTGCCAAACCTATGGCAGAGCGTCGGCAAAAGCAGTAGGGTGTGGCAAAAGCAAAAACATCGGGCAGAACGGCAATGTTGAAAATTGGTAAATCGGTGCTGGCGATTGCGGCGGCGGTATTTTGGGCGCAGGGCACGTTGGCGCAGGGCACGTTGGCACAGGATTTTCGCGCCATTGCCCAGTTGAACAGCGGTCAAAGCCGGGTCACTGTGGATGAAAATCAGGCTGAATTGATCCTGTCAATGAGCCAGTCAGTACCCTTTCGTCTTTCTGCCCTTGATCAACCGCGCCGTCTGGTGATTGATTTCAACGAGGTCGATTTTACCGGCGTATCGGCAGCGGATTTGATGGCTGATGCCGGGAATGCGGCAAATCTGCGATTTGGGGCGTTTGAAAGTGGCTGGTCGCGTCTGGTGCTGGATTTACCCGCCCCGATGACCCTGAGTCTGGCTGACATGACGGTGGCGGATGATGGTGCGGCGGCGCGCATAAATATTCGCTTAACGGCAGGTTCTGAAACAGATTTTTCCAATTGGGCCACGACAAGTCAGGCACAAATTCGCCGGTTGCCAAAAGAGGTGACACCGTTTTTGCCCAATCCGCGCCAACAGGGGGATCGCCCTTTGGTGATTGTGCTTGATCCGGGGCATGGCGGCATTGATTCCGGTGCCGAACGCGAAGGTGTGCGCGAGTCGGTCTTGGTGCTGACTTTTGCCAAAGAATTAAAGGCATTGCTGGAACAAGAGGGCGGCATGGAAGTGCATCTGACCCGCACCAGCGATGTTTTTGTGCCCTTACAAACCCGCGTCAGTTTTGCGCGAAAAATGCAGGCCGATGTGTTTTTGTCGATGCATGCGGATGCGCTGGAAAAAGGTCGTGCAACCGGCACCTCGATTTATACGCTGTCCGATGTTGCCTCGGATGCGGCCTCGCAACAATTGGCCGAAAGTCAGGATCGCGGTGATTTGCTGGCGGGTGTCGATTTGTCGGGGCAGGATGATCGTATCAGCGAAATATTGATGGAAATGGTGCGTCGGGAAACCGAACCGCGCACGGAAATGCTGGCCACGGCTTTGTTGGAAGGCATCCGCACGTCATTGGGATCGATGCATCGGCGCCCGCACCTTAGGGCCGGGTTTTCGGTGCTGCGTGCCCCGGATATTCCGTCCATTTTGATTGAATTGGGTTTTATGTCGTCAGCCGACGATCTGGCGCAAATGCGTGATCCGGGCTGGCGTGACCAGATTTCCTTTGGGATATTAACGGCGTTGCAGGATTGGAAAATCGCCGATGCCGATGCCGCGTCTTTGATCCGCAAATAGTCACAGACCGCCCCCTCGTAATTGATCATTCTGCGCTAAAATTTACCAAATTCCCCCCTAAAGCCTTTTGACGCGACGCCGCCTTCGACCTATAATGGTCCATCCACATGATGAGGTATCTTTTTGTTTCGCGCGTTTTTTTCATTCTTCGGCGGGGTGTTCAGCTTCTTGACCAACGGCGCGATCATGATCGCGCTGACCATTGGGGCGATCTTTTGGATGTATGGGCGTGATCTGCCCAACCATGAACAATTGGCAAATTACGCGCCGCCGATGATTTCGCGGGTCTATTCGGGCCAGGGCCGTCTGATGGATGAATTTGCCAAGGAACGGCGATTGTTTACACCGGCAGAAGAAATTCCGGAATTGGTCAAACAGGCGTTTATTTCGGCAGAGGACAAAAATTTTTACACCCACAAGGGTTATGACCCCATTGGCATGGCAAGTGCCGCGTTTGATGCCGCACAGGGCGCTAAACTGCGCGGCGCCTCGACGATCACGCAACAGGTGATGAAAAACTTTTTGCTCAGTTCGGATCGCTCGGCGGAGCGCAAAATCAAGGAACTGATTTTGGCGTCGCGTCTGGAAGAAACACTGAACAAAGGCGATATTCTGGCGCTGTATCTGAATGAAATCGATCTGGGCCTGCGCAGCTTTGGGGTGACGGCGGCGGCGCAAACCTATTACAATAAAACCCTGTCAGAACTGACCGTGGAAGAGGCGGCCTATTTGGCGATTTTGCCCAAGGCCCCCTATGGGTATGACGCGATTAAGGACTATGACAAGGCGGTTGAGCGGCGCAATTTCGTATTGCGGGAAATGAAAGAAAACGGCTATATCGATCAGGCGAAATATGAGGAAACCAAGGAATTACCCCTGAAAACAGTGCAACGGGGTGATTTTTCCAGCTTCAAGGCGGCCTTGCCACCACGCGATTATTTCAGCGATGAAATCCGCCGCCAACTTGCTGGGCGGTTTGGCGAGGAAGAATTCTTTTCCGGTGGTCTGTCAATTCGCGCCACGGTCGATGCGGAATTGCAAACCGAGGCGGCAGCCGCGTTGCGCAAGGGTCTGGAAAAATACGATCGCAGTCGCGGCGTCTGGCATCCTGTCAAAGCGCGCCTGACCGAGGCCGATTTGCTGGATGAGGCCACTTGGCGCGACAAGCTGGCCGAGGCCGAAATGCCGCGTGACATTGATGGCTGGTCTGTGGCCGTGGTTTTGCAGGAACGCGACAACAGGGTGCGTATCGGTATCGAAAACGTGCCGGACGATGATGATGGTGGTTATTGGATCGGGCCAGAAGATGTGACCTGGGCGCGGCCACAACTTGACGCCGCCACCCTGGGCAAAAAGGCGCGCAAGGCCAGCGATCTGGTGAAACGCGGCGACGTTGTACTGGTGACGCGTTTGATGAAAAAAGACGGCAGCTTTGATCGTTGGTCGCTGCGTCAGGTGCCCAAGGTTCAGGGCGGCTTTATGGCGATGGATGTGAACACGGGCCGTGTTTTGGCGATGCAGGGTGGCTTTTCCTATCAGGATTCCACCTTTAACCGGGCCACACAGGCGACGCGGCAACCCGGATCATCGTTCAAACCATTTGTATATGCGGCGGCTTTGGACAGCGGCTATTCGCCCGCCACAATCGTTATTGATGCCCCGATCGAGGTGGACACGCCGCAGGGGATATGGCGGCCGCGAAATTCATCCAGCAAGTTTTACGGCCCCACGCCATTGCGCACCGGCATCGAAAGCTCGCGTAACCTGATGACTGTACGACTGGCACAGGAAATCGGCATGGACCTTGTTGCCGCCTACGCCGAAAAATTTGGTGTTTACGAAGGCATGGATTTGTTTCTGGCCAACGCCTTGGGCAGTCAGGAAACCACGCTTTATAAAATGGTGGCGGCCTATGCGATGTTTGCCAACGGCGGCGAGCGGGTTGAACCCACTTTGGTTGACCGCGTTCAGGATCGTTGGGGCAAAACCATTTTCCGCCATGACCAACGGGTTTGCGAAGACTGCAAATTGGAAACCCTGCCCGAGGGGCAATCACCAAACGTTCTGTCCAATCGCGAACGGGTGATGGATGCTGTCACCGCCTATCAGTTGACCTCGATGATGCAGGGGGTTGTTGATCGCGGCACGGCGTCGCGCAATATCAATCTGCCGATCCCGATTGCCGGCAAAACCGGCACAACAAACGGCGCCAAAGACCTTTGGTTTATCGGGTTTTCCTCAAATATCGTGGCGGGTTGTTTTATCGGCTATGACCAACCGGCCGGCCTTGGCAGCCGCGCCTTTGGCGGCAGCAACTGTGGCCCTGTGTTCAACGATTTCATGGAAGTGGCGATCAAGAAATACGGTGGTGGCCAATTTAAAGTGCCCGAAGGCGGCGTATTCGTGAAAATCGACCGCTTTTCCGGGGCGCGTTTGCCTGACGATGCCTCGGGGGATTATGTCGTGGCCGAATTGTTCCGCCAAGGCGAAGAGCCGATTTCGGGTGTGGTTTCGGTTGTTGATGGCGGCTTTGGCTATTCTCAGGCATTGCCGTTGTTTGCCCGTGGCGAAGTTGAACTGGAAGTGGAGGGCGAAAGGGAGGTCGTTACCTCGACAGGTAAAAAGGCTACGATCGGGAAAAAGGCGACCTTTGGTTCGCTTTCTTCGGGCGGGCTTTACTGACCGCGCCACTCGCGGTACACCCTGCCAAACGAATGAAATCAACGGAAAATATAGATGCGCGCCGAGGCACAAAATAATGTAGAGGCCATCGAAAAATCTTTGGCGCTGTTGCGTCAGCGGATGGATTTTGAAACCGTGCCGCACCGGCTGGAAGAATTTGACGCCCTGACCGAAGACCCCGATTTGTGGAATGATCCTGACAAGGCGCAAAAACTGATGCGCGACCGGCAATTATTGTTGGACGCCTTTAATATCTACAAAAAACTGGCGCAGGATCTGGCTGACAACGTTGAGCTGATCGAGCTGGGCGAAATGGAAGAGGACGAAGATATCGTCCTTGAGGCCGAAGCGGGGCTGAAATCGGTGGCGCAGGTGGCGGCCAAAAAAGAGCTGGAGGCCCTGCTGAATGGTGAGGCGGACAGCAATGATACCTTTCTTGAAATCAATTCCGGTGCGGGTGGCACCGAAAGCTGTGACTGGGCCAATATGTTGGCGCGCATGTATGTGCGGTGGGCCGAGGCGCATGGCTATAAGGTTGAATTGCAGTCTGAAACCGCGGGCGAAGAGGTGGGAATCAAATCGGCGGCCTATAAAATTACCGGTCACAATGCCTATGGCTGGCTGAAATCCGAAAGCGGCGTGCATCGTTTGGTGCGTATTTCACCGTTTGATTCCGCCGCCAAACGGCATACATCGTTTTCCTCGATCTGGGTTTATCCGGTGGTGGATGACAATATAGATATTGAGGTGAATCCCTCGGACATCCGCATCGATACCTACCGCTCCTCGGGCGCCGGTGGTCAGCACGTGAACACCACGGATTCTGCGGTGCGGATTACCCACCATCCCACGGGCATCGTGGTGACCAGTTCGGAAAAATCGCAACATCAAAACCGCGATATTGCCATGAAGGCGCTAAAATCGCGGCTCTATCAGATGGAGCTGG
>Ga0316204_10001212_pt1 | contig 74489 bp, 70 predicted proteins | sample 6monrhotite_MG_2_FD_205661 | JGI IMG/M metagenome (GOLD analysis project Ga0316204, IMG submission 205661) | Microbial mat bacterial communities from mineral coupon in-situ incubated in ocean water Damariscotta River, Maine, United States -... | ecosystem: Environmental > Aquatic > Marine >...
AACCTGCTCTGCTAACTCAAAACCATCCATGTTTGGCATTATGACATCAGTTAATAACAAATCAACATCATTTTTAGATAAAACTTTTAATGCTTCAACACCATCTTCTGCACTTAACACTTTATAACCTTTAGATGAAAGAAGATCGACAGCCAATTCACGTAGTGCAGACTCATCATCCACAACTAAAATAGTTCCATCTTTTGTAGATTTAATCTCAGATGATTTGATAGATATATCTTCATTGTCCTTAACATTATTTAGATTCTGCTGCCTCGGTATAAAAATAGATATTTTAGTACCTATTGCAGGCTCAGATTGTATTTCAATCTGTCCATTTGACTGTTTTACAAAACTATAAACCTGACTCATCCCTAACCCTGTCCCATCACTTCCTTTTGTAGTGAAGAAAGGTTCAAAAACTCTTTCTTTAATATCATTTGATATTCCAGAACCATTATCAATAACTGACAGCTTCACATAATCACCTGCTTGAATCGATAATGAAGTAGCACTACTATCACTAAGATGAACATTTTCAGTGCTTAATGTTAGGCTTCCACCTTGCGGCATGGCATGCATTGAATTTATGCACATATTTAGAATTGAGTCACCAAGTAACTCTTTATCAATACATACATCCCATAAGTCATCAGATGATTCGATCATTAGATTTATTTTAGCTGTAAGTGTTTTCTCAAGCATATCTCGATATTGTTCAAGCAATTGATTTATGTTGGTTGATTGCTCATCGGTTGGTTGAACTCTGGAAAACGCCAATAATTTAGACGTTAATTTTGTTGCACGGTTTCCTGCTGTAATTATTTCTTCTATATAACGATTTACTTTAGGGTTATCATTAAAATTACTGTTTAATAATTCTGCATACCCAAGAATAACGCCTAACAAGTTATTAAAGTCATGAGCAATACCACCAGTCAGCTTACCAAGCGCATCCATTTTTTGTGTACGCCGAACTGTCTCTTCCATAGTGACATGCTCTGTAATATCTTCAGCAATACCTGCAATGCGAATCAATTTTCCATCTTCATCCCTTATTGGATAAGCCCTTGAATTAATCCAGATTATTTTCCCATCAGGTTTTTGAATACGGTACTTTCTGAATTCGATATAGTCTTCAACATTATGTATATCTTTGGTTATATCGTCCAGTACCTGCTGACGATCATCCGGATGAACAGCTTCTATCCACAAACTTGGATTTCGGTATATATCATCAACTTTAATACCCCATATTTTTTCAAAAGCTGGACTGATATAGTATATTTCTTTCCTGTCAGGAGATCCTAGCCAGACAACTTCATTTAGATTTTCAGCCAACTGTTGAAGCCTGTTCTCAGCATTTATGCGCGCAGTGATATCAACATGCGTTCCGCTCAATAGCAAAGGTTTGCCTTCTTCATCACGCTCGACTTCACCACGAGATAAGATATGAAGCCAGTGACCCTGCTTATGTTTCATTCGAAATTCAGCTTCAAATTTCTCAGTACTACCATCTAAATATTGCTGGATTAAATCAGTTGTTTTTTTAACGTCATCAGGAAACGTTAGACATTCCCAGGTTGAAAAATTACTTTCCAGCTCATCATCTTCATAGCCGAGCATGTTTTTCCATCGAGGCGAAAAATAAAGTTCGTTTGTTTGTAGATTCCATTCCCACAAACCATCATTAGCCCCTCGTAATGATCGAGCATATCGTGCTTCACTGGTTTGTAACGCTTCATGAGTAGATATAAGCTCCTGCTTACGTTTATCTAATGTATCTAGCATTTTGTTAAACTGTTTTGCTAGCTGTGCAGCTTCATCAGTTCCTTTATCTGGCGCACGAATACCTGTTACCTTACCCGACTCAATTTCATTAGCCACACTCTGGATTATAGATAATCTTCGTGTAAGACGAGTGCCAATAAGACCCGCAAGGACTATTCCAATAAGGATTGCAGCTGAGGCATATATAATGCCATTTTGTGTGATTTTAGTGAGTTGTTGTTTTGAAGTACGCTGACCTATACCAATGCGAATCCAGCCGACATGTTCAGTGTCTACAATAGCAGGGCTAATAATATCAACTAACTCTGAAGTTTTGCTGAGAATTACAGATTCTGCCTTAACTGGTAAATCTATAATATATTGGCCTCTTCGTTCTCTATCTGTATGAGCAAGAATTAATCCAGTCTGATCAATCGCCATGGCGAAAAGTAATTCAGGATAACGTATTTGAGCATCAATAATTTCCTGAAGTCCGATCACATCACGCGACAACAGCCAGCCAGCTGAAGATGTGCTGACGCTATGTACAAGTGCTGAAGCATGAGTAATCTGTTGATCCAGTAATAAGTTTTGTTGTCGTTTAGTCGTGTCCCATACAAAAAGCATCATCAATACTGCATGAACAAGTACAACACCCCAAATCAGTTGTCGACGTACAGTTTTAGTAAAGAAATGATAAAATTTATTCAATATCATTTTTGCTCTACATGTCGTACTTCTTTTTCGAAACGATCAATAAATGTTTTTACAGGCTCATAAGATGCATTCACCGCTAAATGGAATTTAGAAGTCGACATTGTATTTAAAATAGCTTTACCATCTTCAGTGCGATCAAGGTCTACCAATAGCTGTTGTACTTTTTTAGATATAGAGACTGGAATATCATCACGCACCATGACTGAATTATTCATAAGTGGTGGGGTTTCCCAAATTAATTTTAACTCAGCTGCTTCAGCAGGATGGTCTTTCTGGAAAAGGCGCCAAGGTGGTGGCCAGGTAACACCTACATCAGATTCTTTTAAGTATGCACTCATAATGGCTGACTCCTGGGAGCCTACGTATTTATTGTCTATATCCTTATTTACATTAATGCCATTCATATAAAGATGGTATTGAGGCATTATACTGGCCGCCAGTGCAGTATGTGATGGATAACTGAGTACTTTACCTTGAAGGTCACTAATTTCACCTATGGGACTGTCCTTACGAATTATAAAAATTCCCTTAAAATCCTCTGCATCTCCAGCCATAGCTATTACATTGTAACCAACCTTAATACTCTCAAGCGTCTGCCACGGGTTAGGTAGAGTAAATTCTGGCTCACGTGCACGAAACTTGGCCTCATACGATTGATAGTCTCTCGATGCTTCAAGCTCAAACAGAACACCATCAATATTATTGTTAAGGTGATTGATCAATGGTTGATAGGCTTGAATCAATTTTTTTGGATTATGTAGAGGATGTACTGCAAAACGATAGGTTATGTTAGAGCTTTTGGTTGGTGCAGAGGCATATTGTGGCCCCTGAGAAGATGATTCATTCTTATCACAAGCAGTAAGAAACAAGGATAAAAATATTAAGAATATACTAATAAAAAAGCAATTCGAGTTTGACTTGTTCATGTTAATACCAAATGTAATATGAGCCCAAATCTTTATAGGACAATATAGTTAATCATCATTAATTTCATAGTATAGACAGAAAATATACAAAATCGATTATTTAACTGTTATTAAAAATTCTCTGAATAAGCCTCAATAAGGCACTTATCATCCACATGAGATGCAAGTTTAAGAATTAGATTACTATCATGACATCAGTCCATCGACTAAACGAAAAGTGACAAATTAGATAAAAAAGCTGGTTTCATGAACCATGACTGCAAAGTCATCCAATAAATGAAAGAAAAGAATATAACTATAGATGAAGTCGCAAGAGACTTAATTTTGCTACGCGTACCAATAGCCACAAAAAGAATAACGGCAGGATGAAGGTCTGCATTACAAATACCACAATCATATTAATAACTTGCTGACTAATGTTATCTGCTTCACTCTTTAAGGCATCGATCTGTTCCTCAAAATCAAACGATTTATCCGAACGATCGAACCATGCCTCAACAGTACCTATAAGACCTGCGTCTTCTGTGCTGAGGTTTTCATTTGGAGACGTGCCTTCATTTATATTTTGTAGCGTTATGGCCGACGAGTTTAATGATACCTGAGCCTCCTCATATCTTTGCTCACTAAAATTCAAGTACAGTACCTCATTAGCAATAGCTATCAGTGGAATAGAGAATCTTAAAAACAATATTATTAAAACTCCCTTACCCAGCAAGGTAATAGGACTGGCATACCTATTCTTTATGGACTCTGGTAACCATAGAGAAACAAGCATGATTAATAATAGAATGGATAACAGCCACGTAATGCCTGTAGAGCTTGTAATTTCAAGTAATAAACGCTGAATACCTAATGACGTGCCACTCGCCAACACAACCCACGAGAAGCGCTCTATTAAGTCATTAATGGGGTCGAGTATTTGCCCAGGAGCGAAGTTTAGACCGATACCCGCCGGTGATACAGCTACCTCGGTGCCCTGTACAACTGAGATAATACCATTCAGGCTACGACTAACTGCAAAAGTCACTAGTGTGCGGTTTAAGCCCTGTTCTGTATATGCTTCGGCATAGTCATCAATTGAACCATTGTGTGCCACATACAAAAACACCACAGCAAATATTGTAAGGAATAATTGTTTAATATTTATCATAGAGTCTGTATACACAAGCTAGTGAGTTATGTGACTAATGTTGCATAGATTATCTAAACATAGATATTACGCCTGAAAATTGTCAGTAATACATTATGCAGTCAAAATAGTGACTACCAGTATACATGGAATTTTAAACGCATTAATTACAAGCATAAAAAAGCCACATGAACATGCATATGGCTTATTAGTGCTTAATGATAAGCATAAGCTTTAGCTATAGTGCTGAATTCCATAACTGAATAAAGGCTCTTCGATCTTTCTACTCAAATGTGGCGACAGATTCTCAGTAGCATAATCTGTTGAAACATGCTCCTGAAGTGCATCAGGATGTACTCTGTATAAGCCTTTTCTTACTCTAAACACATATTTAGTATGTGTAGTGCTTTGTTGTCCTATCTCGATTACTGCGGCGGGTAAGAATGAATTAATATAATCTGATTTTACATCACTGAAGTATGTCTTGAATTGCTTAAGACTCACCACTACTCCGAAATCGTCAACTTCACCCAAATGTCCATTAGAAACAGCATCAAGGAAACGTTCCTTTAACGTCATTTTATCACCTGTATTGTTTAATCATTTTATTAGATAAATATTAGCGGTAAGTAATACTGCAGGCCGCATTAATATAGAGCAATAAGCAGGCCAATTATGTAAATCGCTTATTGAAAAAGTTTTAGAAACTCAAAAGCTTCTCTAATCTCTATAAATTGATGACTCGTTCCACCTTTGTCTGGGTGACATAAGGTGATTTTTTGCCGGTAAGCTTGCTGGATATTTTTCCAACTTGCGGCAGATTCTACCCCAAGAATTTGTAGAGCACATGACCGTTTATCTTGATTAGAATTAAATTGATTATATTTTTGATATTTAGTCCAGAAACTGTTCAACAATTGATCAACTGACTCTTGATTCGCTGAATCATAGTTGTCCCAGTTCAGATAATACTCACTTAGCGAATCGTCAACTCTTTTAGACTCTTCGATATCTGTTAAGCTTAATTCGTTATTTGAGCACACATTAGAATAGAGTAATATTTTTAGAGAGCTTATATAAAGTGTATAACCTGTCTGTTTCATGTCTGCCTGTATTTGATATAAGGCATTCATCACAATAAAATTTTTTCTAAACAGTAGAAGCTCATTACTGATGCTTTCTTCATCATCAAAAAAAGCCAGGCCAAGTGCTTCAATATGCTTAATTAAATCATAAAGGCTCACTACATTATGAGTATTTTTTAATACACTCATAATCGACAGCGTAATAGGATTATCTTTTGTGTTAAGGCTCTTCAATGTATGATATCAGTGGATGTCCGCACAGGTAAATTCAACAAGTGTAACATCATCACTCTGATCTATATCGCCTGTAAACTTATTGAACTCAGATATTACCTCTTTAAATCGATTGGCCTTATTAGAGAGTAAAGCATTCTTAAGGCGCTCATTACCAAATAGCTCAGAATTATTTTTAGCCTCAATAATGCCATCACTATACAGATATATTTGATCACCGAGTTCAACAGAGTAATCTACTGTTTCATCTTTAAACTGAGATTCTTTAAGGATACCTAATGGCATATTCTTTGATATTATTTCACCCTTGAGCTCTCCATTTTTACCTAACCAGTAACTTTCTGGCATACCACCAGCCCAAACTTTGACTAGTAATTTTGACTTATCAAATTCTAAAAGAGAGGCAGAAAAAAACATGCTAGGTGGCAATAATTTTTTAAGTTGGGAATTTAGTTCACTAGCAATTTCATTAACAGATACACCCTTCTCTGCCATTTTGAAAAACACCATTGCGACGGGTAAAGTGCCCATCGCTGCAGATAATCCATGTCCAGTAAAATCACCCATCAATAAATAAACTCGTCCATCAGAAGACTTTTCCACCAACAAAACATCGCCATTAAATGCACACATAGATGACATATGATATTTAATCATTTGTTCATCTAAATAACTTTTCTCTAAAGCACTTTTAAAAAAGTGTTCTATCAGGCCTTGTTCATATACAAGCCTCTTATTTTTTTCATTCAACTGGTTATTAAGATCACGTATACGTAGATGTGCATTGATTTTGGATTCAAGGACTCGTGCATTAAATGGTTTGCTAATAAAATCATCACCGCCAGAGCCAAGCGCCCGTGACAAAGAAGAATCTTCACTTAGTGCCGTTACAAAAATTATAGGCACATATTTATCACCCATTATTTCTTTTATAGCTGCCGTTGCCTGATAACCATCTATATCAGGCATATTAATGTCCATTAATATTAAATCAGGCATGGATACCCTACAGATTTCTATTGCTTCAGAACCACTGTCCGCCTCAATGACTTCACAATCGATTATCACATCTAACAGTTTATGTAGAAGCTTTCGATTAGCAGGAAGATCATCGACTACTAGTATTTTGTTAGTACTATCCATTTATAAATTCCATACCCTTTAGTAATTTAGTTTTTCACGTACTACTTGTAGTAGTGCCGTCACATCTATTGGCTTCGTGACATAGTCATCAAATCCAGCAGACAAACCTTCATTTATATCTTTCTGCATAGCATTTGCACTGATAGCTACAATAGGTATCGAGTTTGTTTTTTCATTTTCTCGAAGTCGTTTGAGTACGTCAAAACCTGTTATTCCCGGTAAATTAATATCTAATAGAATTAAGTCAGGAACATACTCATACGCCAAATCCATACCAAGAAAAGGATCATGTGCACTTGACATTTCAATACCAGGTATCCGCTGTAGCAATTGTGAGATAAGCCTTAAATTCGCTGGGTTGTCCTCGATATATAAAACTTTATACTTACAATCAGACGAAACAATATCAGATGTAACACTCTCATATGATTTAACTTCAGTCTCGACGGTCGCCGAATCATAGGAAACGGGTAGATCTATCCAGAATGAACTACCGTTATTATAGTCGCTATCAAAATCAATATTTCCACCCATTAGCTTTACAAGTTTTTTAGTAATCATTAAACCAATGCCGACACCTTCAACCTCAGTAAGATTTTCTCCGACTCGGCTAAATGGTTTAAACAACTTTTCTTTATCTTCATCTGATATTCCACGGCCTGTATCACTTACAGTAATTCGGACATAGCCTTGCTCAGTATGCGAACACACAACATCAATGCGGCCATTTTCATCATTGTACTTAATTGCATTGCTAATTAAATTCAAAACAACCTGTTTTAATCGAGTGTAATCAGCACAAACAATATTATTATTATCATTTAAGTAACTAAGTGCTGATGATACATTTATATCGATATTACGGCTTTTAGCTAATGGAGCCATTAAATGATAAGACTCATTAATGATTTTAATTATATCGACAGCTTCTATAGATAAGTCAACATGTCCAGCTTCAATTCTACTTAAGTCTAGAATTTCATTAATAAGCGATAATAAATGCTGACCAGCACTGGTAATTTCACCAACACTTTCTTTTTGTTGATCACTAAGTGGCTCACCAGGATCCATACTGAGTAATTGACTAAAACCAATAATCGCATTCATCGGCGTACGTAATTCGTGACTCATGCTGGATAAAAACTTTGACTTGGCAAGATTTGCACGTTCAGCATCATCCTTGGCTTCCTGTAAGGTATTATCAAATTCAATTCGTGACGTTATATCTTGAACAACACCCAGCATATGCAATGGTTTTCCTCCTTTGCTACGCACCACATCGCCACTCTCATGTAGCCAATGCACACTCCCGTCAGGCCAAACAACACGGTGCTCTACATTATATTCAGCACCGTTTAATACACAGTCATCGATTGAATCAATTACGTATTTTCTATCGTCTGGATGTATAGCCGTTAAAAAATGAGCATAGCTTGTTAGAGGGACTTTTTCCTCATAACCAAACAGGGCTGATATACGATCAGACCAATATATATCACCGCTAGTAATATCCCAGTCCCATGTACCAATATTCGCAAACATCTGACTACGCTGTAGTCTATCTTCACTCTGCATTAAAGCAGTTATATCTGTTCTTGCTGATATATATTTATATGGTTTTCCTTTTTCATCTAGAAATGGAACGATGGTCGAATCAACCCAGTATTCTTGACCATGCTTTTTGTGGTTGCATATTTTTCCATGCCAGACTTTTCCACTCGAAATAGTCTTCCACATATCAGAATAAAATTCTTCTGGATGATTACCAGATTTTAAAACGTTATGATTTTTTCCAATTAATTCATCACGACTATAACCTGAAATTTCGCAGAATTTGTCATTAACTTCAACTATATTACCAGACACATCAGCAGAGCTTACAATATCATGTTGATTCATTACTTCTAAATAATATTTTTGCTCACGTAATAAGTTTTCATACCCCTGATTAAAGCCACTTTTTAAACGTCCACGCAAGGACATGAATTTTATTTTTTCTTGCAACAAAGATAAGTCGCTAGTTTTTACAAAATAGTCATTACAACCATAACTAAGCTCTTCAATTTGCGATTGTAATCTCGTCTTCGATAACAAATAAATAACTGGTGTCAAGTTCCACTGATCAGTTTGCCTAATAACTTTAACAATATCATTACCCTGATATTCAGCCATATGTGAATCTATCAAAATGATATCTGGTTTATATACCTCTAACTCACTCAGTAACTGCAATGGATTTGTTATTAAATTTACATTAAATTCACATTGAATAAGGTAATCCTTGTATTGACTTAATAGCGACTTATCGTCACCTACAATAAGGATTTTAAATTTGTCATCGTATCTTTTTAACTTTAATTTATCGACAAGGCGTACTAGATATCCAGAAGTGAAAGGCATGCTAACAAATCTATCACTGCCTAAATTGATAGCCTGTAAACGGTATTCCATTGAATTTTTATTAGATAAAACTATGAGTGTGGTATTTTCTAATTCATTTAGGAAGGTATACTCTTCAGTCGAACTAAGAATATCAGGTGGACTTATAATAACAACAAAAGGACGCTCAGATCTGAGCATTAATGCTAATTCATCTAAGGTATTAAAAACTTTAATTGTATATTTTGTACTTATAAATTCATTAGCTAAACATTTATCAATGTTTTCATCTTGGCTAAACACATATATAAAACTTTCATTATTTCTTTTTGCATTAATTAGATCATTCACTCTTAAGAACTCTTTTAGCAGCGTCAGTTAGTTGCTGCAAATTAACTAGCTTGTCCCTAAGATCTTCTATGAATACAGGCTTAGTAAGCACTTCAATACCAGCTGGTAATGGCCCCCTTTCCTTTATTTCATCCTTTGTTAATCCTGTGGCAACTATGATTGAACTATATTTCAAAGCAGGAATTTTTTTTAATTCATGAATCATCTGCAAACCATCGATATTTGGCATGAGTATGTCAGTAATTATGATATCTGGTATTACACTTCCTATTTTAATCAAGCCCTCAAATCCGTTAGTTGCTGTTGTAATATCCGCATCCAAACCTATAATTTTGATTTGCTTTAGATATAACGTGAGCTGTTTAAGGTCATCTTCGACAATTACTATAGATAAACGCTTATCTTCATCACTACTATGTAATGCTGTCTGTTCCTCTAATAACTTATCTACAGAGCCACACGTAATACGTCGATGACCTCCCCCTGTTGTCCATGCGCTGAGAATGCCATTATTAGTCCACAGCTGAACGGTACTAACCGCCACACCGAGTAGATCAGCTGCTTCTCGAGTTGAGTAATAACTTTTGTCCTTAGCCGTCATCAATAACCTCTTAAACCCTATATTATGCAATGTATTAAAGCAGTAATCATCATATTAGTCAATATCATCACTTTCATCATTATTTTCTAATGTAAAAATATTTATTCATAAATTACAATGACTTATATTAAAACGAGATGGTAGCAGACAAATGAAACACAACTGAATCGTTGGATATATAGAAAATACAAATCATTGTGAAATCACAAGATTTGCTAAAAACCTGTTCATTTAAGTGTGCCAAGCACGTAGTGAGCGGTATTCCATATAATACTTAAACATGCACACTGAAAGCCCCCTCATTATTAAATAAACTCAAGGTCGATATTATAAATAGTTAGCTAGTACACAGAATTTCCCATTTATTCTGTACTACACTTGAAAATAATTACAAAGTTACGAAATATCCTTCATGACAACTAACAAAATCATTGAAGTAGATTTCAGATCAGAACTGAAGGAACGGGAATCTGAAATTGAATTACTTCAAGATACATTCAAATTAGTCGCTAGCGAACTGAACCTTGAAAAAGTGTTCGATACCGTAGCAAGACGCGCTCTACAGTTAGTAGATGCTGAAACGATCCTTATTCCTACACTGGATAAAAACAACTCAACCTATACATACAGCGGCGGTGCCGGTGCCAATGCCGATGAAATTATTGGCGAATCCCTACCTCTGGATTTTGGAGTCTGTGGCTGGGTATGGAAGCACAAAAAATCATGGTGGCGAGGAGTTTTAGATGAGCTAAGTGAGCAGGAACGTAATCAATGGGAAAAAGAAGCAGGTACACTAATCCTTGTGCCGCTTCAGGGTAGAAAGTCGTTTCTTGGTGGCATTGCTGCCATTAACAAAAAAGACGGACTTGAGTTTACGCGACGTGACCTTAATATGCTGTCAATGTTTTCGGGCATCGTTTCTATTGCAATAGAAAATGCGATATCTGTTAAAGAGCTTGAAGACACACAAAGTAATTTACTTGAACACCAACGCCGCATAGAAAAGTTAAATAAGCAATTCTCGGAATCTAGTCAAAAAGTTGAACAACTTACTTTGTATGATTCGCTAACAGGACTTCCCAATAGAACTCTCTTTCGTGACAGAATAAAAACCCAGTTACTAATTGCGGGCGAAGAAGACTACACATTAGCTATCATCCTTATTGATATTAATAATTTTAAAGCAATGAATGATGCACTGGGTCACGAAAATGGCGACCAAATATTGATTGAATTTTGTAACAGAATAAATGAGTCACTGGCACCGAGTGAAACATTCAGTCGACTGGGTAGTGATGAGTTTATCTTGATTGTCCCTGAAACAACCTCTTTTAAAACAATTGCAAAAGTTGATCTATTAGCTAAGCGTCTTGAAGATGATTTTTCAATTAATAATCACGATAGACTAAATATTAAAGCAAGTTTTGGCATTAGCTTTTTCCCTGAACATGGTAAAGATAGAAGTCTATTACTTCGACATGCTGATATTGCTTTACATGCCGCAAAAAAATCGAATAGCAGCTTTCATATCTATGATGAAATTGAAGACCAGATAAATGATACTCATGTTAGTTTGGCTGTAGATATCGGAGATGCACTGAATGAAAAACAATTTGAACTATATTATCAGCCAAAAATTGATATAAGAACAAATAGCATTATCTCAGCTGAAGCTTTAGGTCGTTGGAAGCACCCTACTAAAGGATTCATTCCGCCAGATATTTTTATAGATGCATTAGAGCAATATAATTCTATAGATAAGTACACTTACAATGCGATAGATGAGGCCATAGAAGACATTAAACATTGGATATCTATGGGCCATAATGTCAAAGTTGCAATTAATATTTCTACTCAGACATTAATGAACCCAGACTTTATCAATCAAATCGAAAATAAAATAACTGATTTCTCTATAAGTAAACGTATTATATTTGAAATAACTGAAAGCTTATTTCTATCCAATCAAGAGTTTGTGTTTGACTCACTCACCCGTTTACGATCACTTGGTATTGAATTATCTATAGATGACTTTGGAACTGGCTACTCATCTCTAAGTCGCTTAAAGAAACTACCTGTTAATGAATTAAAAATTGATCAGTCATTTATAAAGGACATGAATGAATCTGCGGATGATCAAATTATTGTTAGATCAATTATCGACCTGGCACATAATCTAGGGTTAACTGTTGTTGCAGAGGGGGTAGAAACTAAAGAAATACTTGAGCGACTGAATAAGCTAGGTTGTGATATTGCACAAGGTTATTATATTAGTCGTCCGATACCAGCAGTTGAATTTGAAGATTTTCTAAAAAACTATAACTCTAAATAGCTCATAGATTTTCTTTTCGCTCAACAAGACATTCATACTCACCCACTGTGAACTCACGGCATACCCAGGGGCGCTTATCGTAAATCGTACACTTCATCGTTTTACGATCCAAAGCCACACACCAACCATCTTCAAGGCGCGCCATCACACTATTACCAGATTCATTTTCTTCGATATAGTAATGTGGCACACCCGTCTCGGAAATAAGCATGACCTCTAAACGACAACAACAGGCCTCACAGTTGTTACAGCTAATCTCAGTTGTAATAGGTAATGGATCTTCAGCGCTCATAAATAAATTTCATTTTTATAACATCGACTTAAAGAACACTTTATAATTATTCACAGTGACGGACATTTTTATACATATTTTCTGAGACAAAACCAGTAATCTTAACTGCATTATTTAGGCAAACAAAAATATAATAACGACGTTTATTAACCACCAAAAAATTCATAAATATTAAAATCATTAGTATAAGGGATACGCTGAGGGTTTACCTGTTTCTGTAAAAGTGAGTTAATATATCGAGTCATATAATGCTCCTGCAGATTTCTCTCACTTATCGTCTCATTTAAAAAGTCAGTTGCACGTAGCATACTGTTAACACCTTCAAGCTGGGAATAGGTATTTGCTTTTTGAAGCACTATTTCTATACCAAGATGCCAATAGATATCAGCATTCATTAAATCCATTGCATCCATCGGTGGCACTAAAGGCACCATATCTGCAGGCATAACTACACGAGTCACATCAAGGTGCGCAAAGCGCTTGCTACCACTAATATTGGTCACCTTGGGCTGACCAAAAGTCACCACTTTACCAATATGATAACCACCTGAATCGATATACATTGCAAGTATTAAGGCCACCGCACCACCGAGACTATGACCAGTGGTATTGATTTGATAATCCCTGTTCAGCGAAGATTTTAATTCACTAAAAATAAGATCTGATGCTAATGCAAAGCCCTGATGTAATTTAATACCTGTATATTTATTTGGAAGTAGCTTAAGTGCAATATCGACCATTGCATTTTCAACATTCGACGTTCCGCGTACTGCTATAACATGTTTTTTTAAGTTATGATTTGTTAACAGGTAATATCCAACATGATAACCTGGTAATTTACCGTATTTAGTGATTGCATATCCTGAACCCTGTAGACTTTTTACGACGTTGGATGGCCCTTGATAAGCAGCATTAGAGATTAATGCATACTTATAAAAAGAATTAAAACGCTGTACATCATCAATAATAGCTTTTGAATTGACGCTATTTGAAAATAATAAAAATAATATTACCGTTAAAAATCGAGTGTAATGCATTTGTGTAATTATCATATTGAATCTCGACAAATCGAAATGTATATTAATTCTTTTAGTTGATTAATGACAGTTTATCTTTTTATTACAGACACAAAAAAGCCCTCTCTGCTTTTGGCAGAGAGGGCTTTATAAAACGTTTAAGCCTTTGCGCTTAAACGTTCTTGTATTGCATCAATAACAGATTGACTAGACGTCGCATCTACTGACACTAAATTACCTTCTTTTTCATAGAAACCAACTAAAGGTGCGGTTTGCTCATTGAATACATCTAAACGGTTACCAATTGCTTCTTCAGTTTCATCATCTCGTTGTACAACTGCGCCACCACATTTATCACACACGCCTTCTGCTTTTGGTGGGTTAGACTTAACATTATAAATTTCACCACAATCAGTACATGTACGACGAGTTGTTAATCGATCAAGAATTACATCGCGACCTACTTGAATATCAACAACCATATCTAATTCTTCACCCATATCAGCCAGCATAACTTTTAATGCCTCTGCCTGGGGAATTGTGCGTGGGAAACCATCTAGTAGGTAACCGGCTTTGCAATCGTCTTCTTTTAAGCGTTCGCCCATAATACCCATAATTAAATCATCAGATACCAGATCACCCGCTTTCATTGCTGCCTGTGCTTTTTTGCCAAGCTCTGTACCCGCAGCAACTGCCGCGCGTAAGATGTCACCAGTTGAAATTTGCACTGAGCCATCCATCTTAGTCAATAATTTAGCAACAGTACCTTTACCAGCGCCTGGTGCGCCTAATAGAATAAGTTTCATTTGTGATCCTCTATATAATCATATTATGTTGATCGTTATTTTATTGCGGGTAATGCCTTGCACATTACCAACTTTATAGTTTGTGCAGACATCATATACTGGATTGGCTCAAAGCTCGGACTGAAAGTCTTTATTCCACCATAAATTAAATTAAGGTATAAATTCGGGTTATTATTGCCCTATCTGTCGGTGATTTCAGACTGTGAGATGGCCATTAATTCAGACATAGTGTCCGCTAATGCCTGCTTTTTAGCTCGGCTGAGCTTACGAATTTCATACTCTCTGGAGCCTGCGTCAGAGCGCGAATCACACTGTTCAAAGTACACCATACTGAGCGGGCGCCTGGCACGAGTATATTTTGCAGCTTTTTTATCGTCATGATTATGTTCATACAGTCGCCGCTTAGGCTCTGTCGTAATACCCGTGTAAAAGGTATTATCCGAACAATTTAGGAGATATACATACCAAGTCATTGCTAAGCTCTGGTGACATATTCCTGCGTTTCTGTATTGATTTTAATGCTTTCACCCGGTGTAAGGTACTCTGGCACCTGTACTACTAAGCCAGTGCTCATGGTGGCGGGCTTAGTGCGTGATGAAGATGAAGCAGCCTTCATTGCCGGTGATGTGTCTTCTATTGTAAGTACAACGGTAGAAGGCAGCTCTATACCCATTACCTGATCTTCAACTATCAGGGCTTCGACACCTTCCATGCCCTCGGTTATAAAAGGTAGTTCATCCTGCATATCATCATCATCGACCGTATATTGCTCGTAACTCTCTGAATCCATAAATACCCATGCATCACCCTCACGATACAGGGGCTGCGCTTTTTGGCGTGATACATCAATCATCTCTACATTTTCATCGCCTTTAAAGGCATGCTCAAACTTCTGTTTAGTGACAAGAACCTTACCTTTAAGCTTATACAGAGTGTTACCACTTCGAGAACAAGCCGTCTGTACATGCAGACTCTTAATGACTATATTTTGACCATTATGGTGAATAAACATACCGCGCTTTATTTCATTAGCCTTCATTGTAAAACCTGATTATTACTCTGTTTAATTGTCGCGTATAATAGCTGGATTTTTACGTTAGGTGAAACTGTGTCTGAATTTGTTGCTGGACAGCGCTGGGTTAATGATGCCGAACTGATGCTAGGTTTAGGGATCGTATTGGAAGTTGAGCATCGAACAATAAGTATATTATTCCATGCAACCGGTGAAACACGCACCTACGCCAAAAACAGCGCTCCTTTAACTCGTATTTTCTTTAATGTAGGTGACAGTATTATCGACATCTACAAACGTAAACTACTCGTTGTCGATGTGGTAGAAGATGCTGGCCTGATTACTTACGTTGTAGAAAATGAATCCGGTGAAACGGAATTGCTGGAAGAACGCGATCTCGATACCTCTATCCAGTTAAACAAACCACTCGAACGCCTTACCAGTGGCCAGGTCGATAAAGACAAATGGTTTACCCTGCGTTATGAAACCTGGCAAAACCAGTTGAAAAATTATAACAGTGGTATTACCGGTCTCACCGGTGCGCGTGCCAATTTAATTCCTCATCAGTTATATATTGCCAACGAAGTTGCTAGCCGATATGCACCACGCGTTTTACTTGCTGACGAAGTAGGCTTAGGTAAAACCATCGAAGCCGGTTTAATTTTACACCAACAACTTAGCACCGGGCGAGCTAATCGCGTACTCATTATTGTACCCGAGCCACTTATACATCAGTGGCTAGTTGAACTGTTACGCCGCTTTAATATGTTTTTTAGTATTTTTGATGAAGAGCGTTGTGAAGCGATTATGGAAAGCACCGATTTCACTAACCCATTTTCAGCGGAACAACAAATTCTCTGTAGTCTTAATTTGTTTACTGAAAACTCGGAACGCTTCGAGCAGGTTATAGATGCCGAATGGGATTTATTAATCATTGATGAAGCTCATCATCTGGCATGGAGTACAGAACATGTTAGTGATGAATATAAATTAGTAGAACAATTGGCGAAACGCAGTAAAGGTCTTTTATTACTGACTGCAACACCTGAACAGTTTGGTAAAGAAAGTCATTTCGCTCGTTTACGTTTACTCGACCCGGATCGCTTTAATGACTACGATAGTTTTTTACAGCAGGAAAATCAGTATCAGGATATTGCTGACTTGATAGAAGCAATAAATGCAAATAAAACATTATCCGAACCATTATTAGAAAAACTAAATTCACTAGAAAGTAACGTCGATGCTGAATTATTACAGTCTGGCAGCTTAAGCACAAAACAAAAAACAGATATAATTCATCATCTGCTAGATTGTCACGGCACTGGCCGCGTATTGTTTAGAAACACACGTGCTGCAATACAGGGCTTTCCCGAAAGAAAGGTCTTACCATACCCCCTAACACTACCAAAAGAATACCAGACAGCCTTTGAGAAGTTCTCAGAACAAAGCTCTGATGTAATAAAACAGTTACAACCAGAGGAGCTGGTTAATGCCTCCACCGACTGGACAAAGTTTGATCCACGTGTAAGCTGGTTAGTTGATTTAATGCAAAAATATAAATCAGATAAGATATTATTAATTTGTCATTTTGCAGAAACAGCTACATCACTTTCAAAAGCCTTAAAAACACAATATGCCATAGCTTCATCTGTTTTCCACGAAAACTTAAGTATAGTAGATCGTGACAAACGTGCAGCTGATTTTGCAGACACAGAAACAGGTGTACAAATTTTAATGTGCTCTGAAATTGGTAGTGAAGGTAGAAACTTCCAGTTTTCGCATCATCTGGTATTGTTTGATCTTCCTTTAAATCCAGATTTGTTAGAACAACGTATTGGGCGATTAGACCGCATTGGTCAACAAAATATTATTCAGATACACACACCCTATTTTGAATCAACTATTCAGCAACGCCTGTTTAACTGGTATCACAATGCTTTAGATGCCTTCAATACAACCTGCCCTGCAGGCGCACAAATTTTCGCACAAAATGAGCACCAGTTAATTGAATTATTAGATACCAAACAATGTACTGATGACGATTTTGAATTCTTTGTAGAGAAATGTCGTACGGAACATGACGAGCTTAATCAGCTGCTGCATGAAGGGAGAGATAGACTACTTGAATATAGCTCTTGCCGTAAAGACGTTGCGAGTAAATTACAAAGTAAAATCGAAAACTTTGAAAAACAATCAGAGCTTAAACCTTTTATGATGAATTTATTTGATTGCTACGGAGTTAATGTAGAAGAACACAAAATTGGCAGTTATATCATTAGCCCAGCCGAACATATGATAGGCACTTTTCCTGGTCTGCATGAAGACGGCATGACAATAACTTTTGATCGTGAAACTGCTCTAATTCATGATGATATGCATTTTTTGAGCTGGGACCACCCAATGGTTCTAAATGGCATTGACATGTTATTGAGCAATGAAATGGGTAATACTTCCGTTTGTAGTATTCAGTCACCCACCATTCAACCGGGGCAACTATTAATACAGGCAGTTTATATTTTAAATATTGAAATACCCGCTGAGTTCCAGGAACTTATTAATAGTCAGCAACTACAGGCTTTACCTCTGCTGTTCACCATAACAGAAACAGGCGATGATATTAGTCAACAGTTTCGCATACAAAAGCGTAAACCTGTAGACAGGGCAATTGCAAAACAGATTGTTCAACTTAAAGAAAAAGAAATCAAAACTTCACTAGATAATATATCAAAGTCTATTGAGATCGACGCAACTGAATACCTAAGCAGTCACTATGCTAGCCAATTAATTATGCTAGAGAATGAAGTAGATCGTTTATCAACACTTAAACAAGTTAATCCACAGGTACGTGATGAGGAAATTGAGTTTTTTAGTACTCAATTAAAAGCTTATAGCATTGCACTACAAAACCCTGTAAGCCGACTGGATTCAATACGGCTTTTAATAACAACTTAACGAATATACCTCAAAGGCTGCAAACATTTTTTACAATGGTATATTGTCTTTTTATTCTGTATTTTATTATGACGTGTTGTCGTTAATTGATGATTCATACAATCACACATATAACTGTGCCGACGCTGCTGTTTAAGGGGTAATGCACTAATATCATATTTGCTTGTAACCTCAGGTGGCACACCAAATAACGACATAATAGACTTCCATTCTGACCCATGAGGTTTCACACTCCTCCATTTATGCATGGAATAAACTACATAATGTGCAACTTCATGTGCCACAGTATTGACAACTGAGTCTTCGAAATAACTGGCAAAGATAATTTCATTATAACGAATATGGGCTTTACCGCGACGAACCACAAACATACCTGACGATTTACCTGACAGATCAAAGCGGACATTAATGGACGGTAAATTAATATTAAGAGATTTACATGCTCTTTCAATATAGCTATTGGTACTCTGAAGCACCTGTTCTTTCTGTACCGCACTTAAGGAAAACTGGTCTCGCATTATGCCCTTACATTTCTATATTAGCCGAGATTATGTAGCTTCTCGACTTGTTAAAATATTAGTGTATATTATCTTAATCGGATATTGATAGGCTAGTTATGGATCATCTATTTATTGCACGTCAGCCCATATACAATCGAACTCAAGGTGTTATGGGATACGAGTTATTATATCGAAATGACAGAGTTAACAGGGCTAACATCACAGATGCTGATCAGGCCTCTTGTGAAACCATCCTCAACTCATTTATGCATATAGGCATTGATAATATAGCCGGTAGTGCTCTCGCTTTTATTAATTTACCTCGAGAATTTATTGTAAATAACACCTTAACACCCATGTTCAAAGAACAGGCCGTACTAGAAATACTGGAAGATATTGAACCGGATGATGAAGTAATTACGGGAATTAAACGGCTTAAGTCTGAGGGCTATAAAATAGCACTCGATGACTTTGAATATAGAGATGAACTCATTCCATTAATTGAGTTATCAGATTATATAAAAATTGATGTCAAAGCCTTAAACAGTGAAGAAATTGACAAGCACCTTACATTACTCAAACCGTTTAATGCCCAGCTTATTGCGGAAAAAGTAGAAACATACGAACTATACAACTTTTGTTTTGAGCGTGAATTTTCATTTTTTCAAGGTTACTTTTTTTGTAAACCAGAAATGCTAGAAAAAAAGTCCTTACCTAGTAATAAACTCGTCATTTTAAATTTAATTAAAAAATTACAGGATCCTGACATCACTTCAGACGAATTAGAAGGCCTTTTGATTCAAGATATAACACTATCGTATAAGCTACTTAGGTATATTAATAGTGCAGCGTTTAGCCTGCGTAGTGAAGTTGACTCAATAAAAGATGCCATTGTTTTATTGGGTATGAACAACCTGAAGAACTGGGTCTCCTTAATAATGATGTCTAAAATTATAGAGAGAAAGCCAGCGGAACTGATTGTCACGGGTATGATACGTGGAAAAATGTGCGAACTTATTGCACAAAAGAATCACCCTGAAGTGCAGCATCAAATGTTTATTATTGGTCTTTTTTCTGTACTTGACGCACTAATGGATCAACCTCTCATCGACTTACTTGACACCGTCATTTTAAGCACTCCTATAAAGCTCGCCCTACTAGATAAAACTGGTCCACAAGGTGAAATTTATAAATATGTACTGCAATACGAACAATGTAACTGGGATGATATAAACAAGTCAGATGATAAGGCAGCTGAATATATACAATCTTATCTACATGCCGTACATTGGGCTGATGAGAGCATGAGATCTCTACTTTTAAATGTCTAAGGCTACTAAAGTAAATATCGTCCCGCACTTGCTACTACAATCACAAATACACCAATAATCGTATTAACACCAACTAAAACACGAATTTGTGCAAGTGCTTTACCGCCATCAGGCCAGCGTTGTTCAGAAACTGCTAACTTGAGTCGTTTAAAGGGTGCAAAAAACACGTGCATATAAACCAGTATCATAATGATACCCATACCATTCATTATATGTACATATAACGGCGCTATATCAAAACCACCCCAAACAGAAAAAACCATTAAATATCCCGTAACAGGTAACAGGATAACTGATGCCCATACGAATGGAAAAAAACGCTTAAACACAGCAACCCATAATGTAAGACGTAATGGTGGTTCTAATATTTCACCTGCAACGGGGCGTAAAAAATTATACGCAAAAAACATTCCCCCTACCCATATAACGGCAGATACAACATGTAATAAACTATAGATACTTAACATGATTTTATAACCCTACTCCTACTTTAAACATAAAAGAAATATTACAATACTGCAGAATAATTACATAGTATCATCTGTACTCAATATTCTATAAGCATCCATCTGTGAACTTACTAACTGAGAACCTGCAAAAACTAGCTCTCCTTTATATCTCTGATGTTCGTTATTTGTAAATTCAAATTCATATGTACGCTCAAATTTTAATTGACCATATGAATTTTTTCCTAATGAAAACTTTCGCTGATGCACAGAGTCATCCAGAAACTGAACATTACTATTTTTACACATTTTTGCTGCAACAGTTCGCGCGCTTTCAATTACTTTACTAGAATCAATCCAGAACCATGCTATAAGTGGTAATGAAAAGATAATTAAAAGCTCAGTTAACTGCATGACTAAGACAACTCATATGAATACCCTGAATAAAAAACAATATCATTATACCGCTTTATTTTGTGAAGAAAATATTTGGAAACTTATTGAAAGCAGTCTATCTAGTAAAATCATTATACCTGTTGATGTTCTATTTATAATTAATCAGTTTAATAGCATCGCCCTATTTGATCAAAAAAAATCCGTTGGCGAAAATCCTGTCATTTGGGACTATCACGTTGTGCTTAGTGCACAGGTATGTAATCAGTTTGTAATTTTTGATTTTGATAGTCGCTGTGAGTTTCCAGGTGATATTCATACATATTTCAATAAGACGTTTGTAAACTATAATATGCTGGATAATCACTATAAACCATTCATAAGATCTTTTTCCGCAGAATATTTCTACCAACATTTCACCTCCAGTCGACAGCATATGAAAGGTCTTATCCCCGTATCAGAATTCCCAGTTTACGATATAATCAAGCCTAAAAACACAACGGAGTCGTTAACTCTTGATGCCTGTAGGAACTTTAAAATTGATATCCCCGAGAGCTCCATTCTAACACCTCACAAGTATTTAGAACATTTACAATTAATTAGTAAGAGTGATCAGTAACACCTTCTCACTTCGTATAAATTTCTATAATTGACTTTACCGGAAGAATTGAATCTATACCCTCTACACTTTTGCCTGCTTGCCAGTAGTCATGACCACCCTGTACTCCATTTAATGAACGCTTAAGCGATCGTAAAGACTTCAGTGCTAAAAGAGTACGCATGAAATACTTAAATTTAGGATGGTTTAACATGAGTCGTTCTATTTTATTTGGCAACAATCCTCTAGTCTTAACATAATCACTATTAATTACTGATACTGGTACGCCGGTAATTCGTTCCGTTAACACAATATCACTAGCCTGTGCCTGTAAAATTGCCTGTTTGTAATCAATGCTTGCAGTACACTCAGTGGAAGCAATAAATCGTGTTCCCATCTGTACAGCCTGGTAACCCTGTTTTAAAGCATTATGGTATTCCACTGCACCTGCTACGCCTCCTGCACATACTACAGGCAATTTAAATTGACCTAGTTCGGATAGCAGCTGTGTACTATCTACCCCCCCTGCATGACCACCAGCTTTATTGTTTACAGCGATAAGTCCATCCACACCAACATCACGGGCTATACGGGCCCATTTAAGCTCTGTAACATCATGATAAACATATGCCCCTGCTGCATGCACTGTGTCAACTACCCAATCTGGCTTGCCCATGGAGGTGATAAAGAACTTTACACCTTGCTCTAGCGCTATATTTAACCAGGCCTCCATTTTTGAACGGTATTTACGAGAGTTGCTCTCAATAAGCAAATTCATACCAAGGGGTTTGTCAGTTAAAGACTGGATATAACGAATGCCTGATGTAAAAGAGTAGCCATGGACATAAGTCAGTGAAATGGGCTGAATGACACCTAATGCTCCAGCTGCTGACACAGCCGCGACCAGCTCAGGATTACTACATGGATACATAGGGCCACAAATAATGGGATGTACAACACCGCTGTGTTTTAAAAAGCAATTGTCGCTAGACATAAATGTCTCTCGTAAAGGAATATAAACACTGTAGCTTGATCAGCTCATGCATTCAATGTAGAGACCTTATAATGTTATAATGCTGTCCCAGAGATTTTTACACATATAACAATGCCGGAAATAGCTAATACATTTGACCCAAAAACCGCAAAGGAAGATATATTAAAGTTAGCAGCTTATCGTATGCCATCTGGAAAATATGCTGGCACACTTCTTATCGAGCTTCCTGAACCTTACGTTGTCTGGTATCACTCAAAAGGCTTTCCAAAAGGCGAATTAGGACGCATGCTGGGTATTCTTTATGAAATCAAAGTAAATGGCCTAGAGCCACTGTTTAAGCCTCTTATGAAAAAATAAATACTTTAATGATTCAATCTGTTGCCTACAATCCTCCTAAGCATAAGACATTAGATATTCTATATCTCGATATGCATTTGATTATTGTAAACAAACCTTCTGGTTTGCTGTCTGTTCCGGGACGAGGAATAGAAAAAAGTGACTGCTTACTTTCCAGATTACAGATTGAATATCCAGGTGCTGAAATTGTACATCGCTTAGATATGCCGACCTCTGGTATTATCATATACGCATTAAATAGTGATACACAAAAGGCACTCAGCAAACTGTTTGAAAGAAAAGAAGTTCATAAACAGTATATAGCGAAAGTGCTTGGTGAACTTGAGTGTCGTAAAGGCATTATTAATCTACCTCTCATTACCGATTGGCCAAATCGCCCCAGACAAAAAATTGACTTTATGAGCGGTAAGCCATCAAAAACTGATTATGAATTAATTTCCACCGACTGTACTGGTAATAGCTTAGTTAAATTATTACCAATCACTGGTAGAAGCCATCAACTAAGAGTTCATATGGCTGCTTTGGGCAATCCAATCCTTGGCGATGCATTATATGGAAACGATGAATCTTTTGAGGCAAGCACACGCTTACTTCTACATGCTGAAAAGATTTCATTTATTCATCCAGTAAGTGATATTGAAATAAATATAAATTGCCCTGCTAATTTTTAATGAGACTATAATGATTTTATATTATGTGCATGACCCTATGTGTAGTTGGTGCTGGGGTTTCAAACCCGTATTAGCGAAACTAAAAAATAAACTACCCGTTGGAATCGAAATGCAATATGTTTTAGGTGGACTTGCAACTGATACTAATTCACCAATGCCAGATAGCATGAGATCACAAATTATATCTACCTGGAAACACATACAGGAAACTATACCAGACACTCAGTTTAATTATGATTTCTGGATAAAATGCACACCAAAACGATCTACCTATATGTCATGTCGTGCTATATTGTCTGCTGAAAAACAACAACCTGGCAAATCATTTGAGATGTTGACCGCAATACAGGAAGCATATTATTTACATGCATTAAACCCTTCCGAGATATCAACACTTTGTGATCTGGCCAATAATATTGGTTTGAATATAAATGAATTCATTGAAGATATAAAATCTGAAGAAATTAATAAACAGTTAAATGAAGAGATATCAATGACAAAAAATCTAGGTGTAGATTCTTTTCCTTCATTGGTTTTAAAAATAGGAGAAAAAAATTATCCAATCGCTTTAGATTACAATCATTCCGATATTATTCTGGAACACATCAGAAGTTTTATTTAATTATGTTAAAACAAGATCAATGGAATACATCAGTATTCCACAATTCCCCTATACTTCATCAATTGTCAGCCTTAACCAGGAATTTTTCAAATTATACGAACTGGCCAACACTTAGTGATTACCAATCAATTTTTAAATTAAAACACATTGGCATAACACCCGTAGCACAGGCTACTCATATAGAAAGCTTTGAAGATCAATACGAGCCAAGGGTTTACTTAAAACAAGAGCTACAAACCAGAACTGAAAATTGGCATGATTTTTTTAATGCCATGGTCTGGTTGAGCTTTCCAAACACGAAAAAGAAGCTCAACTCACTACACTTTGATACCGCAAGCAATAGAGAGCCTGGCACGAATCGTTCAACATTAGAAAACCGTATCACTCAGTTTGATGAATGTGGTGCCGTTATAATTACATCTAATAAAAATTTGCTTGAGTTAATACAAAACCATCAGTGGAAAGAGTTATTTATCGAGCATAAAGAATCATTTGAAAACGAGATAAAATGTGTCGTTTTTGGTCACGCCATTTTTGAAAAAGCGCTGTCTCCCTATATAGGTATGACATGCCATTGCATACTAATTAACGACAATACATTACTTAAAGAGGCTCAGGAGGATAACTACACTAATCTCGACCTGCACCTCGCCAGTCTTTGGGAGGATACACCAGCAAACGAGATTGGTCGTTTTAACGCACTGCCTATATTAGGAATACCTGGCTATTGGTCAGATCAATCTGTTAATTTCTACGATAATGAGAAATACTTTAGATCAAAATAACTCTTATATAACAATTACTTATAATGCTTAGTTAATTTACTTTATAACTATTGAGCAATGATATTTGATTGCTTCATCAACGAACAAGCTATATTCCGAGTTGCTCTTGTAGCAAAGTAAGCCTATAGTTAGTTACGTAGTCCACTTCGTGAATTCAATCACAATATTTAGTTGATTGAATGATTAGTATATACACCGTGGTTGGGCTATTCTAAATGCAATCCATCAAATGTTAAAAGCACAGCAGAGACCTTTTCTGCAAATATAAGTGCGCATACAGCAATTGGCTTCCGGCCATTGATGGACACTCTCCTCTAGCTAAGCGCACCTCATTACTCACTAGCAGGTTGTGCATATGAGCGCTGATAATAACGCATTTGATACGACTGTCATACTGACAGCCGATTACATCACAGATAAAGATTACCTCTCGAAGGTAATCAACAGCTATGTTAAGAATTCGTCTGAAAATGGGACTACCGTGCGCGCACCTGCCGCTGGTAAAAACTTTTTTAATCGTGATGACGTATTAACAGCCCTTACCAAGATACAACAAATCTATAAGTCTAAATACGTTCCTGGACAGCAGGTAAACATTAATACAGATGCTTTCCAGACCACATTATTAAATAGCATGGCAAAGCTAAATAATGTTGCTGTACCAAAATCTATGAATCAAATAGATGGTAGAACCATAGATTTTGTAGAGATGATATTTGGTGCATTTTTACGTGATCAAAACATATCTGATGCTATTAAAAGCCTATTACTCAAACTACAAATTCCCGTCATAAAAACATCTTTAATTGACAGTAAGTTTTTCTATGACAATAAGCACCCTGCTAGAACTCTGTTAAATACTATTGCTCATCTCGGTATCGGGATAGAGAATGAAGACAATACGGTCTACCAAACCATCAGCCTTGTAATTGATCAGCTACTACGCAGCTTTGACAAGAATATCGTAAGCTTTAGAACTGCTTCATCATCTTTACAGCGCTTAACAACAATAGAGCAAAAGAAGCAAAAACAGAATGAAGATGTAACACGTAAACAAATTATCCAGGAGCATGCCAGACAACTAATTCTCTCTGAGCTTCAATATCATACGATGAATATTAAGCTGCCAAAGTCCGTACAACCACTACTGCTTAATCACTGGTCAACTTATATGTTTTCCTGTTATTTACGGTTTGGTAAGACGAGCTATGAATGGCAGGAATCTATTGATATTCTTAAAATAGTAACAAAATCACTTGCTACTATCACAAGCCATACAGAGTGGAACTCTTTAAAAAACAGCTATGAAGATATAGTAGAAACAGTAAACGAAAAGCTTAAGAGTACAAAACAGAATCAGGAAAAGGCTTTTATGGCAATTTCCAATCTGACAAAGCACTATGAAAACACCATTAACACATCTGAGTTTTTTGAAGAAAAATCACTTAAAATAAAGCAGGAAATTCAGCTTAAAGATTCTATATATGCGGATAAAAGCAAAGACATTCCTAGCCCTATTGAACAACTTGAAAAGACATCAGAGACTTTAATTTCTGAACTTCCATCATATGTAAAACCTGGAGTTTGGTTTAAGGTTCACACAGGTAACGACCAGCCTTCACGTCGATTAAAATTATCTATAATCACAGTAGAAAATGCTCGAATGATATTTATAGATAGAAAAGGATCTAAAATCATTGAAAAAGATGTAAATACATTTTGTAATGAATTACTTGAGGGTTCTTCATATATGCTTGAAGACCATTCAGTATTTGATCATGCACTTAGCCAGGTTATTGCGAACATTGCCGCAAACAATAAATAGCCTTACAAAATAATTTCATCATAAAAAAACACCTGATCGGGGTGTTTTTTTATGCCCCCCAATATTGTGTCGATATGCCCCGGCCTAAATCTGCAGTAATTAACCTATCCCTTACTTCTAGTAATTTAGATATAAGATTTTTTTCTTGATGCCCATAAGCCTTCTCATCTGGCACCCTGTTAACTACAACACCTAGCAATTCAGTTATTGCGTTGCCGATTGAATTCTGACTAATAGTTACGATTAGATCACCTTTATCATTCCTGTATATAAGCTGTTTAAATGCCGGCTGCCAACGAATTGAGTTCGCATATTTAGGGTCAGTAATACAATGCTCCCTAACCTTTTTAGCAGTAGCCAAAAAGTCATTATTAAATAATAAAGTAGATTCAATTCTATCAGGATAATAAGCATCTTTTGGTACAGGAGAATTACGTGATGACACTTGAGAAAAAAATGTCCTATAAAAATCTATAAAGCCTTTAAGGATTTCATCATATTCTATCCAGAAACGAATATTTTTCAAAGCATCCTTTCCTCCTTGTATTTTCCAACTAGGCAAGCCTTGAGGGTAGCCCGTTAAAGCAAGAGTAGACTCGCCAATATCTATCGGCTGTAAAATTTCAAGGTCAAGTTCAGACATAAATGTTTGATAAACATTTCGCATATACGACTGAAAAAGACTATTCTGACCACCATCTGTAAGATTTGGATTATTCGGATCAGCATATTCCGCCTGTTTTAGCTCTTTTTTATCGAATACTATAAAGTGATTATGCAGCATTCGAATACTTGGTACACCTGGAGATGTAAGTGGCCATGTTGCGTCAAGACTAGCTTCACCAGCTAAAACCAAATATTCATCAGGATCAGGGTATTCCTCTAACATATATTCAATAATGATCTGATTCATTCTATTCCAGTCATGCTTAACCTGATCTGGAATTTGTGTTCTTCTAACAGGCCGGCCTAGTGGGTTAAGAACAGATTTGGATGTATTATAAATAATAGATGTATCAAACTCGTTTGAATGCCCCAATGCTTTCCTGTAGAGCAATAAGCCCTCTGGGTTTTCTAATAAACCATTATTATTTACAAGATCATTGAGATTTTCGGTACTATTAAAAAACTCATTCGGAGCCATCCCTTCAGGGACATCTAATGGAATAGGACGAAAAGGCGTATTAATTTTACGTGGACCAGCTTGCATGATTTTTCCGTAAGTATTAGCAAGCTAAAATATATCACGAGAAATTAATACCCCGTATTAAGTATTTTTAATGGTTATATAAAGATATGCAGCTAGATTAAAAAAGGATTATGCGCTCTTTCTTCGCCTATAGTAGATTCGGGCCCATGCCCCGGTATAAAGCGATATTCATCATCAAGTATCAATAACTTATTGTTAATGGATGCTAATAACTCTTCATGATTACCACGAGGAAAATCTGTTCTACCTATACTCCCATGAAACAATACATCACCGACCCATAATAACTTTCTTGCATCATGCTTAATAACAATGTGTCCTGGCGTATGCCCCGGAGTATATAAAATAGAGAACTTCTCTGCACCAAGACTCAGCACAGTAGTCTCAGTTAGCCAATAATCCGGTAAAAAACTTTTAACCTTGGCAAATCCAAACATCTCACACTGCAGCGGGATAGCATCAAGTAAAAATTTATCTTCAATATGCGGGCCTGTTACAGGTAAATTAAAACGCTCTTTCAATTCTGCGGTTGCACCTACATGATCAAGATGCCCATGTGTTAACCAAACTTTTTTCAGGTCAACCTTATTAACCACTACAGCATCTAACAGAAGATCTATATCACCGCCTGGATCAATCAAAGCTGCTTCATTAGTTTGATCACACCAAATTAATGAGCAGTTTTGTTGATAGCTTGTCACTGGAATGATCTGGTATTGCAACATAATATGTTACATTCCATTACCAAATTTTTCAGTTGCTGTTGCGCCACTATCACGCACCTGTTTTAAAGCTAATACATATTGTTTTAAGATATTAAGTGACCACTCAATTCTTTCTCTGAAATACTTATCAGCTTCAGTATTATTATCTTCAGGTTTATCATTTAAAACTTTTTCAACATTACGAATAATCATATGTTCTGGTATATAACAAAGACGACTGTTTTTATAACTACTCATACGTAATTCGGCAACTGGATATGCACCACCATCAGCAGATGATATCGAAACAATTTTTGCAGGCTTATGCCCCAGTTCATTTTTTCCAAAAATTAAAAAGAAGTTTTTTAACCCTGCCGGTACCTGACCATGCCATTCTGGCGTCACAACTACAAAACCATCACAAGATGACAGCAACTCTCTTAAGGGCGCTAATAGTTTCGTCCAGTCTTCATCACCATCCCAAATTCCTTCATCCCAAAGTGGTAATGGATTATTTGCCAAATCTACTATTGGTGCTTCATCACAAATACCGTTCAACAAGACACTTTGATAATATTTTGCAACTTTAGTACTCTGTGAATTTTTTCTATGACTACCTGAAATAATACAAATTTTCATTTTCTATCTCTTTTTGGGAAATTATTCTTTAGTTATTAACGTCATGCTAAACATGTCATCTTTTGACATTACATTTATTTCAGTTAATTCCGGATTACGCTTCATTAAATAAGCAGACAATACTTCTACAGTCTGCAAATCTTTTTTTTCAATACAATGGATCAAATCCATTGCTACATACTGTTGTCTTTGATGGCTAGATGGTTGCTTAATAAAAGCTTCACCCAACTGCACTCCACTTTCCATATATTGATCCATTTCATCAAAATATCGCCTTAAACGTGCGGGCGCTGGAATATCTTTATATCTGTGGATCACCTGATTATTTAATGTAACAACAAAGCCGCATGGCATAATAATATTTCCACTAACAAATTATTCCATAAAAAAAGGCCGATTATTAAATCGACCTTTTCCTTAACAAATAAGTATAAAATCAGTTAACAGATTTTAACTCATGCTCCCAGTCTCGTATACCACCATCAAGACTGACTACATCGAACTCATTTTGAGCAAGAACAAGAGTTGCAACCGCACTTCTACTACCTCCATGGCAGTAAACTACATATTTTTTACTCTTATCTAGTTCATCCATTCGATTACGTAACTCAAATAGAGGAATTAAGATTGAATCAGGCATATGGCCTTCATCGTATTCTTCTGCATAACGAACATCAATTGGTACATGCCCAGTATCCAACATAGATTTTGCGACTTGTTGATTTACAGATTTAATTAATGGGTTCTTAACTAGCTCCTCAAAGTCTGATTTATCAAGTACAGACAGCACACTGTCTTCTTTCATAACTACAGTTTCTGATCGAGTACTACCAGATATCAGCGCTTCACAACCAAATGCATCACCTTCGCCCAGCTCTGCAATTTTTTGAGGCTCATCATCGTAAAGTGTTACAGAATGAACCTCTGCCGAGCCCTGAGTAATGATGTAGTACGAATTACCTTCATCACCCTGTTTAATAGCAGCTTCACCTTTTGGCACTTTGACTGTATGCATTTTAGAAAATGCCAACTCAACCAATTCTGAAGGCAAGCGACGGAAGACTAATGAATTGCGGACTTTTTCAAGTTGATGAGCCAGCTCTTCATTAGTTTCTTCCATAAGATGAACAATTTCATCCCATGAAATCAGCTCATCAAGCATATCCCTGTCAGCATGACAGATAATACAGTTAGAACGAGCAACAACAGTACTTGTAGCTGGCGTACTTCCCAACACAATGGGAGACTTACGTGTTTCTTCTGGGCCGTTAATGGAGCGTACATCACCATCTGTGATGATATTTAATGAGCCTTCAACTACAAATAGATAATCTTTACCTGCTCCACCTGTAATTTGAAAAATTTCACCTTCTCGCATTTCAATAAAACGAACTATGTTTACAACTTCTGACATACGTTCTTTTGACAGCAAAGTAAAAGGCATGTAGTGGTTGGTTAGAGTGTCTAACACTCTTTCCATCTTGACGCTCATCATTGGCAATTACCTATAAATTATTAAACTCACTAAGACTAGTTTTAGTCCATCAATACACAAACAGCAAGTCTAAAAACTTATTTAAATACAAGTTATTAGCGACTGATCTTAAAAACACGTTCAATCATCGTATCCAGGCCCTTTTGCTTAAATCTTGGCTGTTCATTTATTACCTCCTGCTGATATAAATTCTCTACTGAAAAGTGTGGTTTATAGAGCCGATCAACTTCTTCACTTGATACAGAAAATGGAGGACCAGACATTAATTGCTGCTGGTATTCAATTGTCACTAATAAAATACTCACATGTTCTGGTAAATTTTCCGCCAATAGTTCTACATATTGCCTGCGCATTTCATCTGGTAAAGCAACCAACGAAGCACGATCATATATAGCCGAGACTTTAGCTAGATCTTCTGTATCGAGGTGAAAAAAATCACCTTCAAGCATCTGTAATTGAGGACTATGATGCGCGACGAATCTTCTGTGCTGCTTTGCTTGTAGATCAAGTTTTTGCTCATCTGAAAAAGCCTTAATTGCCTTTTGACTACACTCCACCCCTAATACATTAAGGCCCTGAGAAACGAACCACATCATATCTAATGATTTGCCGCACATAGGAACCAATACTGTCGCACCTTTAGCTACATTCAAGTGAGGCCAATATTTCACCAAATATGGATTTACCTCTGGCAAATGAAAACCAATACTTCCCTCATGCCAACGCTGTTCCCAAAATTCAATTTTCATTCAATATCTCACGTACTATTAGTTATTTGTTATATTTTACGTTAATAGCAGATAAAAAAAACACCCTTACAACCAAAGTTGTAAGGGTGTTTTATATAGATAAAAAATCCTAAATTAAATACTTAAATTGGATCTATTATTTTCAATTGTTTTCGCACTAATTCCTTTAACATTCTGCAAATCATCTATCGATGTAAAGGAACCGTTCTGAGTCCGGTAATCTACAATTGCCTGCGCCTTTTTGTCACCTATTCCTTTAAGCTCACTTGCCAAGGTTGATGCATCAGCCTGATTAATATTCACCAGTCCGGCATAAACCATACTAGAACATAACAGAGACAAACAAAATATAGCCGTTTTAATCATTTTCATCTTTCAACTCCTAAATCCGTTATTAGAGGAGCTGTTACCCTATTAAATATATTAAGCTAAGACAATGTAGAAATTTCTGAATTAATTGTACGCAAAATACCTAATGGATCGTCAGACTGAGTAATGGGCCGACCGATAACCAGATAGTTAGAACCCGCCTTTAGCGCATCAACAGGCGTCATAATTCTTCTCTGATCATCTGCTTTTGAACCAACCGGCCTGATTCCAGGTGAAACCAGCAAAAAGTCATTGCCAAGTAGCTTTTGCATACTACTAGCTTCTTGTGCAGAACATACTACTCCGCCCATTCCAGATGATTTTGCTAGCGCAGCTAATTTGAGTGCCTGCTCTGCCGGTGTTTCATTAATGCCAAGCTCCAATAAATCATCCTGTGACATACTGGTTAATACAGTAACAGCAATCAAATGTGGCTTATTCTGTGTATTAGCGACCGCTTCAGCAGCCGCTTCCATCATTCGGCGTCCACCACTGGCATGAACATTCAACATCCATACACCAAGGCTTGCAGCAGCCTGGCAGGCCTTGGCGACAGTATTAGGTATATCATGATACTTAAGGTCTAAAAAAACTTCGAAGCCCTTAGCCTGTACCTTCTCAACGAATGCAGGCCCAAGTAGCGTAAACATTTCCTTACCAACTTTTAGTCGGCATAAGTTCGAGTCAAGCTGGTCAACTAACTTGAATGCTTTCGCTTCTGTGGGGTAATCCAAGGCAACAATAATTTTGGGATCTGTCATAGATATTAGCTCAATCTATTTTTGGCAACATGCTACTCCAACTATGGCAGGAGGGGCACAACCAAACATGGGTATTTGCGGAGTAGCCACAACGGCCACATTGATAATCGTGTTGTTTCTCTGTTATTGCTTCAACAACGGCAGGTAATATACTCTCTGAACAATCCTTGTTCGGTAGTTGCACATCTAATAAGGCTTTTAATGCCACCAGCGATGGCCTTTTTATTACCGCATCAGATAAATACTGCAACGCTTCTTCTGCCCCATATAATTCATTAATGAGTTGTGTAATATCTGGAATTAGAGAAATTTCAGGGTACCGATGACCAATTGATTTTAAATAAATTAGCGCCTTACTTAAATTAGATGTGTTTCGATAGCACTGTAATAATTTACCTACAACTAATGGTAGCAATAAAACATCTTGAGATTCTACTTGCTGTAAAAATCGAATTGCCTTTTGATAACGCCCACGATTAATTGCTAAATCTGCCAAAATAATTGAAGCACGTACACAATTTTTATCTGTATTTAAAGCTTGTGTGGCCAAGTTTTCAGCTTCTTTAAAATCGCCTTGCTGTAACATTTGTTGGCTTTGTTCACAGTAATATTGCGCAATAATTTTAGCTAATTCAGTATCGCCTCGCCGTTGAAACCGGCAAGCTACATTGATAGCTTCATCCCATTCCTGCTCTTGTTCATAAATACTCATTAAGCATTGTTGGGCTTCACGCGTAAACTCACTATCTTGAATAACATCCTTAAACAAACCCTCAGCTCGATCTAGCCAGCCAGCTTGTAAGTAATCTTTAGCTAGAGCCAACAAAACTGTCGACTTATACTCAGCTGGTAATGAAGGTCGAGCCAATAAATTCTGATGCAGTTGTATTGCCTTATCAATTTCACCCTGTCGCCTGAAAATCTCACCTAGTGTTAAGCTGGTATCAATTGTTTCCCAGTCTGATTCGACTAGCTGGATAAAGATCTCAAGTGCTTTATCTTGCTCATCATTAAGAAGATAATTCAAACCCTGAAAATAGTCATTGGAAAAACGTAATTTACGTTTTTGTCTTCTGATTCGACGCCGAGCAATAACATTACCCAGTATAAAACCGAATATTGGAAGCAAGTATATTAACCAATCTGCAGAAAAATTCTGTTGGAGGAAATTAATCATCTAAGTGTGTTCACTTATCAGACTTATTTAAAACATTAGAGAGCCCTTTAAGCGTCTCTTTTTTATGCTTAACCCTGTAAAGCTTTTGCTTAAGATTAAGTAGAGTCAGTAAATTTAATAGGTAGCCTAAAATAACACCCACTAATAATGCCAGTAGTATGAGTACAGCCAGGGGTAAATTTACTTGATATAGAAAAAGATCAACAAAAACCAGTTGCGCATTTTTATAGGCAAAGGCAGCAATTAGAATAATTATTGGTATGGATACCAGCAAACTTATAAAACGTATCATCAGTTAAAATATGCTGCTGTTTTCAGCGTATAGCCAGATACATCAATATACCTGACATTGCTTATTATTTGTTAAGCGACTCGTTAACTCGCTCGCGTAGTTCCTTTCCAGGTTTGAAGTGTGGTACATACTTACCCGGTAATGAAACTGAATCACCTGTTTTTGGGTTACGACCAGACCTTGGTGGCCTGAAATGCAGGCTAAAGCTTCCAAAACCTCGAATCTCAATGCGGTCACCCGTAGATAGTGCTTCCGACATTTGCTCAAGTAAGCTTTTTACCGCTAATTCAACATCTTTGTAAGCCAAATGATTTTGCTTTCGCGCCATCAGTTCAATTAACTCTGACTTCATCATTGCTCTTGAAACGACTTCACCCGACATACCTTGTTCCCCGTTTAAATACAGCAGTCATCCCTGACCTTCTGCATTAATTAGTAAATTATTCACTCATTATAGTAAGTAAATCAGCTTTGTCACCTAAGTGGCTGAAAAAATTACATAAATATGTGATATTTACTTAGTCGTTTTTAGCATCCATCTGTTCTTTTAGCAAATCACCCAGCGTAGTTGCTGCTGGAGCTGCAGAATCGGAACCGTACTCTTTGATTGCCGCTGCTTCATCATCAGCATCTTTCGCTTTAAGTGAAAGGCTAATAGTACGAGTTTTACGATCTACACCGATAAACTTAGCTTCGATTTCTTCACCGACTTTAAGCAGTGTGCGAGCATCTTCAACACGGTCACGTGATAATTCAGAGGCACGTAAAGTACCTTCGATACCATCGCCAAGATCGATAATAGCTGCTTTAGCATCAACTTCAGTAATTGTGCCCTTAACAGCTGCACCCTTACCATGTTCTGCTACGAAGTTAGAGAATGGGTCTTGTTCCATCTGCTTAACGCCAAGCGAAATACGCTCACGCTCAGGATCGATAGAAAGAACAACCGCTTCAAGCTCATCACCTTTAGCAAAGTTCTGCACAAGATCTTCACCAGTAGAATCCCAAGAAAGATCAGATAAGTGAACCAGACCGTCGATACCGCCTTCAAGACCAACGAAGATACCGAAATCAGTGATAGATTTAATCTTACCGCTAACTTTGTCACCCTTGTTACGAGTTGCACCGAACTCATCCCATGGGTTTGTAGAGCACTGCTTCATACCTAGAGAGATACGACGGCGTTCTTCATCAATATCAAGGATCATTACTTCAACTTCATCGCCTAATGTAACAACCTTAGCTGGGTTAACGTTCTTGTTAGTCCAATCCATTTCAGATACGTGAACCAAACCTTCAACACCATCTTCAATTTCAACGAAACAACCGTAGTCAGTAATATTACTAACCTTACCTTTAAGGCGTGAACCTTCTGGGTAACGCTTAGCAATAGCTGCCCATGGATCTTCGCCAAGCTGCTTAAGACCAAGAGAAACACGATTACGTTCTTTATCGAACTTAAGAACAACAACTTCAATTTCAGAACCTACTTCAACAACCTCAGATGGGTGCTTAACACGCTTCCAGGCCATATCTGTAATGTGTAGTAGACCGTCGATACCACCAAGGTCAAGGAATGCACCGTAATCTGTAAGGTTTTTAACAATACCTTTAACAGATTTGCCTTCTTCAAGACCAGCTAGTAGCTCTTCACGCTCTGCGCTGTACTCAGACTCAACAACTGCACGACGTGAAACAACAACGTTGTTACGTTTCTGGTCAAGCTTGATAACTTTAAATTCAAGATCCTTACCTTCAAGGTAAGATGTATCGCGTACTGGACGTACATCAACCAATGAACCCGGTAGGAATGCACGGATATCGCCAAGCTCAACTGTGAAGCCGCCTTTAACTTTACCAGTGATAACACCTGTAATAATTTCTTCTGCTTCGTGAGCTGCTTCCAATACGATCCATGCTTTAGCACGCTTCGCTTTATCACGAGATAAACGTGTCTCGCCGTAACCGTCTTCAACTGCTTCAAGTACAACTTCTACTTCATCACCAATAGCAACTTCTAGTTCACCATTAGAGAAGAATTGTGATTCTGGGATAACGCCTTCAGATTTAAGGCCTGCTGCAACGGTTACATAACCGTTAGAAATATCAACAATAGTACCTGTAACGATAGTACCAGTGTTCATTTCGGTTTCTTGAAGGCTCTGTTCAAAGAGTTCTGCAAAAGATTCAGACATAAGGAATTCCATAGATTTACTGTTATGCCGTTGGATTAGCCGTAGAACGTCATACGAGCTGGGCATACAGGGTTAGGGTTAATCGAAATTTAGGCTCAAACCCATTCGGGCAAAGATAGAACGTAAATGTCGTGTGAGCAACATGCTCGGAACAAGATTTAAAGGCGTTGTTTAGCCAAATCTAGAACCTTTTGAGTCACTTCCTGAATACTCATTGAAGTCGTATCCAGATAAATTGCATCCTCAGCCGGTTTAAGTGGCGATATAGCGCGGTTTGCGTCTTGTTCATCTCGCGCTTTCAAGTCTGCAACGAGGGCGGCGATATTAGCACTTATTCCCTTCTCTTTCAACTGCTTAACACGCCTTTCGGCTCTTTCTTCCGCCGAGGCCGTCATAAAAACTTTTAGTGCTGCATTTGGGAAAACAGTGGTGCCCATATCACGCCCGTCGGCTACCAGGCCTGGCAGCTCTAAGAAGTCGCGCTGACGCTGTAATAGGGCATCACGAACCGCGGGTATAGCTGCGACTTTTGAGGCTCGCATGCCTATTTCTTCCTGACGAATAAGCTCACTCGCATCTTCATCGCGTAATAGTATCTGCAGTCCAATATCCGTCGGTTTGAAAACGACGGCCAGATTAGCAGCCACATCGGCAATAGCGGACTCATCAGCAAGGTCAATCCCATCATTCTGCGATGCCAGTGCCGTTAAGCGATATAAAGAACCACTATCGAGAATATGAAAACCTAGGTCACTGGCAACCTGCTGGGCAATTGTGCCCTTGCCTGCACCACTTGGACCATCTAATGTAATTACGGGGATAGAAATACTTGTCATTTTTAGTACCAGTTAATCACATACCCTAGCTTGCAATAGATATGGAGATACCCGCGCGATTCGCCAGGCCAATAAAATCAGGGAACGATGTATTCACATTTTCGCAGTCTTCTATTACTACATCTGAGTCGGCACGCAAACCGGCCATGGTAAAGGCCATCGCGATACGATGATCATCTCGACTATGCACCTTACCACCTAAAATAGGACCACCATTAATAATCATGCCATCTGCGGTTGGCATTGCATCTACGCCAATTGCCTGTAAACCATCCGCCATAACCTGAATACGATCAGATTCTTTAACGCGTAGCTCTTCAGCTCCGGTAATTACCGTCTGCCCTTCAGCACAGGCCGCTGCAACAAATAATACAGGGAACTCATCGATGGCCAATGGCACGAGTTCTTCAGGTACATTAATACCTTTTAGCTGCGCACTACGCACACGAATGTCTGCAACGGGTTCACCACCCACCAGACGCTCATTGAGTAACTCAATATTTGCACCCATGAGTTTAAGAATATCGATTACGCCAGTCCGCGTTGGATTTATCCCAACGTGCTGCAGAGTAATATCGGAATTTTGCGCAATACTTGCACCCACCAAAAAGAAGGCTGCAGATGAAATATCAGCAGGCACATCAATATCACAGGCCGTTAATCGTCCACCACCTTCCAGACACATACGATTATCTGTTGTTTCTACTTTATAGCCGAAGGCATTCAACATACGTTCAGTGTGATCACGGGTTGTCGCAGGCTCAGTGACACAGGTTTTACCACTGGCATACATACCCGCCAGCAGAATGCAGCTTTTTACCTGAGCACTGGCCATAGGTAAAGTGTAATCAATACCCTGCATTTTCGAACCACCATTAACCTTAAGTGGTGGCTTGCCACCGTCTGCGGTATCTATATTTGCACCCATTAAAGCCAATGGATCTGTTACACGCTTCATAGGACGCTTGGACAAAGAACGATCACCGGATAACTCAACATCAAAAGCCTGACCTGCAAGTAAGCCTGACATCAGGCGAATTGATGTACCTGAATTGCCTAAATCAATAGATGTGGCCGGTGGCTTTAATCCATCGATACCAACACCTTTAATTGTCACTTCACCCTTGTCGCTTGGGCCATCAATCTCTACACCCATTGCACGAAATGCACGTAAGGTATTTAAACTGTCTTCACCCTGTAAAAAACCGGTTACATGGGTCGTACCATCGGCGATAGAACCGAACATAATAGATCGGTGAGAGATGGACTTATCACCAGGAACGCGAAAAGTACCTGAAAGCTGTCCACCAGGTTTTACAATATAGTCAGTCTGAGACATTCAGTTTCCACAGAGGTTTTGGAGCATTAGGCTGCCCCGCTAAAATCAAAGATGCAGATGATATCCTTAAGATGCGAGAACATCCATATTAATTAAGGCTTAACTATTGAAAATCTCGTGTGATTTATTAATCTAATTATATGAACTAACTAGTTAATAGACTGATTTTAGTAAGAATAACGATAAGTTAGGTAATAGGCACGTCCAGGTCCACCAGGTACATCATCAATTTTACGACGTACTGGCTCTGGATATGTATAGTCCTCATCCAGAATATTATTTAAAGTTACGCTGACTTCATGCTGTTTATAGTTATATGTACTCGATATATTGATCAAGTCATAACTACCAAGTGTAGAGCGTACATCTGTATCTGAATTCACTACATCGCGTTTACCTATGTGCTGCGCAACTACACTGGCAGTTAAGTCATTATTCATTTGATAGGTTAATATTACATTAGCGGTGCCATTTGCCATTAAAGGTGCATCTTTTTCACCTAGAGACTTGTCCTCCCCATCAACAAACGCAGCATTCGCAATTAATTCCAGCTTATTACTTAAAATTGATTTCCATTCTAGTTCTAAGCCTGTCATTTCTTTACCAGCAGCATTTACATAATTTGTCGCAGTACTGGGAGATGGCTCGGGGAAACGTATTATTTCATCCTCCAAATCAAGGTTATACAGTACGGCCTGTATACTATTTTTCGAATTTAACTGCGACTCAACAGCAATTTCGAATGTCTGAATCGTTTCTCGTTTAAGATCAGGATCACCAATTAGCACATTATTTAAATTTACATATCGCTCGATGAACATAGGTGTGCGGAAAGCTTCACTATATAAAAACTTCAAATACGTTTTTGGAATCACCTGATATGTCATACCTAACTTAGGCATAACATTGCTTCGTCCATTATCTGAATTATCTTCAGCTCTCAAACCAGCAATAAATATAGTGTCCTGATTAAACTCGTATTTGAATTGTGTGTAAGCTGCTACTGTGCTTGTATCTTGCGAATCAGGGAAAGCCGTGGTTATAAGTGAACCATCAATATCAGAAACAAAGATAAGTGGATCAGAATTTTGTTTTTCGTAACTTGCACCAACAATATAGTTTAAATTATTCGAGATAGAATCCTTGTATTGAAACTCAAGGCTGTAACGTTCAACAGCGTTAAGAACCGTTGCAGGATTACTCGCTGAAGATGGGAAGGCACCTAAATGTATATCTTTATCGCTATTATCATAGCGAAGCCATGTATTGAACTCACCGCTTCCGAGTATCTGTTTGTTATTAATATCTAAATAACCAACATTTGTTTCAAATATTCCGTTTTGCCAAACAACCGGATTGACTCCAAATAATGCTTTTTCACGATTAAACACACTTGCATTAATACGCCAGTCATCCTTATAAAAATCGATAAACACATTCTCTAGGTCGTATTGATAATCTAGGTCGACTAAAATATCTTCTTCATCAAGAGTGCCTCCATACTTATACCCATCATCTCTTTGCAGGCTAGCAGCTATACTCAAATTTTCACTATGATGAACAATGCTTCCATACTTATGCTTATTACTACCCACCCGTAGTGAAATTTCGTCTTTATTCTCTTCGCCCTGCTTTGTAATAATATTGATTACCCCACTCATAGAGTTTGTGCCGTATAGCACTGAAGCAGGGCTTCTTACAATCTCTATACGCTCAACCATGTCTATTGGTAAATAGTCGAGCAAGGTTGAACCAAATAAACTTTCATACGAAGGATGGCCATTAATCAAATAAAGAGATTTGTTATTGAATAGACCTGGTGTAACGCCTCGAAAAGTCTGTGTAATCTGACCTATATAGGTTTCACCTTTCACCACACCTGGAACATAACTCATTACATCATGTAAGCTTAACACTCCCCACTCTTTAAGTTGTTTGGCTGTTATGACTGAGATAATAGCGGCTGATTCAGCTGCGGTTTCAACTTCTTGAGAGGCGGTATAGACTTCAACTTGAAGTAACTCTTTTAACGACAATGAAAATAAATCGTCATTATCTGAACTCGATAATGCTGGGGTGGAAAACAATAGAAAAGGCACAATAATATTGACATGAAAATAATTTAAGAATTTCATAATATACTAAACACATCTTTGTCATTTATATAATATCTATTGTTATAGCCAAGTTAACGTCTGTTTACAACCCTAAAATATCATAATTTAAATGCTTATCAGTTCACTAAGATCAAGCAAACAAAAAAGGGTCGCATATGCGACCCTTTTTTTAAAATCAATTAAAATTGAAGTTCTAAATATTAGATAGATACTTCTCAACCACCTTAGCAGGCAACGGAATATATCCATCCTTAATGACTACTTCCTGACCTTGCTGTGAAAGAACCAGTTTAATAAATTCTCTTTCTAAAGGCGCTAATGGCTTATTAGGGTGCTTATTCACATAAACATAAAGGAAACGAGACAATGGGTATTTACCAGTTACTGCATTAGCCGCTGACGCTTCAATGTATTTACCACCTACTTTTTTAGTTAATGGTACAGCACGTACACCAGATGTTTTATAACCAATACCCGAGTAACCTATACCGTTCATAGAGCTAGTAACTGCCTGTACAACTGATGCTGAACCTGGCTGCTCATTTACACTATTTTTGTAGTCGCCTTTACATAAAGCCTTCTTCTTAAAGTAACCATATGTACCTGAAACAGAGTTACGGCCGAATATCTGAATGTCACGCGACTCCCAGTTACCTGTTAAGCCTAGACCGCCCCACTTAGAAACATCTGCTTTACCACCACAAGCTCTGGTAGATGAGAATATTGCATCAACATCAGAGATGCTCATTCCCTTTATAGGATTATCTTTATTTACATATACCGCAAGCGCATCAATAGCCACTGGAATAGCTGTAGGCTTATAACCGTATCGATCTTCGAACGCAGCAATTTCTTTATCTTTCATTTTACGACTCATTGGGCCGATATTAGAGGTTGCTTCAGTTAGTCCTGGTGGTGCAGTAGACGAACCTGCTGCCTGAATTTGAATATTTACATTTGGATATGAACGTTTAAATGATTCAGCCCATAAAGTCATAAGGTTAGCCAGAGTATCAGACCCAACACTCGACAAGTTACCTGAAATGCCAGAGGTAGGCTTATATTCAGGAATATTTTTATCAACCGTTACAGCTGTCGCAGTTGAAGCAATTAGACTCACGCCTAAAACTGACGCAGATAGAATCGTTGCAAATCGTTTAAGTTTCATTCTGTATTACTCTAATTAGTTAAGTGTGTGTAGTTTGAGCTATGAATATGATCATTAAGTGACGCAATTGTTACAATTTAGTGACAGTTAAAAACAGCAGCAAAATAAACTGCCTTCTTGTGGCCTTGTTTCAATTCTAAGTACACCACCGTGGCGCTCCAACACCTGTTTAACAATCGCCAAACCAAGACCTGTACCCCCCTGTTGTCTTGACCGTCCTTCATCAACACGATAAAAACGCTCTGTTAAACGAGGTATATGTTGATACTCGATACCAATACCGTTGTCTTTCACGCAAATGCATGTACCTGAACTATCAACTTTTGTGAATAAATTGATCACTCCACCATCAGGCGTATAACGTATAGCATTAGTCATTAAATTAGAGATAGCCATGCGTAACTCATCATAGTTACCAGTTAATTTAATCGGCTCATATGAAATAGATATTTCATGTTTTCCCTGATCAAAACCGATCGCTTCATTATGTATGTCATTGAAAAGAGCTTGAACATCAATCAATTCAGGGTTTTCAATGACAGTAGACGTCTCGAGTTTGGCAAGACCGATTAATTCAGTAACGATATTTTCCATTCGAGTTGTTTGTTGCTGAATTTTTTTAAGTGGCGCTTGTAGACTGTCCGACTGCGTATCAATAAGCACTTCTAAGTAACCAGACATTACTGTTATAGGAGTACGTAACTCATGCGAAGCATTTGAAATAAAATCACGGCGCATATCGTCAAGTTGTCTGCGCTGTGTTACATCACGCGCACTTAATAAATATTGTCCACTTCCGTATGGTGTAATATTTAATAACAGCTTTTTTACATCATGAGTAAACTCAAGTGGCTTATCAAAATTACGTTTAGAGAGGTATTTTATAAACTCTGGATGACGTATTAAGTTATCAATACGCTGACCCACATCCACTTTAGAATGAAGATTGAATATTTTACTAGCCGCAGGGTTAAACCATTCTATTTCATCTACATCGTTTAATACTATCGTTGCGTAGGGTAATGCCTGCGTTGACTTTTGAAATCGATTTAAAATTGATGTTAATTTACGACGCGCCTTTCTCTGGCGTTGATAAAGATGATGTAACTGGAAATAAACTTCGTCCCATACACCCCAGGATTCTGGAGGATGTTTTGAAGGTTTACTTAACCACTTAGTTAATTTATGAAGATTATATAAGGTCCAAACAATATATACAGACAAACCAAACACCAACACGATAAGTATCTGATCTATTAAGCTACCTAGCACCAGCATGAGAACTAACCATGCGAGCAATAACTCTAATTCACGCCGTAAAATTGATGTCATCACAATCTCGAGAATCGATACCCACTACCATGTACTGTTTGTAATAAAGAAGCCAACTCATATTTCTCAAGCTGTTTGCGCAATCGTCTTATATGCACATCAACCGTGCGTTCTTCTACATACACATCCGTACCCCATACCTGATCCAATAATTGAGCCCTTGAAAAAACTCGATCGGTATGGCCCATAAAATAATGCAACAATTTAAATTCAGTTGGTGATAAATCAATTGACTGATCAGAAACTTTTACGCGCTGGCTAACAGGATCAAGATAGAGTTCGCCAATCTTAATCGGTTGCTCATCAGGCATTGAACGCCTAAGTACGGCCTGTATTCTGGATTTTAATTCGCGCACAGAAAAAGGTTTTGTAATGTAATCGTCCGCACCAACATCCAGACCAAGAATTCTATCTTCTTCCTCGGCTTTTGCTGTAATCATAATTACTGGTAGCGCTGAATGATATTTTCTAATGCGATGTAACAGATCAATGCCACTATTATCTGGTAACATCCAGTCCAATAGTATGAGATCAATAGATTTACTTTCTATTGCTTCCCATCCATCCTTAACCGTATAAGCAGAATGAATGGTATATCCCTCAGGCTCGAGAGAAAAACCAAGCATATCCTGAATATCCTGATCATCTTCTACAATTAATATATTTGCATGTTTCATAATTAAATCACATTAACTGACAGTTCAACTGTAAATATTTAAACCGCCTAAGTATCCTTTGAAATAGCATACTATTAAATAATATTTATATGACAAGAAAATGACAAATTATGACAAAATATTCTTTTCAGCCTCGTCCAAATCTATATGACGTATATCCTTACCTTTTACCAGATAAATCACGTACTCGCCTATATTTTTGGCATGATCACCAATACGTTCTAATGCACGAGCCGCCCACATCACATCAAGCACTTCCGATATAGTGCGCGGATCTTCCATCATATAGGTAATAAGCATACGCATTAGATTTTGATATTCTTCATCAGCCTCATCATCATCACGCACTACCTGAATGGCTGCATCAACATCAAGCCTAGCATATGCATCTAGAACATCATGCACCATACGTTTAACGTGATCCCCAAGATGACGTATGCCTGCATAACGACTATTAAACTTTCCATCCTGCTCTGATATATGCAAAGTCATTTTTGCAATTTTTTCAGCTTCATCACCAATACGCTCAAGATCAGTAATGGTTTTAATCACCGCAATCACCATACGAAGATCAGTTGCAGCAGGCTGTCGTTTAGCCAAAATACGCGTACACTTCTCATCAATTGCAACTTCTAAGGCATTGACTTTATGATCGCGTATAATTATTTCATCGGCCGCAGCAGCATCCATATTTGTTAGCGCATCTACAGCTCCACCAATTTGTTGCTCAACCAAACCACCCATTTTTAAAACCTGATGACGAAGACTTTCCATCTCCTGATCAAATTTATGTGATATATGCTGACTTGTTGTATTTTTATCCATAACTTTGCCTCAAATACCTACTAACCGTAACGACCAGTAATATAATCTTCTGTTTGCTTCATTGTAGGATTAGTGAAAATATTATTGGTATCACCAAACTCCACCATCTCACCCATATACATAAAGGCGGTTTCATCTGAAACACGTGCTGCCTGCTGCATATTATGTGTAACTATTAATATAGTGTACTGAGATTTTAAATCATGAATCAATTCTTCAATTTTTAAAGTAGAAATTGGATCTAGAGCAGACGCTGGCTCATCCAGCAATAAAATTTCAGGCTCAATAGCGATTGCACGTGCAATTACTAATCTTTGTTGCTGGCCACCAGAAATACCCAGGGCGCTTTGATCCAAACGGTCTTTAACTTCATCCCATAGTGCAGCACCCTTCAATGCCCACTCTACTTTTTCTTCTAGTACACGTCGCTTATTAATACCTTGCAATCGTAAACCATAAGCAACATTTTCAAATATACTCATTGGGAATGGATTAGGCTTCTGAAATACCATACCCACACGCTGACGTAATGCTGTTACATCAACCGATGAATCAAAGATATTTCTGTCATCAAGAACAATTTCACCCGTAATACGCACATCATCAATTAAATCATTCATACGATTAAAACAACGTAATAGCGTAGATTTACCACAACCACTAGGACCGATAAATGCTGTCACATGATTTTTTTTCATTTCAAAACTTACATTATGTAAAGCTTGTGACTCGCCATAAAATAAGCTGAGATCATTAACATGTAAACAAATCTCTGATTCTGCAGATTTATTTGCAGAAACAATAGCGGGTTCGTTTGTTACGATTGCTGTAGCTGTATTACTCATATTTCAATATCCTATGATTATTACCAAAGCCCGATAAACTTAGTTATCAAGTGCGCGGTACTTCTCACGTAATTTATTTCTTAAACTAATTGCACTTAAATTTAGTGCAACAATTACTACCACTAATAAAAAGGCAGTGGCATAAACTAAAGGTCTAGCCGCTTCTACATTTGGGCTTTGAAAACCCACATCATAAATATGAAAACCTAAGTGCATAAATTTACGATCGAGGTGCAAGAAAGGCATATTCCCATCTAGTGGTAAACTAGGTGCCAATTTGACTACGCCCACCAACATGAGAGGCGCAACCTCACCTGCTGCACGTGCAATCGCTAAAATAAGTCCCGTCATTATTGCTGGACTCGCCATCGGCAAAACCACACGCCACAAAGTTTCAATTTTAGTAGCACCTAATGCCAGACTCCCCTCACGTAAAGCGCGTGGAATTCTCGACAGACCTTCTTCGGTAGCAACAATGACCACAGGTAATGTTAACAAGGCCAAGGTAAGTGATGACCATAGTAATCCTGGTGTACCAAAGGTTGGGCCAGGTAATGCCTCCGGATAGAACAGTGCATCTATACTGCCGCCCAAAAAGTAAACGAAAAAGCCCAAACCAAATACACCATAAACAATAGAAGGTACACCTGCCAGATTATTTACAGCGATTCTAATCACTCGAGTAATTGCACCCTGCTGCGCATATTCACGTAGATAAACAGCAGCAATAACACCAAACGGGGTGACCATAACCGACATCAGCATGACCATCATGACGGTACCAAAAATTGCTGGAAATATACCGCCTTCAGTATTTGCCTCACGTGGATCTTCAGATACAAATGCCCATAGTGTTTTAAAATAAAAAACTATTTTATCAAAAACACTCATTCGATTAGGCTGCCAGGCCTTAATTATTTTTTCTAATGGAATCGTTACTTCACGGCCATCCATTACAGTGGCACGAATTGAATCACGATGTATTGCTTTATAAAGTTTTTTAGTTTGTATTAATAATTCTGCATATTGTTCTTTTAAAACCGCTCTTTCTGCTTCGATAGAGCTTGCTACTGTGTCTGTAAGTTCATCAGATAACTCAAGACTTTTCTCCTGTAAACGTAAGCGTTCGAGACGATAATTAATGGCGCCAATATCACCCTGTTCTAACTCTAATAACTGTTCACGTATTTCTAATACTCGATGTAGTCGTTCATTAAATACAGACCACAAATTTTCATTAGTAGAAACAAGTAAATCATTTTCATACACAGAATTTAGGTAGCCATAAAAGTTACCCCATTCTACTCTTTCTAAAACCATTACATCAGAAGGCTGTGTTCTTTCCTTCAGCCCCTGGTCATAAATCCATTTAAAATCACTACCTAAGATATCCCGATTACCCGTTTTAACAAGATGACGCGTGACCATACCTGTCTCAGACGTGATACCTGGAACACTATCAGCTAGTACTGTTTCTGATTCAACGACTTCAGCTATAACCGTCATCATTTGATTATCACTTGCGTAATGAAATGCTTCTACATTAGCAGGCCAGAAATGGCTCATACCACGAAACATAATCAGAAAGAGCAACCCAAATACTGCGACTAATGCAATACTTACTGCACCCGCATTCAACCAGATCCATGGCGTGCCACTTTTAAACCATTGACGAATCATAATCCGCTATACCTTTTACGTAGTCGGTGACGAATAATTTCAGCGATCGTATTAAAAAAGAAAGTAAACATAAATAATATAAAGGCCGCAAGGAATAAAACTCTATAATGTGTACTCGCTACTTCGGCTTCAGGTACTTCCACTGCTAGATTTGCTGCTAGCGTACGCATACCCTGGAAAATACTCATATCCATTAATGGCGTATTGCCTGTAGCCATTAATACAATCATTGTTTCACCCACTGCACGACCAAAGCCCATCATCACGGCAGAAAATATTGCCGGACTTGCTGCCGGTAAAACAACATTAATCATGGTTTGCCAGCGCGTAGCGCCTAATGCGAGCGAACCACGAATCAAATGTTGTGGCACACTAAACAGAGCGTCTTCTGCAATTGAAAATATTGTAGGAATTACGGCAAAGCCCATTATCAAACCTACTACTAATGAATTGCGCTGGTCGTAAGTCATTCCCCACTCATTACTCATGTAACCGCGCATATCACCATTAAAAAAGATATTTTCAATGGGCCCGCTTAAACTCATGGAGAACCAAATTAAAAGCAAAACTACTGGAATCAATATGGCAGCTTCCCAACCTTCAAATATTGATCTATTTGGAACAAATCGCCATAGTGCAGCACAGGCAATAAAACCAAAGGGAAGAATAAGTAATAATGTAAATACACCCGCAAGGTGTGCCTCGACATAAGGCGCTAGCCACAGACCCGCGAGAAAACCCAAAATAACAGTTGGTAGTGCTTCCATAATTTCGATAGATGGCTTAACTGTTTGTCGCATACGCGGTGCCATAAACTGAGCGGTGAACATTGCGCCCAGGATTGCAATAGGGACGGCAAATAGCATGGCGTAAAAGGCAGCTTTCAATGTTCCAAATGAAAGTGGCATTAAACTAAATTTCGGCTCAAATTCATTGGTAGACGCTGATGACTGCCAAATGTAATCGGCTTCATCGTAACCTTCGTACCAAATTTTACCCCACAAAACATCCCATGAAATTTCAGGGTACTCATTGTGTACTTCATACATGTAAAACTGATCATTGCTATCAGCTACTAATAAGTTCTGTGCACGCGCAGACCATGCCATTTTATCGATAGATGTATTTGCGGTATTGATATGCGCGAGAGTACGTTTCGATGTTGAGTAATAAAGCGTTATTCCACCCTGATTGTCTGATACAGCAAATCCTTTACGACGTTGCTCTGTAGCTATCTTTTCAACTGATGTTAGCTCTTCATGAAAATTACGAATATAGGTAAGCAACTTACCTTCGTCCTTACGCACCTGCATCCACTGTTGGACTTCACCATTCTCAAGCCCGACTAAAAGCGATGCACCACCCAACAATAACTTAAGCTCGGTGATAGCTTGTTTAAATGTAATGGATACAGGTGTATTGGAAAATTCACCATCTTCAATACTGTAATCCAGAAGTGTCTTATTACTTGATGCAGCATAAAGGTGATAAAGATCTGGAGATAAGGCTATATCTGTTAGTGGATTTTCTAATGCAATCTCAGAATGCAAATCAAGTTCTGTCGTTATCTCTTCAGAAATAAACGACTCTTCACGTACATAACGCACAAACAGTAAGCGCTGATCCGCCGTGGTCGCCGCAAATCCTGCACTATCATTGCTTATTTGAAAATCAATATCTGTAAGTGCACCACCTAATTCATCTATGATTAACGGCTCATTTCCTAGCGGAAACTCTAGCGCGGGGATGACCGTTCGCACATCATTTGGATAACTAAGCTCAAAGGTATATTTAGTAACAATCGCTGTACCATCAGCCAGGCCAAGAACTACGCGATCAAGGTTTGAAGCAACAGCGGTAATAGGTGCACTAATATTTAGTGACTGGTTAAGAACAACCTTTCCTGAACCAGCGTTAAAGAAGATCGCCTGGCCTTTATCTGTAAAGCGGACAGCAATCCCACCCTGCTCTTCCAGGCCCAGTAATAAGGTCTTACCTTCTCCAGGAGCCGAATATGACTGGCTCTCATTAATATCCGCCGATTCGAACATGGGTACAACCACGTACAGCAAATAAAAGAAAATCAGCAATATAGCGATAATAACGCTAACGCCACCTAATGATACGAAATATCGAGCCAATCGGTCTTTTAAAGCCCGATGACTGTATTGAGATTGAAGCATGTTATCTTTCATGGCAGGTAGCTTACCCCCCTTGTGTTACAGAAATGTGACAATATGTGACAATTTTTGATAAGTCGAAAAATGCATCCAAATCGCTCGATACATCAATAAACTTAAAAATATATTCATATTTAACATGCACTTACAGATCATTAGTCTATAATCGCTAAAATAGTGTTTTTCGACCTATTGAAAACTTAACCCGCTCTTATAGTGCAATAGCTGCATCTACACTGCGGTTTATATATAGTATGGAAAAGTATTAATTCGCCAACTAACAAGGCTTACAACATGAGTGACACCCCGGTAAACCTCACAAAACTAGAAGAAATGAAAGATGTCATGGGCGATATATTCATTCAACTTGTCCCAGCATACCTGGAACAATCAGATGAAATGATAGAAGCAATGCCCGAGCTACTTATTAATGGTGACATTGAAACATTAGAGCGCTATGCCCACAGCATGAAATCAAGCAGTTTAAATGTAGGTGCAGAAAAACTATCCGACATTGCACGTGAATTAGAAGATACAAGTAGAAGCAAAGGTGATAGTAACGTATTAAATGGAATGATTAGTGAGATAACCGAAGAGTATATGAAAGTGAAATCGCAGCTACAGGACTACCTGCAGTCAAGTTAACTAAGAATTACTACTCAAACTCTGTTTTCAATAACTTATTACTGAGTGTTATAGTCATTTAACATCCCTATTTGATTACTTCACCATGATTAACTTAGTCATCCAGCATAATATTCAGCAGATCTATTAATTACTATTCATCTGTGAAACATCATTGAAAATTAATATTCTCAAATCAACATATGCATAATTTTATAAAACCCAAGTCATTAAACATCATTCTAATACATCGATATAGATAAACTTCAGAGAATATTAGCCTTCTCTAATTATTTATTTTGATGTCGTCACTTTATTGAAAACATATATCGTGAAACTTTTTGCGAAGATTATTCCACTAGCGATTAAGCATAATGAATTTACACACATTTCCTATCAGCCCTGTAAGTTATATTTCAGCGTGTTAGAATGCGGAGCAACTTAATAACAAACGGTTGTAGAATGAAATTTTCCAAAAGTTTCGACGCGCCAAACCCCATCCCTAATGAGGGTATTGAGAACGCAGTCAGCTTAATGAAAAACGGTATGTTATACCGATACGGTCACATAGACAGTGACATCAATTTTGACTCCCCAGATTCACCTCACGCAGAACACAGTGAAGTATCCAAGCTAGAGTTAGACTTAGGTCAGTACACCGGTCACAAATATGTTGTAGCGGTTAACTCCTGTGGAAGCGCTATGTTTATCGCACTAAAAGCGATGGGCATACAACCAGGTGAAAAAGTATTCACAAACGCTTTCACCTTCACTGCTGTTCCTAGCAGTATTGTTCATGCTAATGGTATACCTGTATATGTAGAATGCAATGATCAATATGTCATTGACATAGAACACTTCGAAAAACAAATTACTGAAAACCCAGATGTGAAATATTTTATTTTGTCACACATGCGCGGTCATGTAGCTGAACTGGATAAAATTCAGGCGCTGTGTGACAAGCACGGTATTCGCTTAATTGAAGATTGCGCACATGGCCTGGGTAAACGTTGGGACCCAGATAATTCAAGTGAATCTGGATTTGTTGGACACCATTGTGAAATTGCCTGTTACAGTGCACAGAGCCACAAAATGTTAAATTCCGGTGAAGGCGGATTCATTGCAACCAATGATGAAAAACTCGCTGCATACTGCATACTTGCTGCTGGCTCATATGAAAATTTGTATAAAAAGCATTTAGCTCGACCTATGGACGATGCGCTTTTTGAAAATATCAAATTAGATGTACCAAATTTTAGTTTACGTATGAACAGTTTAACCGCTGCTATTTTACGCCCACAAATTGCATTAATAGATGAGCGTATTGCATCATATAAAAACAAACATAATCGAATTGTAGAAATACTATCTGAAATTGAATGCTTCAATATTCCACAACCAGTCGATGCATCTGATCATGTTGGTGATAGCTTGCAATTTAATTTAGTCGATTTTGATCGTGAACATGTTGAAGAGTTTGTATCTCGTTGTGCCGAAAAAGGTGTAAAAATTCAAATCTTTGGTTTAGATGATAATGCACGTGATTTCCGTAACTGGAAATACTCATTTGATGCAATGCCAGATATGGATAAAACAGCTGATATAATTTCATGTGCCTGCGACCTAAGACTACCTATAACTTTTACAATGGAAGACATAGAGTTGTTAGGCAGCATCATTACTGAAGTTATCGAAGAGATGATTAATCAGGGTGTTAAAATTACAGGCACCTCTGCAAAATAAATAATTCCACATCAGAATATCGTTTAGCTTGAATTACAGGGAAGTTAGCATGAATTATATAAAGTACTTATTTATTTTATCAGTAATATTCCATTTGTACCCAGCACATGCAGAAAACTCAACCAGCAAGACAGTTACTCTAACAACTGAACAACTTGATGAGCTAATTAAAGAACGTATTGACAAGCTGATAAATGCTCGCTTAGAAGAAATATTTTCTAAGACAATAACATTGAATAACAATGTTTCATTAGATGAAGAAAAAGCCGAATATGAAAGTTATTCCGCTGCATCCAAAAAAAATACGATCAATGCATTTGAGGATTTTTTAAGCACATACCCAAGAGGATCTTTCACAGAAGTAGTACAGCAACAACTTATTCACCTTAAATACTCACAGGCTAAAAAAGAAAATTCCATTGCCGCATACACAAACTTTATAAGTAACTATCCCAATAGTGAAAACACCGAGAGAGCTTTTTATAAAAGAGCATTACTCATAGACACGATTGAAGGATATGACCAATATATGCAAACATATCCGGAGGGTTCAAAAACCAGAAATGCAAAATATCAAAAAGCAAGAATTATAGATAGTGTTATTACTTATAATGATCTTCTTGAAAATGTATGGCCTAATGATCGAAATATAATCTATTACAGAGACAAAGCTGCTTTAGAAGAAGCGAAGAAAATAGGTAACAAACAAGCATTCGAAGAATTTATTGAAAAATATCCAAAAAGCCAATGGCTAGATCAAGCTAAATATTTTCATAAATATGGTTATGATCTAGATTAATATAACGAAACTAACAATTAGAATTATGATTAAATTTAATTACACTGCTCTTAAATTTCATTTCGTCCTTTTATTAATCTTCTGTTCTTTACAAACTATTAAAGTACATGCGGAAGAGATCACTGTTGGCTATTTTTTAGAATGGCCTACTCCAAATCAGTTTGCTCAATCTAACAAGCTATATGACAAAGCGCTAGGCATTGATGTGAAATGGGTAAGCTTCGATGCAGGCACTGCAATGTCAGCGGCAATGGCATCTGGTGATGTACAAATATCATTTTCACAAGGCATCCCGCCCTTTGTAGTCGCTACATCAGCAGGTCAAGATTTACAAATTGTTGATATCGCTGTTTCCTATTCAGACAATGAAAACTGCGTAGTTCGTGAGAATCTTGAAATAGATAAAAGCAATGCCAAGGAATTAGAAGGCAAACAGGCTGGTGTACCAATAGGCACAGCTGCACACTATGGCTTTTTAAAACAGATGAAGCACTTTGGTGTAAACACCAGCACCATGAAAATAGTAGATATGGAACCAGCTGCTGGAGCCGCAGCTTTTGCCAATGGTAACTTAGATATTGTCTGTGGCTGGGGCGGTGCACTTACTCGCATGAAAGAACACGGAAACATATTACTCACTGGAACTGAAAAAGAACAACTAGGCATACAGGTATTCGATGCTACTACGGTTTCTACACAGTGGGCACAGGAAAATCCAGAACTACTTGCCAGATTTCTTAAAGTTACAGCAGATATGAATGCAAAGTACGCATCACCTGATTCAGTTAACATGTTACCCGTAATCTCCAAAGCTGCGGGCACTGATATAGCGGCTACAAAAGCCACTATGCAAACCTTTACCTTCCCTACAATCAAACAACAACTAAGTGAGCAATGGCTAGGTGGAGGCACACAACGTTTCTTAAAAGATGTTGGTGATTTTTTTGTAGAGCAAGGCACTATTCCAAAGGCGCGTAAAGACTATAACAGCGCAGTTGATAGCAGCTATCTTGAAGCCGCTACAAAACTTTAAGAAATAAATGACTCAGTCTGTAGATAAGCACGCGTCAGCCAGCCTACATATTAATAATGTATCAATGTCGTTTAAGTTGCCCGATGGTAGTTCGACTGATGCCTTAAAAGATATTTCTATAAACCTACGTGAAGGAGAATTACTCTCAATCCTCGGGCCATCAGGGTGTGGCAAAACCACTCTATTAAATATTATTGCCGGCTTCCTATCTCCTACAAAAGGGTCCGTTTCCTTAAACAATCATCTTGTCACTGGTCCAAGTGCTGAGCGTGGCATGGTTTTTCAACAGGGAGCATTATTTGAGTGGATGAATGTACGGAAAAATATTGGCTTTGGCCCTTCTATGCAAAATACACCCAGTGAAATAATAAAACAGCGTGTAGATCATTTATTAAAAACTGTAGGCTTGCATGGCTTTGGTGAAAAGAATGTCTACGAACTATCAGGAGGTATGCAACAACGTGTCTCACTTGCACGCTGTTTAGCCAATGACCCCGATGTTATTTTAATGGATGAACCCCTGGGTGCACTTGATGCCCTTACACGCGAAAAAATGCAGGGCCTAATATTAAAACTATGGAAAGAGACGGGCAAAACGATCATCCTGATAACTCACTCGGTTGAAGAAGCTCTGTTACTCGGCGAGCGACTTATTGTAATGGCGCCGCGACCTGGCAGAGTTCACAAAGAATACCAGCTACCTTTTGCAGAGCAAGCCATCACCACCGACATTCGAGAAGTAAAAAAACAAACCGATTTTACAAAGACCCGAGAAGAAATTCTTTCCATGATATGGGAAATGGAAGAAGAAATAATGGGACGTAAAGCCTAAGTCATGTTAATACTCAGTCTATATATAGCATGCTTTATTTTACTGCTGCTCATTTATAAATTTGTTATTAAAAATTTTACGACTAAAGGCAAAGAGAAAAAAATAACCACGATTACCTTTGGTGATGAAAGCGCCGTAAAACCAAATAGAACTGCATCCATACTTTCTATTCTCACGCTGTTTTTTATCTGGTGCGCATTTACAGGCTCTAACCTATCACCCATTCATGCGCCCGGTCCATTTACTGGCGACACTACATTTACATACACCGCTAAAAATATAGAAAATAAAATTGATACAGCTCAAGTTTTTATCCGAGTAAATCCGACAGATAATCCACTAACAAGACCTTCACCTGCGAATAATAACAAAAATGATTTTACTACAAACGATACTGCACAAACCTCTGTATATCGAAGTGTCCTTATTCGTGTTAAAAATAATGATAGCGGCGCTAAAGACAAAGCCTATGTAATTACAGAAATTAATAATCAGGCAATACAAGCAAAGCAAACAATACAGGTTGATAATGGTGAAGTCAGCTTAAGCTCAAAAGGAAGTCTTTTCTTTACACCTGACAAAGGCTGGCAGATGGAACCCATCTGGTTACCCGCACCAGAAGCTGTATTAACCCGCTTGCTAGAGATTGCAAAGGATGGCTACCAAAATGTTGGACTGTTTGAGAATATAGGTTGGTCATTGCTACGTGTAATTGCAGGCTTTCTATTAGGCTGTATCGTTGGTATACCTTTAGGCTATGCCATGGGTTTAAGTAGCTGGTTCCGTGGCTGGTTTGATCCCATTGTAGAATTCATGCGCCCTATTCCACCACTGGCATTAATTCCACTGGTAATCATCTGGTTTGGTATATGGGAAAGTGGAAAAATCAGCTTATTATTTTTAGCCGCTCTATGGATAATGACTATTGCGGCACGTGCTGGTGTATCTGGTGTTAATATTTCAAAAATTCATGCCGCATACTCACTCGGTGCTTCTAAACTACAGATCTTAACGCACGTCATCATTCCAAACTCATTGCCAGAAATATTTACCGGTGCGCGAGTTGCAATGGGTGTGTGCTGGGGAACTGTAGTTGCAGCAGAGCTGGTCGCCGCAGAAAAAGGAGCTGGTAAAATGATTATAGCTGCTTCCAAATTTCAGCAAACGGACATTGTAATAATGGGGATTATCTTGATTGGCCTTATTGGTTATACAATAGACATGTTGATGCGTGTAGCCGAAAAGACACTGGTACCGTGGAAAGGTAAGAGTTAATCTAGGGAACTACTAATACAGTCATTTAAACTAGTATAAGAACAGAATATACATCAGAATAAGAAAATACACGTTACTGTTACTACAGAATACTTAGCAATTTCAGGTAAAGATGTATAAATTATTAAGAGAATTATCTAATACCGAAATATCTATATAGAACACTTTATATTTAGATTTTTTTCATAATAGCACTCTAGATTAAATATCCAGTATAAAAGTACATTATAACGGAGAAGTTTTAATGAAAACAACATTACAAATATCAACATTTTTATTATCTTGTATATTAAGTACAAATATATTTTCTGCAGATATCTTAAATCAAAAAAATATTGGCTTAGAACCGGCGAATGAAATTGCTAAACTGAGCATTGATGCATGTCGTAAGGATGGATATAACGTCGCGGTAGTTGTAGTAGATAAACACGGTAATGTGCGCAGTGTCATGAGAGATGATTTGGCTGCAAAATACACCATCGAAATTGCACAGAGGAAGGCCAATATGGTGATTATGTCTGGCATTGCTTCTGGTGCTTTTAGAGAAGCTAGAATGGATATTCAACAAGAGTTAAATCATATCGAAGGATTAATTGTTATGCAGGGTGGCTTACCTATACACGCTAGTGGCTCACTCATTGGTGCTGTTGGGGTTAGTGGTGCACCTGGTGGTGATAAAGATGAAGCTTGTGCAGCTGTTGCAATTAAGGCAATAAGTGAGCGCTTAGAATTTGCTAGTGATGATTAATATAGATACCCAATATAATAATTCTAGCGTGACGTTAAATAAACCTACAGATATAGTAGTTAAATATTACTTACATTGTTAAATCGATATTAAATTAGCATCAAGTAAGTTATTTCGTATATTCCCCTCTTTAAATGACTAAATATTGAATAAAATTAATTTTTTAAAAAGCATATAAATTACGGTATTAATAGTATGAATATTGGGTTAGCTCTTGGAAGTGGTTCTGCTCGTGGATGGTCACACATAGGCGTCATTAATGCACTAGCTGAACATGGGATTAAACCAGATGTTATATGTGGCACTTCCATAGGTGCTTTAGTTGGTGCCTCTTATGTATTTAACAATCTTGAAAAATTAGAAAACTGGGTATGTTCATTAACAAAGTTTGAAACAGCTAGATTCTTTGAAATTAACACTTCAATGAATGGCTTTGTTAATTCCGAAAGATTACATAGTTTCCTAAATAAATATGTTGCTAGCGATTCTTCAGTCATAGAATCATCTGAAAAAAAATATGCAGCTATAGCAACTGATTTGGAAACTGGAAGAGAAATATGGTTAACTGACGGATCAGTCTTAGAGGCTGTCTGGTCTTCTATCTCACTACCGGGTCTGTTTCCCGCTATCAAAAATAACAATAAGTGGCTAGTCGATGGTGGACTTGTTAACCCTGTTCCTGTATCTGTGTGTCGCGCTTTAGGTGCTGATATTGTTATAGCCGTTAATTTAAATGGTGACATTGTTGGCAAGCACTTCGAAAAATCTAAAAAAGTATTAAAAAATGACTTGGGTATTGTAGACAAAATATCTGATCTGGTTTCAGAGTATACGACATCTATATTTACGAATTCTAAAACAGAAGAACAACCACCCAATTTATTTGAAGCCATTGCTGGCTCAATCAATATTACACAGGATAGAATCACAAAAAGCCGACTTGCTGGAGACCCTCCAGATATTATGCTTACACCAAAACTATCTCACATTGGCCTGTTAGAATTCTATCGTGCAGAGGAAGCGATCAGCGAAGGAAAAAAATGTGTAGAGAGAATACTACCGGAAATACAACAAATTCTAGAGATGGGCTAACAAGCAGCGTTAGCACTTCTTATTGCTATTATAAGCCTTCTCAGACCGTAAGCTAAATGGCTGATTAGAACCATAAGGACTTAGTACCAAAACATAAAACTTCAATTTGATAGCGGCATTGCAGTAAAGCTATACTCAAAGACGATATAATATATTTTTTTTATAAAGAGCAACTAACCTATAAAATTTCTTAACGAACCCAATAAAATATTTAGTTTTACAGGCTTGGTAAGGTAATCATCAAATAGCACATTTCTTTGCTCAACATCACTCGCCTTAATTGACGAGGCAGTTACAGCAATAACAGGTATATGCTTAAGATTTTCGTCATCCTTGATACGTTGTGTAGCCTCAGCACCATCCATCTCTGGCATTTTTATATCCATCAAGATCAAATCAGGTTTATGCTTCTTTGCCAATGATATGGCCTCTATACCATTCTCTGCTTCTATAATTTCGAGTGGATGCCCGATAAGAAAATCACACAACAACCTTCTATTAGCCGAAATATCATCAACAATTAATATTTTTGCAGCAGCTAAGACTTTTTGAGATAGATTATCGGTTAATAGATTCACATCAGTATTACTCTGACTAGATGCCGCCACGCCAAACATGCTTAAAAAAAATGAACTGCCTTCGCCAGGCGTACTATTAAATGTTATTTTTCCATTCATCATCGTTGAAAGCTTTTGACAAATAGACAAACCAAGGCCAGTACCACCATAACGTCTTGTATCCTGACCATCCTGTTGTGAAAATAAATTAAATATATCCTGATGAAACTCTTTAGAAACACCTAAACCAGAATCTTTAACTTCAAATAATAAATCGACAGTATCTTGATGAAATTTTAAAACACTTACTTTTGCAACTATTGAACCTTGCTCTGTGAACTTTATCGCGTTACTTAACAAATTCATTAATATCTGTTTTAAGCGATGTTCATCTGACATCACATTGATCGGCACCGTCTCATCTAAAATCAATTCAAAATTCAAACCCTTATCTGAAATTTGTTTTTCAAACATCAGGCGCAGTTCATATAACAATTCATGCAAGTTAAATACATGATTGTCAAGCTCTAGTTTGCCTGCTTCAATTTTCGCTAAATCAAGAACATCATTAATAATATTTAACAATGATGCTCCACCAGCTTGAATAGAATTAATGAATTTTTTTTGCTTTTGATTTACTTCACTCGTTGATAACAAATCAGCATAACCTATTACAACATTTAAAGGTGTTCGTATTTCATGGCTTATAGTCGATATAAATTCTGTTTTCGCCTTTGATGCATCCTCAGCCGCATAACGCTTTTCTTCTAGTTCTTTCTCGAGTTCTTTTCGCCTGTTAATTTCATTTTTAAGCGTATTCATATTATTATTGAGTTCGTCATTAGACTGAATGAGTTTATTAGTCATCTGATTAAATGCTCGACTAAAAACTTTAAATTCACCTGGTAAATCTTCAGTTACTCTTTTTTCAAGGTTCCCCTCGTAGATTTCACTTGCAGCACGTATAATTTTCGCCAATGGACGTCCTAAACTGACATCCATCACCCATAAAAATGAAAACACAAATATAATCAGACTGACAGCAACAATTATAAAGATTAAATTTCTTTGCTCTTTACTTTCAAAGTTCGCACGTTCAATTTTTTTGAGCTTATGTTGTAAAACAGATATTTTCACAGCATTCAGTGTCTTCAAAGGTTGATCTACAGTGTTTGATATTGCCTGATCTGTCTCATAGATAGGATTTTCAGATTGGTTATATATTTTTAATGCTTTACGATAAGTCAATCCTAATTGAATATGCTCCTGATATAACTTTTTCATTTCAGCCTGAGCGTCGGGGTAATCAGTGAGTTTATTTTCTAGTGCAGTAATTTCAGATCGAGTATCTCGCTCCTGTTGATAAAAGTTCTGTAAGTATCGGTAATAATTCTCCGGGTTCTCGCCACGCAACAACAAATTCGACCAGGAGAGTAATTGTTTTTGGAAATGGCTATCAAGCGTTTCAATAGACACTGACAAACTGCCGGCATTGGATAAAATCTGTCCAAGTTTTTTATTATTCTTATTTTCCGAATAGCCAGCATACATCAGTAGCGAAAATACTATCGCCATCATAGCAGATACAAATACTGCCAATCGAATACGTATGGTCATTATTATCCTTTAGTCTGCTTATGGTGCAGTAGTAAAAAGCTGTTCACCATCTACCCGTAATTCATTAATTATTTTTTTACCTTTTTCACCGGTAACCCATGATGTGAATACTTTGGCTGCCTTTATATTTGCATGTTTATGTTTAACGGGGTTAACACACATTACACTGTAGGGATTTTCTAACAATAGATCTCCTTCAACCAGTTTCACCAAACTAACATTTGATCGTTTCGCTAACCATGTACCTCTATCAATCAACAAGTATGCAGATTTTTTATTCGCTTCTATCAATGATTTACCCATAGTGGCACCCAGCTCATAATACCAATCACCATATGGCTCAGTATTGCTTGCTGACCATATAGCCAATTCTTTTATGTGCGTGCCCGAGTCATCTCCACGTGACAAAAAAATGCTTTTACTATTTTTTATCTTAACCAGTGCTTGCACAACATCTGTCATACCACTTATATTTGCTGGATCATGCTTTGGGCCAATAATAATAAAATCGTTCTTCATTACGGCTTCACGGTGTATACCATATCCATCTACAACTAACTTTTGTTCTGCTTCAGGCGCATGTACCAATAATGCATCGACCTCACCTTTACGTCCCATACGCAAGGCTTTACCCGTTCCCACAGTATATAGTTTCACTGTATAACCGGAATCTTTTTCAAATGCGGGTATAAGTTGTTCCATTAAACCACTGCTTTTGGTAGATGTGGTTGTAGCAAGAATCAAATGATTCGATTCTGCCAGTAAAACACCTGTAAACAACGTCAAAATGGAAAAAAGATAAGCTTGTTTAATCATATAATTTCTCGTATTAAAATAGAAATTTCGGCTATTATTAATTAGCCGTTTTCAAGCAGACACTAAACCTTAACTATAGCCAAGTTTACCTAACTTTTCAGCTAAAGACTCTTTTTACTCAGACACTGCTCAACCTACTAATATCTCGATATAGTAGAAGATTTATTAACTTTCTTAAAAATAATGAGGTTGGAATAGTCTAAGTACATATTATAAATATGGATGTTCATATATAAGACGACACAGAGTTGACTAACTATCTTTGATATTATGACTTATTATACTTATATGAAGAAAATACTCATTATTGGCTACGTATGGCCCGAACCTAATTCATCTGCGGCTGGAAGTCATATGCTATCAATTCTGCGCCTGTTTAAACAACAAAACTGGCAAGTTGAATTCACTACCCCTGCGCAGCCTACGGAGCATATGGTTAATCTTGCAAACGAAGGCATCAGTAGTCAAAGTATTACACTTAATTGCGATAGTTTTGATCATTATATTACAAACTACCAACCTGACATTGTCATGTTTGACCGTTTTATGATGGAAGAACAATTTGGTTGGCGGGTCGATAAGTGCTGTCCATACGCATTAAAGATATTAGACACTGAAGATTTACAATGTCTACGTAATGCACGTCAACTTGCACATAAAGCAGATCGTGAAGTTACCCAGTCTGATCTATTCAGTGAGCTAGCAAAACGTGAAATCGCGGCCATATTGCGTTGTGATATTTCATTGATTATCTCAAGCTTTGAAATGAAATTATTAGTTGAGACATTTAAGATAGATGCCAATTTACTCCATTACTTGCCATTTATGGTTGATTTATCAAATTATCCAGACACAACTATGCCCTTCGTAGAGCGTCAACATTTTATGACAATAGGAAATTTTCGCCACGCTCCAAATTGGGATATCGTATTATATCTACAAACAATATGGCCACTTATTAGAAAAAAATTACCAGAAGCTGAACTACATATTTATGGATCTTACCCGCCTCCTAAGGCTACCGCCTTGCATAACCCTAATACTGGTTTTTTAATTAAAGGCTGGGCTGAAAATGCTTTTGATGTAATGCAAAAGAAACGAATATGTTTGGCACCGATACGTTATGGCGCCGGCATTAAGGGGAAATTATTAGATGCCATGATTGCACAAACACCAAGTATAACAACAACATTAGGCAGTGAAGGCATGTATGATTCAAATATTGAATCCTGGCCTGGTGTCATTACTGATGATATTACTGATTTTGTAGAGGCAGCTGTTAATCTTTATAAGCAAGAAGATCACTGGCTTAAAACACAGCAAAGTACAAAACCTCTACTAGAGACACGCTACAATAGCCAAGCATTAGGAGAACAACTAATTAGTAAAATAATCCATGTAGAAGATACTTTACAACAGCATCGATTAAATAACTTTATCGGTTCGATGCTCAAGCATCATTCAATGATGAGCACTAAATATATGTCACAATGGATAACCGAGAAAAACAAAAATGCACCTGCTAATTAAATAACATAAACTTCAGTAGCAATAGTTTTTACATCGTATGGACTATTCGCTTAGATAAACACAACGCTAGTTCAAAATAACAATCCGTAGCATTATCATCTGTCTTTTTACTTGTTACGCAGCTTTCAAGACACTGTAAGGCTGGATTTCTGTAATCTAAAGAAATAGTAGTAATTGACTTTTCTAACTCAAGACCGAGCTCCTCATCAACACCTTCACCTGACTGGTAGGCATCCCAGAATTTTTTGGCCGCTTTTCTTAGGTCTGCACCTGGTCCATTACTAATAATTCTTGTAAACGCTTCTTCAACTAGGGCTAAGTCAGCCATATATAAATCTCCAAATAAGAGTCTAGAGTATAGCAAAACTATATGTGGTAGACCGATATTTAAATCAACTACACTTCTAGAGTTCGCCTGCAAAGCATATAGTAAGAATACTAAATCATGACAAACAAAAGGCTGAAATTCATTATAATAAACAGCTTACTAACTCTTACCCTTTGCCATAGCAGCCATAGTATGAACCCTTTATCCAGGCTTAGCCCACGCCTCAATGCCATCTACGAATTAGTTGAGAAAGTACAAAAAGATAACGCTTATCCTGTTATATGGGACTGTTGCTGTGATCATGGTTATTTGGGCATTAAAATACTGGCTAATAAGCTCTGTGAGAGAATGATATTCGTTGATCAATTACCTCACCTCATTGAACAACTAGAAACAAAATTAGCCCCTTATAATACTAATTCCCATGTATTAATCGCTGCAGATGCTGGTAATCTAATCTTCAATGCTAATCAGCACCATCTAGTTATACTTGCGGGTGTGGGTGGTGATACCAGTGTTGACATTATTCGCGCCATAGAAAGCAATCACCCTACTGTTCAAATCGATTATATTTTATGTCCTAGCAGTAGTAAGAAAACTTTGCGTGCATATTTAGCTCATAATGCATTTAGTTTGGCAGAAGAAAGCCTTGTATATGATAATAAGCGTTATTATGAAATAATATTTGTAAAGGGAAAACCTGGTAGCAAGAACCATTCAAAGGTTTCATTAAATTGCAATTTATGGGATAAAGAAAACCCCAATCACCAGCGGTATTTAAAAAAGATTAGTACTCCAAGAGGCTCAAAAAAGCCTAAGAGAAAAAAAACACATTAATTACATACTAAAATTATCACGAGCATTTTTTGCATCTGTAAACATTTTTAGAATAGCTTCGCCATCACCTTCTTGTATTGAGCTTTTAAGGCTATCAATCTGCTTTTGATAAGTATTCATCATCGCCAGTATAGCTTCAGAATTATTGATACAAATATCTCGCCACATTACAGGGTCACTTGAAGCGATTCGCGTAAAGTCTCTAAAACCACCTGCTGCATATTTGAATATTTCATTTACATCGTCAAGATTATTCAAGCAGTCAACTAAAGCAAATGCTAAGACATGTGGCAGATGACTTGTACCAGCTAACACTAGATCATGATGACGCGCACCCATTTCATCAACTTCTGCACCCGCAGCTTCCCACATAGCTTTTACCTTTGCTACATCTTCAGCTGAGTTTTCTTCCAATGGTGTAAGAATAACGCGGCGGCTTTTATAGAGAGAATCAAATGCAGCTTCAGCACCCGACTTTTCAGTTCCTGCTATGGGATGCCCTGGCACAAACTGTTTTATTTTTAATTCAAAGTTATTTAGTGCCGCATCTATAACCGTATGTTTTGCACTACCGCCATCTGTAACAATGGCGTGGCGTTGCAAGTGGGGCTCAACTTTTGCAAATACACTGCCCATTGCACCAATTGGTACTGAGATAAATACCATATCAGCATGACTGATTGCTTTTGCATAATCTGTTTCATAATTATCGATAACACCCAGATTTTTGGCCGTTTCTAAATTCTCAATACTACGACCAAGGCCTGTTACCTTTTCGACATAACCCGCTTTTTTTAATGCCAGTGCAAGTGAACCACCGATTAAGCCTACCCCTATTACACATAAATGCTTAATCATATTGACTAACCTTTGAGCACTTTTGCTAATGCGTTCAGTGCACGTTCATTTTGTGCTTCTGTACCCACGGTTATACGTAAATGATTGGGAAGCTGGTAATTGCCTACGGGTCTTACTATTACACCTTCATGTAATAAAGCATCATAAACCGGCATAGCATTTTGCTTAATATCTACAGTAATAAAATTTCCTATTGAAGGAATATGCGTTAAGCCAAGCGCAGTAAAACCATCAGCTAGTTGTTTAAGCCCTGATGTATTTGATGTAGCACTATTAATTACGTGCTGTTCATCAGTGAGTGAAGCAAGCGCAGCTTCCTGTGCAATCAAGTTTGCATTAAAAGGCTGGCGCACTCGATTTATGACATTAGCAACATCAGGGTGAGAAACAGAGTAGCCTATACGTAATCCCGCCAGGCCATACATTTTAGAAAACGTACGAGTAAGAATTAAGTTATCAAATTGATGTAACAGAGCATTACTATTTGGTTTCAAATTATCAGGCATATATTCGTAATAGGCCTCATCGAGAACAACTATAACTGTTTCTGGTACTTTATTCAAAAAACCCGTTAATGCATCAATGTCTAACCATGTTCCGGTTGGATTATTTGGATTAGCAATAAATACAATACGCGTTGTATCATCAATTGCATTAAAGATGGAATCTAAATCATGACCATAAGGCATGGTTGGATGATTAGCAGGATATGCTTTAGCCACATGGGCTTTTGCACCAATTGCTTGAGTAACAATTGGATAAACAGCAAACGCATATTGTGAAAAGACAGCTGAATGCTGATCTGTTAAAAATGCACGCGCTATTAATTCCAGTACGTCATTAGACCCATTACCTAATGTTATTGAGTCAATTTTTGTAGCGTGTTTTTTTGCTAATGCATCAGATAGTTTAAAGCCGGCACCATCGGGATATAAATGAACTTTGCCGATAACAGACTTTGCAGCCTCTACGGCTATTGGACTAGGACCTAATGGATTTTCGTTAGAGGCCAATTTGATTGAGTTACTAATACCCAATTCACGCTCTAGCTCATCGATTGGCTTACCCGGAAGATAAGGCTGTAATTGCTGAACACCCGGTGCTGCTAGCTGTAAAAATTTATTTTTCATAATAGCTTATTTAAGTACGGCTTTAGGGTACGAGCCTAAAATACGGATCATTGCCGTTTCATGTTCAATTTCGGCCAGAGCTTCAGCAATTCGCACATCATCTTTATGACCTTCAATATCTATAAAGAACACATATTCCCAAACGCCCTGACGTGATGGACGAGATTCAATTTTACTCATTCCAATTCCACGTTCAGCTAATGGTTTAAGCAAATGATGCAATGCCCCTGCTTTATTACCTGTGGTGACTAATAATGACGTTCTATCATTCCCACTAGCGGGCACCTGATTTTTACCTATAATGATAAAGCGTGTTGTATTATTAGGCTCATCTTCAATTTCTGCATTCAGAATAGGTACTTCATATATTTCTGCAGCCATTTTTCCAGCAATTGCTGCCGCACCCTTTTCTTCTTTAGCTATGCGTACTGCTTCGGCATTACTACGAACCGCGTAATGTTCTGCGTTGGGCAAATTTGCATCTAACCAGCGTCGACACTGTGCCAATGATTGCTGATGAGAATAAACCTTGGTCACATTTTTCAAATCAGTTTCATTACTGATTAAGTTATGCTGAATACGTAAATCAACTTCACCACAAATATTTAATGATGAGTTAATTAATAAATCCAGTGTATGAGATATAACACCCTCGGTTGAGTTTTCTATAGGTGCCACACCAAAGTGAGCTTCCCCTACTTCGACAACACGAAAGATGTCTTCAATATTATCTACAGGGTTCTGATCAATCGATGCACCAAAATGCTTATTCGCAGCAGCATGATTGTATGTTCCTGCTGGACCTAAAAATGCAACCTTAATCGGCTTTTCCAATGCGAGACAGGATGACATAATTTCACGAAATAGATGTGCCATTGCATCATCACCCAGAGGGCCAGTATTCCGCTTTTTAATTTCCATTAAAATTTGTGCTTCACGCTCAGGACGATAGAAGTGCTCAGTTTCGCCAGCATTTATTTTTATTTCAGCAACTTGTTGAGCACACTCTGCACGCTGATTAATAAGCGTTTGAATTTGCTTATCAATAGCATCAATTTTATCTCTTATACCAAGAAGCTTATCTTGTTCACTCATACTAAGCTGAAAACCTTTATTTTAAAATCAAATCGACCTAACAGACAGAACACCTTCAATACCAGATATTTTATCCAGTAATGCAGCATCGGGTTGAGTTTCAACATCAATTAATGTGTACGCTAAATTACCACGTGATTCATTAGCCATATGTGCAATATTAACTTTTGACTCACCCAACTGATGAGAAATTTTTGCCAACATATCTGGTTGATTATTATTTGCTATTGCAAGACGATAATCACCGCGTCTTGATAATTTAATATTTGGGAAGTTTACAGAGTTTCTTATATTACCATTCTGTAAAAAATCTTTAAGTTGATCAGCAATCATTACCGCACAATTGTCTTCAGCCTCTGCCGTGGAAGCACCTAAATGAGGCAATGCAATTACGCGTTCATTTCCCTGCAATTCTGTAGTTGGGAAATCACAAACATAAGCGCTGATTTTACCAGCATTAATAGCGGCCAATACATCGGTGTCATTCACTATTCCATCACGTGCAAAGTTCATAATAACTGCACCATCTTTCATACTTGCCATACTTTCTGCGTTTAGCATATTTTTGGTTGCAGCAATCAATGGCACATGGAAAGTTACAAAGTCTGCTTCGCGGAATAGTTCTTCAGCGGTATCCATTTGCTTTACATTAGCTGACAACTGCCATGCATGCTGTACTGTAATGGTTGGGTCAAAACCAATTACATTCATACCTAGTGCATCTGCAGCATTGGCCACTTGCGCACCAATTGCACCCAGACCAATTACACCTAATGTTTTACCGGGTAACTCATAGCCGGCATATTTCTTTTTGCCGGCTTCTACCGCTTTCATTACTTCTTCATTTGAACCGCTTAATTCGTCAGCATATTTCCAGGCAGGAATTAAATTACGGCATGCGATTAACATACCTGCGATAACTAATTCTTTTACAGCATTGGCATTTGCACCTGGAGCATTAAACACAACAATGCCGCGCTCTGACATTTTATCAACAGGAATATTATTTACGCCAGCACCGGCACGACCTACCGCTTTCACTGAACTTGCCACAGGCACATCGTGCATTTTAAAAGAGCGCAGCATAATAGCATCTGGCTCATTAACTTCTTCACCCACCTGATAGCCCTCAGATGTGAGACGATCTAAACCCAAAGATGAAATAGCATTATATGTCTTTATATTGAACATTTTTATTCTGACTCGCTTAAACAATGTTTAGCCCACTAGATGGCTAGAAAACTATTCCTGGTACCACAGAAACAACAAAGCGCAGGAATATCAAGATTCAAAAGTAGCTAAGACTACCTAGCTACTTCATTCGTTAATTTTTATTATTCTTATCCGTTTTTCTTTTCGAACTCTTGCATAAACTCGATGAGTGCATCAACACCCGCTTCTGGCATTGCATTGTAAATACTTGCACGCATACCACCTACTGAGCGATGACCTTTAAGTGTTTGTAAACCTGCATCAGCCGCTTCTTTTAAAAACACAGAATCAAGCTCAGCATCTGCAAGAATAAACGGTACGTTCATTAATGAACGGCATTCAATATCTACAGGGTTAGAATAAAAAGCAGACTCATCTATCGCCGCATATAATTTACCGGCCTTACGACGATTAATTTCTTCAATGGCAGAAATACCACCGTTTTGTTTAATCCAGTCAAAAACCAGGCCTGCGATATACCAGCTGTAAGTAGCCGGCGTGTTATACATTGAATCGTTATCGGCCATAATTTTATAATCAAGCATAGCAGGCATACCCGCCATTGGATTACCAATTAAGTCCTCACGTACAATAACAATCACTAACCCTGCGCAGCCAATATTCTTTTGTGCGCCAGCATAAATAATCCCATATTTACTCACATCAATTTCTTTTGACATGATGTTTGATGACATATCAGCAACTAATGGCATGCTTACATCTGGAACAAAAGGAAATTCAACACCAACTATGGTTTCATTTGGTGTGTAATGTAGATATGCCGCATCATCACGAACATTCCATGTTGATTGTGCTGGCACTGACATAAACTTACTATCTTCTGAACTAGCAGCAACATTAATATCACCAAAGCGAGCCGCTTCCTGAATCGCCTTTTTGCCCCACTGGCCCGTCAGAATATAATCAGCTTTCGTATTAGTCCCCATCAAATTGATAGGTACTGCCGCGAATTGTGAACTTGCACCACCTTGCATAAAGAGAACTTTATAATTAGAGGGGATATTCATTACTTCACGCAGATCGGCTTCAGCTTTTTCTGCGATAGAAAGGTAAGCTTTACCACGGTGAGACATTTCCATAACGGACATGCCAGTACCCTGCCAGTCCATCATTTCCTCTTGCGCCTGTTTTAAAACAGCTTCAGGAAGTGTCGCTGGTCCTGCACTAAAGTTAAACACTCTGCTCATTATCCCACCCTAATTATTTAATTTATTTGTTAGTTATATTTTATAATTACTCGTCAGCGTCTGTTACGTCTACGACCACATCGCCATCTTCACCGGCTATAGACGCTACACGCTCGATTTCTACCAATTTTTCATCTTCAGCAAGACGAATGAGTCGAACACCCTGTGTGTTTCTACCCATGACGCGAACTTCTTCTACGCTGGTTCTTATTAATGTACCAGCATCAGAAATCATCATAAACTCATCTTGCTCAGTAACCTGAACAGCTCCCACAACAGAGCCATTTCGTTCTGATGATTGAATTGAAATAACACCCTGACCACCACGACCTTTACATGGATAATCTGTAGAGGCTGTACGCTTACCGTAACCATTTTCAGTTGCTGTAAGTATTGCTGCTTCATCATCAACCACAATTAAACTTATAAGCTTGTGATCTTCCGTCATTTTAATACCACGTACACCGGCGGCTGTTCTACCCATCGCACGCACAGCAGATTCATTAAAGCGTATCGCTTTACCAGAATCAGCCATCAACATAATGTCTTTTTCACCATCAGTTAATGCCACATCAACCAGTACATCATCTCCACGTAGATCCAGTGCGATAATGCCACCCGCACGTTGATTAGAGAATGCAGTTAATGGAGTCTTCTTAACAGTCCCCGAGCTGGTCGCCATAAAGATGAAGTGTTTTTCATCGTATTCACGGATAGGCAATACCGCATTAATACGCTCACCGGAATCTAGCGGTAACAGATTAACCAATGGTTTACCACGTGAGCCACGGCTAGCCACTGGCAACTGATAAACTTTAATCCAGTACGCCTTACCTTTACTTGAGAAACATAAAAGTGTGTCGTGGGTATTCGCCACGAACAGCTTATCGATGAAGTCAGCCTCTTTCATACGTGTAGCAGACTTACCTTTACCACCACGCTTCTGAGTTGAGTATTCAGTCAACGGCTGTGACTTCGCATAACCTTCATGGGAGAAAGTTACTAGCATATCTTCTTCGGTAATCAGGTCTTCCATACTTAGGTCGAGCTGCGACTCGATAATTTCCGAACGACGCTCGTCACCAAAGTCTTCTTTAACCTGTTCTAGCTCTTCACGAATAACTTCCATCAAACGATCAGGGCTTGCAAGTATCTCAATCAAAGCTTTAATAACGTCCAGTATCTCACTGAATTCATTGATTATTTTGTCTTGCTCGAGACCTGTTAAACGATGCAGTCTTAACTCAAGAATAGCTTGTGCCTGGGCTTCCGAAAGATAGTAACCGTCTTCACGCATTCCAAAGCTACTTTGCAAAAACTCTGGACGCGATGCCTCTGCACCAGAACGGCTTAGCATATCTGACACCATTCCCGGTGCCCAGGCACGTCCGATTAAACCGGCTTTAGCTTCTGCTGAATTTTTTGATTGCTTGATCAGTGCGATCACTTCATCGATATTAGCAAGAGCTATAGCCAGGCCTTCTAACACGTGTGCGCGATCACGAGCTTTACGTAGCTCAAAGATAGTACGGCGCGTAACCACTTCACGACGATGGCGTACAAAGGCTTCAAGAATCTGCTTAAGATTCAACAGCTTTGGTTGACCATCGACCAATGCCACCATATTTATACCAAATACGGTTTGCATTGAGGTTTGCTTATACAGGTTATTCAGCAGCACTTCGGCTACATCACCACGACGAACTTCAATAACAATGCGGATATCACTGGTTGATTCATCACGAATCTCAGTAATACCTTCGATTTTCTTTTCTTTTACCAGCTCTGCAATACGCTCAATCAAGCGCGCCTTATTCACCTGGTACGGCAACTCTTCAACAATAATTTTTTGCTTGCCGTTTTCTGCCGTTTCAATTTTGGTACGTGAACGCATAAACATGCGACCACGACCTGTGCGATAAGCCTCACGGATACCCTTGGTACCATTAATAATCGCTGATGTAGGTAAATCTGGTGCAGGAATGTAATCCATCAAGCCTTCAATATCTAACTCAGGATTTGCAATCAGGGCGATACAGGCATCAATCACTTCATTCAGGTTGTGTGGTGGAATGTTCGTCGCCATACCTACCGCAATACCCGCTGAGCCATTAACCAATAATGCAGGAATACGCGTAGGCATTACCGTAGGCTCGCTTTCAGAACCATCATAGTTCTCAGCGAAGTCCACAGTTTCTTTGTCTAAATCAGCAAGTATTTGGTGGGCGATTTTATCCATGCGCACTTCGGTGTAACGCATAGCCGCTGGTGAGTCACCGTCAACCGAGCCAAAGTTACCCTGACCATCGACCAGCATATAGCGCATCGAGAATGGCTGTGCCATCCGTACAATGGTGTCATACACGGCTGTATCACCGTGTGGGTGATATTTACCGATTACATCACCGACTACACGAGCCGATTTTTTGTAGGGTTTGTTCCAGTCATTACCCAGCACATTCATCGCATAAAGTACGCGACGATGAACCGGCTTTAAACCATCTCGAACATCGGGAAGCGCTCTACCTACGATTACGCTCATAGCATAATCAAGGTAAGACTGACGCATTTCGTCTTCTAAATTGACAGGTACAATTTCTTTGGCAAAATCAGCCATAAGGTCTCTTTTTATCCGTTGATTTAGTGCATTTTTATCAGGCTTTACGCCCGTATAGATCACACATCTATAAAGCGGGAAATATTACCATAAATCAGTGACTAACGGGAACCTGAATAGGCCTATAAAAGGAATGAGAAGTGGTTAAATTTTGATCAATTTTTGCGCTTGATAATAATCAAAATTAGGGTTTGATAATGTTGGGCTATAAAATTGAGATCTACACAGTTAACGCAGACGTAACAGAAGAAAAACCATGTTTTTGGCGGAGACAGTATTGTAGCCACTTTGCCAAAAAACGATTAAGTATCCATTTTTGCTTTAAAGCATCTGAAGGTAGATTATCTAACAACAAACGTCCATGGTGAAGTTTACCGGACATAACTTCTGCCAGACCCGCATCATGATAAATACGTATTTTTAAATTTGGCTCCATACGTATTTCATCATCTTCCCCAAAAAAATAACTTAGCAATAGAGTCGTTGTGAACTTGCTACGCTCCTGAATTTTAATGTGCAAATCCAGATGCCCCGCTGATTTTGAAACAGCACTTTCCTGAATCAGGGATAAATCAGGAATTAACTTACGCAATTTAATAAAATTTTCTTCGTACATATCCATTAAGCTAACAAAATCTCTGGACACCACATCTTCACAACCATACTGACTGGTTTTTCGTGCGCAATATAAAAATGGCTTCTGGCTGTCTTTAACACTCATAAATTGATTGTATCATGTGCTCGGGAATTAATACCCTGCACTTTTACGCGTACACGTAAGCGCCTGAACATTTCCGCATCAATATTATCTTGGAATATCAAAACAGTTTGCTGACGACCATCTTCAAGCTTGAAATTTAAAATAGAACAAAAAGAAGTAAAAACACTGCTATCAGTAAGTTTTGCAGGTACAAGTTTATGACCCTGAACAATCATCCAATCGCCATTATCTTGCCAATGAAGCTCAAACTTTCGATTATTATTTAAGGCGACATATGTTATATAAATTATGAAGACAAAAAGAAAAAGACTAATAATACTTAATTGTTGATGAATAATATAAATCGATAGAGCACTCAAACCAAACATCGCAAGTATCAGCTTACGATAGGTTTTTGAATAAGCGATTTTAAGCAGTAATGGACTGGCGTATTGTCTGGACAAGTTCTGACACACTATTATCGGAAGATTGCATATGCCCCAGAAACAAATCGAATAAAAGTTGATCGGGATAATCTAACATTTGATCCAGCGTATTTTTTTGTTGACTAGATATTTTTTCATATGACTTATCTAGAAAGTCATTTAATAAAATATCCAGTTCCAACATGCCACGACGACATCGCCAACGTAAAGCAGAGTCTACTGTTTCTGGCATTGTAGTTTCTATAATGGCTGACATAACTATAGCGACTTCTTAACCATCATTTTTTTAATTTCACCAATCGCCTTTGTGGGATTCAAGCCCTTAGGACAAACCTGAACACAATTCATAATTGTATGGCAACGAAATAATTTAAAAGGGTCATCTAATGCTGCCAGACGCTCTTCAGTTGCCTGATCACGTGAATCACTAATAAAACGTGCAGCCTGTAGCAAGGCAGCCGGACCTAAAAATTTATCAGGATTCCACCAGAACGATGGACAGGATGTTGTGCAACAACCACATAAAATACATTCGTAAGTACCATCTAATTTTTTACGTTGCTCGGGGGTTTGTTCCAACTCCACTTCGGGCAAAGGATCTTTAAGTGTTAGATAAGGCTTTACATCTCGATACTGTTTATAAAACTGATCCATATCCACTATTAAGTCACGAATCACAGGCAAACGTGGCATCGGACGAATCTCAACCGGCTCTTTCAAACTGGTAACCGGCGTTATACAGGCCAGGCCATTTGTACCATTGATATTCATACCATCGGAACCACAAACGCCCTCACGACAGGAACGCCTAAAACCAAGTGTAGGATCTGATTCTTTAATTAATAGCAACGCATCCAGTAACATCATATCTGAAGACACATCATCTAATTGATAGTCCTGCATGTAAGGTTCTTTATCTGTTTCTGGATTAAATCGATAAATGCGAAAGCGCATAATTACACCTTAATAAAATTAGTACACACGTGGTTTGGGAGGGAAGCTGGCGACTGACATAGGCTTGGTTCTCACCGGCTTATAATCAAGTTTACGATCTTCTCTGGAGTACAATGTATGCTTCATCCAGTTTTTATCATCTCGTTCCGTATAATCAATACGCGAGTGCGCACCCCTGCTTTCATGACGTGCTGCGGCGGAATAAACGGTTGCCAGTGCAACGTCAATTAAGTTTTCTAATTCCAGCGCTTCTACACGCGCCGTATTAAACGTACCAGAGTGATCACTAATTTTTGCATTTTTAAACCGCTCCGCAATTTTAGACACTTCATTTACACCATTGTCTAAAACTTCCTGAGTTCTAAATACACCACAGTTATCTTCCATCGCTGTTTGCAAGTCACGACGAATAGCATCAATAGATTCACCTTCACCGGTATCATCCCAACGATGCAACCTTTCATAGGCTTGTTGAATACTGCTTTCATCTAATGCCTTGTGATAGCGATGCTCTTTTAAATACTCAATAATGTCATTTGCCGCTGAACGACCAAACACCAAAATATCTAACAATGAATTAC
>Ga0316204_10001213_pt1 | contig 74410 bp, 77 predicted proteins | sample 6monrhotite_MG_2_FD_205661 | JGI IMG/M metagenome (GOLD analysis project Ga0316204, IMG submission 205661) | Microbial mat bacterial communities from mineral coupon in-situ incubated in ocean water Damariscotta River, Maine, United States -... | ecosystem: Environmental > Aquatic > Marine >...
GCCGCATCCTCGGGCCACCGATCCACAGCCGGTGACGGTCAGCGAATGACCGCGCTGCGGTGGTGCTGACCTGTAGGTGGGTCGCCAGGGCGGACAGGGTGAGGAGATCCTCGGGGCCGTAGATGAGCGCTGGCATCAGGGCAACTCGCCGAACATTTCCAACTGGTTCCACAACCGAAGCGTGCCCGGTGTCGTCGGGTTTTTGTCAGGCCAGCGCAGCCCCTGAAAGCGTCGACGCGCAGCCTCGATGGTGTGCCGGACCCCGGCGGCGTAGCCGGCATCGTGGCCGCGCCACCACGGATCTGACCCCCTCGACTTGCGCTGAATCAGCGCTCGTCGTCGGAGGTGGGAATGGTTTTCGTAGATCGAGATCTCCAAAGCCTCAAGGGCCACCATTGCCGCCGACATATCGCCGCCACCGGCATCTTTGAGTATGTCGCAAAGCGCGCCCTCTAGCAGGGATATCCTCTCAAACGTCTGCTCAAATAGGTAGCGCCCTTCCTTGATGCCTCTGGCCTCCACCCAGGCGGCGTACCTCTCCGGTAGCCCGCCGTCGCATGTGCACGACCAGATACCGCCGAGCGCGCCGCCGACACAGATCGGGACATCCTTGCTGCACCGGTCCCACTCCCCCACCACGCCCTCGCCCTTGCAGTGAGGGCAGTCGGGATCGGCCCCAACCGGGACCACGTCGGGGATAACAAACCCGTATCCGTCGCATTCTTTACATTCAGGGTCAGCGTGCTTGGGCATGTCGCGGTGTGGGACGGGGCCTCCTGGGGGGCTGACGCACCCGCAGACGGTGGGCTGCTCAGGCTCCTCAGGGGCTCCGCCCGAGCAGTGCCGACAGAACATGACAGGCATCAGCGATCTCCTCGTTCGTCCCAGGGCTCACAGTGGTCAGGCTCTCCGCAGCACTCATCAGCGGGGAGACTGTTGGAGCACACCTGGCGCACCGTCGCAGTCGTTGTCGAGACGAGCGGGTAGACGGTCCAGGTCTCCGGCGCCATCGGCTTGTGGCACCCCAGGCACTCCGTTTGTGCCTTTCGCGCAGCCTCGACCTCATCGGCCGGCACATCGAGCCAGTCCGCACCACACAGACCGCACTCCAGTCGGTGTGTCGTCGCAGTCGTCGCCAAGCGGTCCTGGTACGGATGCGGCGGTCGCTCGATGCGCTGCCAGCCGACCGTGCGCCGTGGCAGGTCACCCTTCTCCCACTCGCTGACGCCGTAGCCGATGCCCGGATCGACGCGCTGGTAACCCCAGACCAGCGGGATCTCTCGCATCGGGTGCGCCGGGTCAAACGGCGTTGCGTGCCGACAGGTGCGACGGAACGCAGAGATGCACGGATAGCCGCCCTGGTCCTCACCAGCGCACCAGTACAGCCCCTCGACCTCGGGCAGTGGCCCGGTTTTCCAGTCACCGGTCATCGGCTCATCTCCTCATTGTTGAATGCTGTCGTTGCAGGCATTACCAATCCCCACCTTCACACCTGCCCACAATGGCGATAATCTTTGTTGGATCAGCCCCCCCATACGGGGCTTTGGTGAATGGGACGCATCCGGCGTCGGTCGCCCTCATCACGTTTAGATCCCCGCTGGCGAATAAAACGAGACGGGGGGGCATGTCCTTAACTACACGACGCAATCTGGCGATCCAACGCGCCTCCTCTTTTGTTGGCTCAGGCATCAGCTCTGCCTCCCCGTGAATCGAGTTCCCTTGTGGTTGGGGCAGAGGACGACCCCATTGGCGCGCTTGACCCATCCGGCCCGGTGAGAGTCCCCCCACGCCTGCCCCTTCGTCGAGCCAGCAAATGCTGCGAAGGCGTTGCACCCGTCAGCGTGGCAGTACAGGTGCAACTCGAAACCCTCGGACGGGCTCAGGCTGTTGTGCTTGGATTTTAGGAGGGGCATCAACTCTGCCCTCTTGTCGTCGCTACCAGCCACTCCAGATAGAGCAGGCACGCTTCGGTGGGGTCGGTGTGCCAGAAGTCGGTTTGCTCGATGTGCCCGCTGAGGGATTCGTCAGACCCTGTGAAGGTGTTGACATTCCAGCAGAAAGCGTTGATTTCACCGTTGTAGAATGACTCTACCCATACCCTCTCGACCCCCAGGGCCTCGGCTACGAGCAGGGGGAGTGCCGCACGAGTCAGGGGATCGCGGAGGTCGATGAGGTAACCCCGGTGGATCATCGATGAGTCAAGGCGAGCCCGCTGTTGTGTCGGGTTGCCGGGGCCATCAGGCTGATGCTCGGGGTGCCACAGCACCATCCCTCTGTGAGTCCAGAGATCCAGCGCCCGCGCCGCCCTGGTGAGCCTGCGGCTCTGGTCGAGTCGGTCGCTCACTTCGCCACCCGGTCATCGCCGAGGTCGTAGCTGGACAGGTCAGCCTGAGACACCCACTCGTCGGCCTCGGCCTTCGCGCTGGCGCCATCATCGTGCTCGTCCTCGTGGTAGAGCCCCCACGTTCCATCGACGCCCAGGCCCTGAAGCTCCCAACGGGCGCCGCACATGGGGCCGTAGTCCTTGGCCTCCAGGCGCCAGCGCTCGCCGAGCACCTTGCGCCACTCGTCTCGACCGATCACGACCCAGCCACCCTCGACAATGGCGTCGCCCGCGATGGCTGCCTTCCAGGCATTGTACGCGGCCTGCTCGGCACCCTCGAAGGTGTCGCTGTCTCCTGTGGCGAGGGTGCGGTCGCTGCCCTCCTCAACGCGGTAGACCTCCCAGGCGAAGGGCTCGTCGAGGGCCTGGTCGCTGATGATGAGCCCGATGCTGCCCGACATCCGCTTCGACCACGTCCGCTTCACCGGTGCGCTGTCCATGTTGAAGGACGCCTTCCAGTTTTTGTACTCCCAAGGGTTGCGGTAGGCCGCAGCCTTCGAGCGCAGCATCTCCGGGTTTACCGCCGGCTCTGGGGGCACCGGTGGAGCCGGGATCGGCTCCAGAAGAGGCATACCATCGACATCGTGGGTGATCTCCCAGGACTGGTCACAGATGTGGATGCCCGCCCCACACGCGATCTCCAGCTCCTCGTTGAAGTCGTCCTGGCCGGTCTCACCGAGGAGGTAGCCGTCGATGATCTCGTCCCACGCTGCGGGCTTGTACCCATCGGGGATCGGCTTCCGCACGAGCTGGCCGGCCCGGTACGACACACCGTTCTTGTCGGTCAGGGGGCGCCCACACTTGGGACACGGTCTCGTTTCGACGGTCATGCTGTCTTCCTCTCGTCAAAAAGATTTGTCTGTGCCGGCGTCCACACCGGCGTTCTGGAGGAGGGAGAGTCTTTCTCCTCCTCCCAGATGAAGAGGTTCATGCCGACCGCCGGAGCTGCTCGGCCTGAACAAGCGCACCGACCACCAACCCCAGCACCTCTGCGACCTGGGGGACGACGGCGTTGCCGAGCGCCTTCAGCCTGGCCAGTTCGACCTCGGGGGCTGGCGCTGTGCGGGGAGTCTCTCCCTCCCACGGTTGCCACGGGCGATCTCCCGACTTCGCCTGTGTCGACCACCCCCTCAACTGGGCGAGGAGGTCTCCTCGTCCGTTGTGCCCGGCGTCTGCGGATCGGGGTGTGGCGAATGGGTCCACCCCGGCGGGAAGCCCATGAGGAGTTCCACCCAGTCCGGGTTGAGAATACCGCCAACCTCTGTTCCCGAGCCCGTCTCGGAGGGCTCCTCGGGCGAGCTGGATGTCGGTAGCGCTGAACCGGGGAGACGGACGGCGACCGTCAGCGGCGTGCCGAAGCCGTTGCCGTTGCGCCCCTTCGCGGCCTGTTGAGACCTGCGCTCCTGCCAGGAGCGCAGGTCTTCCGTCAGATTGAACACCCCGGCGCTCGGCGTCGGCCACGCCAGCACCTGATTCTCCAGCCGCCCCTTGGGCCGCCCCTCGGCTGCGGCAATTCGACTGGGACGGGTGCTCGCCGCCCTCGGCGTTCCCCAACCAGCCGATGAAGAACCAGCGATCGCGACGGTGCGGGGCGCCAACGGCCGCAGCGGGGATACAGTCCCAGAAACCATCGATCCCGAGCGCGGCCAGTTCCCCGAGAACGGCGGCGAGGTCTGCTCCACCGTTAGAAGCAGTGATGGCTGATACGTTCTCCAGCACAATGAATTGCGGTCGAACCACACGCGCGATCCGGACGACTTCGTAGAAGAGGCCACTTCTGCTTCCTTTGGTGATGCCAGCCTGGCGGCCGGCGACAGAGATGTCCTGGCACGGAAATCCTGCGGTCAACAGATCGACGTGCTCCAGGTCGGGACCGACTGTCCGTACGTCGTCGTAGCGTTCAGCTTCAGGCCAGTGCCGCGCGAGGACTGCCCGGCAGAACGGCGCCGCCTCGACCTGCCACAGGGTAGCCACCTCGAGGCCCGACTCCGTGAGGCCGCGCTCCAGCCCGAGCTCAAGGCCGCCGATGCCCGAGAAGAGACCACCGATGGTGAAGGCGCTCACGCTGCCCTCCTGCGCGCACGCCAGCGCCGCACCAGCTCCAGCCGGGCCAGCTCTCTGCGCGCTTCCGACCGAGCCCGCCGCAACGACCGCCGCCACCGACGCCGGGGGACGCGAGCCGGTCGACGTGCAGGCCGCTCCATGCGCCGAGCCTCGCCGAGCTCCGCCTCGATGCGGCAGGAGACCCAGCCGTGGGGGTGGCGACGCTGCCGCATCACGACACCCCCAGCAGCAGCTTGGCCAGGCGCCGCGCCTTGGTTCGACGAGATCCGGAGGGGAGGACGGCGCGGAGGTAGAGGTGCAGCCCGGTCAGCGCAGGGTAGCGGCCCGCGTTGTACCGCTCGACCTCTTCAAGCCCCAGAAGCAGTCTCTTGGCACCCTTCCAGGCGTAGGCCGGCTCCCTTGGGTTGGTCTCAAAGAAGAGATGTTGAAACTCTATTGTCTTCGAGCGTACCCACCAGATCGGGAACCGGTCGCTGGTCGCGCGCAGGATCGAGCCCACCAGTGACTCTCGCGGTGCCGGTTCCTCCGGGGTGCCCTCCACAGGGCCGCCCTCGTGCCAGATCCAAAGCGCTGCTGCGCGGAGGGTATGTCGGACATCAAAGCAGCACCCCATCCGGCTGCCAGGATCATCGACGAACCACCAGATGCAGCCGCACTCGATCACCCACGGTGCCGCGAGGTGGAGTTGGCCGCCCGTGTAGGCAGCGGCCAACTCTACCGCCTGTTCGCGCATCAGGATGTGCTGGTTGGTGTTGGTCTTCGTTGAGCCAACCCCTGACTCCAGCAGCCGAGCCACCTCGGAGATCGTCACCTTCAACTCGCGGCCGGTCAGCCCCTCGGTGCAGTCTTCCGTCAGCTCACGCATCAGGACACCGCCATCAACGCCATCAACGGCGTGTCCAACGCGCACGGCCGCAGCCAGTACGGCTCTCTCTCCAGCAGCAGCAGGCCCACCGCGATCTCCAGGTTGTCTCTGTGCGTGACCATCCGGCCTCCCAACAGCTTGGGGTGGGACGACAGGCCACTCACCCACCAGCGGGCCGGGCCGCTGGGCAGATACGGCGCCAGACGCCCCGCCATCTCCCAGCACTCCTGGCGCTGACGGCAAAGATGCCCATGCTGGTCATCCATCGGGTCATCGAAGAGGTCGACGCTGTACGCATACTCTCGCGCTACGCCAGCCAGCGCCGCCAGCAGCCGGTCGTACAGGCCAACGGTGAACCCGTCACAACCGGCGACGAGCTGGCGGTGGTACGTCAGCATTGCCGCCCACAGATGCAGCTCTGCCCGAACAAACCCGATCCCGTCGACATTAATGGACAGGTAGCCGCAGATGGAATCGACAAATACCGGGCTGTGGACAGGCTCCAACGAAAGGATCAGTTCCGTGGCCTGGTCGTGGTGCTCCCGCCAGAGCAGGTCGACGATGTTGTTGACGCGTTCAGACGGCACAGGCCACCTCCCGCGCGGCGTCGCTCAGCCGCTCAGAGGGCTGCCGCCAGTGCCAGCCGATGACCGCGAAGGCTTCGCGCTCGGTGTAGACCTCCACCTGCCGGCCGTCCCCGTCGAGGATCAGCCCACCGGCGTGCCGGAAGCCCTCCCGCTTGAGCAGCGAGACGTAGCGGGTCGAGAAGTCGCTCGGCCCGGTGCGGATGAGGAGTTGGCTGCCCCACGTCGAGGGCGTGGCCGTGAAGAGATCGACCGGCACGTCGTGCCACAGCAGCTTCCGCTGCTTCTTGCCGTTCCAGGGCGCCGCGCGACCGTTGATCGGCGGGTGCTTCTTGAGCGCGCTGCCGGGCTTGGCCACGGCCAGATCGAGCAGTCTCCACAGTCGACAGTGGAAGACCTCCTCCTCCTTCCCGAACAGATCGCGCGTGACCTCACGGCGCTGTAAGGGGATGGCGAGCAGTTCGATGTCCTTGACGGTCTCTCGACCGCGCCGGATGGAGCCGGCGATCACGATGCGATCACACGCCATCGACAGCCGGTCACGGAGGTCTTCGGCGAGCTCGCGGGCGCGGGCCAGGGGGATGCGCTCAGAAGGGGATGTCATCGTTGTGCTCCTTCGATGCGGCCCGGAAGTAGGTGACACGGGTGCCGAAGTCCCTCTCGACACGACGATGCGCTCGGCCGGCTGCGACGAGCGCGTTGAGGTCTGTCCGGATCTGGCCGCGGGTCAGCTTCGTCAGGCCAGGATGAATCGCCACACGCCGCTGGTAGACATACGAACTGGTCGCCTCTCCCGGCAGGTCGAGCAGCCACATCCAGAGCTGGTGCCGGCTCCAGCCCGTCGAGGGCACTTCCTCGGCCATCTTCTGTCGGCGCTCCTCCAGCCAGCCCTTCCGCGCTGCGGTGACCGCCTGGCGCCCGGTGTCGGTGACCCGCCAGTACATACCGCTGACGTTGTTGCCCGAGAGCGCCGAGCCGCCCGTGGCCAGACCCATCGCGACGAGCGAGCGCCAGCAGTCGACATTGCGCCCAGCCACGCCAGAGAGGTAGTGGTTGCGGTAGCTGACGCTACCGCCCAACCCGGCGAGGGTGTTGGCCCGGTCTGCAACGCCGAGGGCGTGCGCCATCAGGTCGAGCTGGTAGCTGCTCGGCGCGGGAGGAGGAGAGAGGATCTCTTCAACCATTGGACACCCCGCGCGCAGCGGTGTACGCCTGGAAATCCGCAATGAACCTCTGGTTCCGCTCGGCCAGTTCCACCCTCCGCTCTGCGGAGGACTTCTCAGGGATCGACGTGGAGTAGGTGATCTGGACGTGTCGGGAGTACCAGAACTCCTGCCCACACTCCCCGCAGTCCTCGTATCCTTCGTCGGCTTGGCTCTCCCATGAGTCCGTGTCCTCATATTTGCAGTGAGGGCAGACGATGTTCTCGGTGTGGCTCGTGTCAGCCATTGGACACCTCATCAGGAAGTACCGAGTCTTCAGCCCAGGTCCGCAGGTGTTCCCAAGCCTCCTCTTCGGAGGGGAACCACTGGGGCGAGCGTGTAACGACGCCGTTTCCCCACATCTCCCAGTGCCACCGAGGCCGCTGGGATGGGTCATAGAGGGGATGCTCAACCACCGACCAGACCCGCCCCCGGTAGTTCCGTGCCAGATTGGTGCCGCTCTGGGCGCGTCTGGTCATCTCCTCGAGGTCGTTCTTGTAGTACGACACCCCGCGCTCCAGAACCGCAATCCGCTCATGCAGCGCCTGGATACCCGTGATCAGCTCCTCCACCACAGATGGGGGCTCGTCCTCGTTGTACCTGCTCCGCTCGATAATCAGCGGGCGGGTGTTGTTGGCGTCAGCCATTGGACACCACCGTCAGCCGGATACCCAGCGCCACGAGCAGCCCCCGGAGATCCTCGGCCTCCGCCCCGTCGATGCGGCCGGCGAGAGCCTGGAGGCGGAGAGAGACCCGCGGGTCAGCCAGCAGCGCCGCGCGGCCTGCGGTGACCGCATCGAGCGTCCGCGTCTTCTCCGAGAGGCGCTGCTCCAGCTCGGTGATGCGCGGCCAGAGGATGTCGGCCAGCGGCTCGCGCTCGGTATCGTCGACCAGTTCGCCAAGCAGAGAGGTCGCGGCGCAGTTCCCCTCGGGGCAGTCGACCACGACCGCGCGGTCATCGACTGTCACCGGCAGGCTATCCTCCAGGTAGCGCCCGCAGGACGGGCAATACGGCTTCGGCGCCTCCGCATCGGCAGCAGTCGCGGCCTGGCGGCATCCGCCCAGCGTAGACAACGGGTACATCAAAAGTGCAGACACGATCTCCTCCTCCCTACGCTGCCGAAGCAGCCAGCCGCCGACACAAAGAGCCGGCCAGATGGTGATCCAGGGCGACGAGTCGTCCCCTGCATCGGTGATGTTTCCCTGTCAGCACGAGGTACTGCGGGTAGAGGTCCACGAGAGCCCACTCGATGAAGCTCGCCAGCTTGTGGGGCTCCCACAGCTCCGAGGTGACAGCCAGCGCGATCACGCCATCCTCGCCGAACACTTCGTCGGCGGTGTAGACACGAGCGTGGCTCTCGCGTCCCTCGCTGTGCTCGACGTTTTCGACTACCGAGCAGTGGACCAGAACCTCCTCCGCGCCTTCTGGCCAGATCGCCGCGAGCACGACCTTCGGCGCCCACTCACACCAGCGCGCCAGCCGCGCGTTCTCGCACGCCACCTCGCCCGTCTCGGCGTGGTAGCCCTCGGCACCGACGCCCCACTCGGAGAGGTCAGCCGCCAGGAGGCTCGCGAGGCTGCGTACTTCGTCGGTCACGCCGCACGCTCGCAAGCGCGCTCGTGGGCGACCTCGTCGCGGCACTCAGCGAGCACCTGGCGCGCGTGCGCCTTCGTCGCCCCGTAGGCCACCAGCAGGCCGACGAGGTAGTCCTCGTACCCGCCCAGGCGGGGGCCTCTGTAGTAGCTGAGGGCCAGCCGCTCGACCTCCAGCCGTCGCGCCTTCCGCCATGCCTCGGGCGAAGCGTGGCCTGACCAGGGCGCATCCGCCTGGGCGGCGGGACGAGGGGTCCGTGCGCGGCTGATGGACGAGCGGCGGCGCTCAGAGGCGAGCCGCCGAGACAGCAGGCCGCGCCCGCTCTCGCGCGGGTCGGAGCTGCTCATCGCTGACCCACGGGGCGCAGCTCGACAGCGCGCGGCAGGGCACACAGGCGCTGCCGCTGGATCGGTCCAGCAGGCAGCTCGCACCCCGGCAGCGGGGCCGTGTCGTCGTCGTCGTCCAGATCCAGCGACCAGGGGTCGTCGAGCCACGCCTCCAGCTCGCCGGGGGCGAACCCCTCGTCGGGCTGCGCCTCCATCGCCTCTTCGTACTCGCCCGAGGTGACGCCGACCATCTGGCACGGGCTGACCCCGTCCGTGCCAGAACACCGCGTGTCCAAGCACACAGGGCAGACCGCTTCACTGTTACTGCGATTTCTTCCGCCGTCGAGACGGACAGAAGGCGACCGATACTCGCTCTGGTCCTGCACCAGCGCCTCGCGCTGATCCGAGGGGGATGCCCCAGTGTGGCGAGCGTTCTGGCACACTGAGCGCGAGGCGTCAGTGGTCCGCATTACAGGCATTACAGAAACCCTCGATGGGTTGGCGAAAGAGCACAGGTCAGGTATGACAACCTGAACAAGCGAGCAGGGGGCACCAGCCCAGGAGACGGCGATGCGAGTCGCGAATGGTGACAACATCGGCGCGCTTCCTCCTACTGTCAGTAGACTACCCGCACCGTGTGGGCTTGTCTACTATGAGTAGGAGATTTCAGACAAAAAAAGGGACCGGACAGACAATGAGCACGCCGTCACCGAACCACCAGAAGGCGCGTCTGTGGCGCCTGATAGAGCGGCTACCAGATGATCTGAGCGTGCTGCAAAGGGTAGAGCGCGAGCTACTCCGCCTCGCTCATCTCCAGCCAGGAGATGAGGATGCCACGAGCGCCAGGGGTAACTCTGGGAAGGGCGCGTAGGACGCGCGCACCGAGCCCTGAAAGCTCAGGCGGCAGCTCGTGGGCGGCCTCGATGACCTGCTCTCGCTCCTCGCTCACGTCGTAGCGTAGGGAGCCGTCGAAGGTCGCCCCGAGAGAGGCGGCGAGGCGCTGCACCGTCTCGATCGTGGTGTTGTGGCCCTTCTCGATCTTCCAGACGGCCTTTCCGGTCATTCCGGCCTGGCGGCCCAACTCGTTTTGTGACCAGCCCCGCGCCTCGCGGGCCTCTCGGATCTGCAAATGAATGGGCTTCGTGCTCATGTCCTGCTTTTAAGACATTCGCTCGCCTACTCTTAGTAGACGAGCGCCGGACATTGTGGTATCTACTGAGGGTAGGAGGTGAGCATGACGCTCGGCCAGCAAGTCAGGACCGCCCGCGAAGCGAAGGGGCTCTCCCAGAGAGCGCTGGGGGAACTGGTTGGGGTCACCGACAAGATGATCTCGAAGATCGAGCGCGAACACACGACCACCAGCGGCGTCATCGAGCGCCTCGCCGGTGCTCTTGGTGTCCGCATCACTTTCGGTGACGAGAGCCAGCGCACAGCAGCCTGACGCCCTCCCCCTTCTCACGGCACCGAGCAGGGCCTGCCCCGCCCGCATTGATGCTTGGTGCCACCCTCTCGCCGCTCCTCTCCCACCCATCCCCGCGAGCTTCCCATTGCCCTCACCCCTCACAGCGCAGAAGACCTCCGACGCTGCGGGGGGTGAGGGCACCCCCCTCGACCTCATCGAGGAGCGCGCCACCGTCAACGACGCAGCGCTTGACCCTCGCCTGGGCGTCTCCTGGGGTGAGCCCGCGGTGTCCCTGCCGCCCCGGCTGTCCAGCGTCCAGCTCGTCGAGATGCGGCGAATGGCACAGGCGCGCAACCTGGAGGCCCTCCACCGCCTCGGCGACATGGGGGAGGAGGAGCTTGATCGACGACTGGCGGAGCTGGGCACGCAGCCTGCACCGCTGTCGGCCGAGACCAACCCGGCGCACAGCGCCACCGCGGGGGACGGTCTCCCCCAACGACAAAACGCCTCGGTCGGGATGGCAGTCCCATGTGACCGAGGCGCTGAGAGCTTCATATGCACGATAACACCCGTTTCCCCGTGAGGGAAGCAACAAGCCGGACGGGTACCGTCCACCTCATCGACGGCCCAGCTTTCCAGGGCATGATCGCCACAGCGGGCCTGGTCCTCGCCTGGGCGTTGACAGCCGCTGGCCTGCTCCCCCCGAGCATGGATGTCCTCCTCCTCCCGGCTGCCCTGCTGGGCAGCGGCGGCGTGGTCGCGGCGATGGCTGGGGGTGTGCTGTGAGCGGCGCTGTCACCCGAGGGATTGGCGAGTTCTGGACCCCCCAGCCCGAGCGCTTCGGCAAGCTGTTGTGGGAGTCCAAGCCCTTCCACAAGAACAACAAGGCGGAGGACTACGAGGTCTGGATGGTGGTCTTCTGGCTGCTGAAGACGGGCCGCCAGTTCACCAGCAAATCCATCTGGCAGTGGGCCGGCCGCTCCAACCGCTTCGTCAAGCCCATCATTGAGCAGGTCCAGGCAGCCTTCGCACAGTGGGCACGCGCCGAGGGCGCGCACTCGGCACGCACACCGAAAGCACTCAAGAAGCACACCCCGCAGCGCGACATGGCCGCCTCTGTAGACGAGGCGTGCACACCAAAAGCACTCAAAAAGCACACCCCAAGCACACCCCCTGTCTCTACCTCCGCGCGCGCGACAACAGACAACAAACAACAAAAACAACAATCCTCCTCCTCTACGAAGGCTTCCACCTCTGAGGCGGCTGGGACGACAGCCGCACCGGTCGCCGAGCAGATCCCTGAGCCCGCCGAGGCGCCTGCCCCCGCCCCAGAGCCGATCCCGATGCCTCCCGCAGAGGAGACCGATGGCGTGATGGAGGAGGAGACTTCTCCAGAAGCTGATCCCAGGCAGCTCAAGCTGGAGGTCGCCTTCGCCGCGGTGGGTAACCACACCCGGCTGGCAGGGACCGCGCTGTGGATGCTGGGGATGCGGCGGCTGGGAGACCTCGCTGTGCTGCAGAGCCGCGGGGATCTGTGCGGTCAGCTTGAGGGGCTCCGAAGCGGGAGCAGCTCGCATCCCAAGCTGGTGCCGGTGCTGGAGGCGGTCGCTACCGGCAAGGGCATCGCTCGGATCGCCAGCACGGCACAGGCTGTGCTCCGGTACCACGGGCTCGCTTACGAGGGGGCGACAAGCAGCGCCCAGGCGGCACCCCTCAAGCCGTGGGAGGAGCCCTGCCGGGACGCGCCGCAGGATGTCGCAGGGGACGCGCTGCCCTTCTTCTTGGCGAGCCAGTACCTCGTGATCGAGGACATCTGGCCGCGCATCCAGCAGGCCGGCGGTGGGTGGCCTGAGTTGCGGGGGTGGCTTGATGCTCGCGTCCAGCAGCCGGATCTCGTCGTCGAGGCGATCCGCACCAATCACCCCGCCCTCGGCGGCGACCCGTTCGCGGCGACGGAGCTGGCAGCATGAGCGCCATCGTTGACTTCAAGAAGAGGAAGCAGCGGCGCCGCGAGCGCCGCGAGGAACCGCCCCACAACTTCAAGGCCGAGCGTGCAGTGCTCGGCGCCATGATGGTGGATCAAGCAGCCGCCAGAGAGGCGCTCGCAGAGCTTGAGCCGGGGGATTTCTATCGGGAGGCACACACCAACCTCTTCGAGCTGATGGGTGAGATGCACGAAGACGGCAAGCCGATCAGCTCCGACTCTGTCATCACCACCATCGAGACCGAAGAGTTCGATGCCGACGAGTACGGCGGCTACTCCTACATCTCCGCCATCGCGGACAAGATCCCCAGCAGCGAAAACGTCGGCTACTACTGCCGTGTCGTCGCCGACCTCCGGGTCCGTCGTGATGTGCTGCACGCCCTGGACAGCCTGACAGAGGGCACTCGCAGCGGCGGCATGACGTTGCCGGAGGTCTCCGAGGGCCTGGCGAAGCTGGTGGGGGAGTCGTCTGGGCGGTCCTCGTCGGGTGTAGCGACCATCGGAGAGCTGTCGCGCAGCTTCTGGGCACGCGTCGAGCAAGAGGCTGCAGGTGAGCGCCGTGCCTACCTGCCGACCGGCATGGCTGTGCTCGACAACGACGCCCGCTTCGGGGGTTGGTCTCCCGAGGGCATGACGATCGTCATCGGCGCGTCTGGCATGGGCAAGACCAGCCTGCTCAACCGGGCCGCGCTCGGCATGGTCGACCAGGGCTACCACGTCGGTCTGTACGGCACAGAAACCCCGTCACGTCGCCGCTGGAACGATCTGGTGTCCAGCGTGGCAGGCATCAACATGCGGAAGTGGAACTCGATGTCGTCGCAGCGCGCGACTGCCTACGAGCGGCTGTCGCCGAGCCAGCGCGCGAAGCAGCATGTGCTGCCGCACGAGCAGGCGATGCGGGCGATGCTCGATGCGAAGTACCAGGCCGCCGAGCGGGTCGATCCCCTGCCGCTCCACATCATCGACACCGGCCTGACTGTCGACGAGTTCGCCGTCAAGGTTCGGCAACTACACCGCCGCGGGCTGCTGCAGGCAGTCATCGCCGACTACCTCCAGGGATTTGTCGCCAGCCGTCGCGTCAAGGGCAACAAGATCGATCAGGTCGGCCACACCTCTAAGGTGCTCGCCGACCTCTCCGCCGAGCTGGAGATTCCAATCATCGTCGGCGCACAGCGCAGCGGCGAGAAGCAGATCCACCTCTCCGAGCAGTCGAAGGACTTCGAGATCCTGCGCCCGACAAAGTCGGACGTGCAGTATTCGTCGGCCGCGCACCAGGACGCCGAGGAGGTCTACAGCCTCTACCGCTACGACTACTACGCCGAGGACTACCCGCATCTTGCCCACAAGCTGCCAGGGCGACCGGGCGTCATTGAGCTGATCGCCCGCAAGCGTCGAAACGGGTCGAAGCCAACGTGGCACCTGCCGTTTCACGGCCCGAGCAAGTGGGTCGGAGACCGCAACGGCTGGGGGATTCGATGAATTCGCTCAAGGACATCGTCGCCACCTGTGCCGGCCACAAGCTGGTCCTCGACCAGAAGGGGGCAGCATGAGCGTCTCCACCTTCTGCCGCGTCCTCGTCTTCGGCGGTCGCGACTACATCGACGCCGCCCACGTCTTCGGAGCGCTCGATGCGCTCGACACCCGCCGCCGCATCGACGTGATCGTCCACGGCGCCTGTGGGCTGTGCTCCTGCCTGCACAAGGACTGCCGCTTCAACGAGCAGACCGGCGCCGACGAGCTGGCGGAGCAGTGGGCCTGGGCGCGCAGCCGGCACATCGACCCGCACCCGGCCAACTGGCACCCCGGCCGCGACCTGGCCGTCGACCGCAGCGCCGGCCCCCGCCGCAACGCCGCGATGGTCCGCAGCGGCATCGCTGTCGCCGTGCGGTTCCCCGGCGGCAAGGGCAGCGAGGACATGGCCCGCCGCTGCCGCGACCACAGCATCCGCCTGTGGGCACCGCCCACGAGCTTTCGGAGGACGGCATGACCACCACCGCCGAGTGCGCCGAGGCCATCCTTCGCGCCTACCCCGAGGGCTACAGCGACATCGACCCGCGCCGCCTGTCTGAGGAAGAGATCCACCTCCTCCTCCCTGTGGTGGTCGCGGCCCTGCACGCGCTGGAGGCCGGCCTCGACCCGCGGCGCATCATCCAGGCCGCCGCTGCTGTCACCGACCACAGCCGCAAGGCCCGGAGGGTCGCATGACGCCGAGAACCTACGCCGAGCTGGTCGCCGAGAACGCGCGCCAGCGGGTGCGACTCGTCGAGCTGACGGTCGACCGCGAGGAGCTCGCCGCCCGCAACGGCGACCTGCTGGAGCAGGTGCGTCACCTCGCCGCGGAGCTGGCCGCGGAGCGATCCAGCCAGACCCAGACCACCACGGAGGCAGCATGAGCACCACCGACTGGACCACCTACGCCGCTGCCGCAGAGCAGACCGGCCTGTCCCTGCGCCAGCTTCGCCGGCACGTCCGCGCGGGCGCGATCACCACCAAGAGGCAGGGCCGATACCGCCTGCTGCGGTCTGCGGACCTGGCGCCGTACACCCCCGCCGCCGCCTGCGAGGTCGTGCCGGTCTGTGTCGGCGAGGTGACCCTGCAGGGTCTGCGGTTCGGGGAGGAGGAGGTGATCGCCACCCGCCTCATCGAGGAGGCTCTGGGCTACGACGACGGCTCCCTGCGAGACCTCATCCGCCGCGCGTGGAGCGATGAATTTGAGGAGGGCACCCACTACCGGCTGCTCGGCTCCTCCGAGATGGGAGCGCTTGACCGGACGCTCCGCCGGGATGATCGGCAGACCGTCCGCCTCCCCTCCCTGCATGTGCTCACCGAGCAGGGCGTGGCGCTGGTCCTGATGAAGTCAGGCAAGGAGCCGGCCGCCCGGCTGCGCGTCGCCCTCGCCGAGACCGGCTTCATGCGCGCGGTCGCTCGCGCGGTGATGGCCGAGGACGCCCAGGCGCTGACGCAGACGCTGGCGGCCCCGGTGCCGACCGCCCTCGACACCCTCGCCCTGACGCTGCAGCAGATGCAGGCAGCGAGCCAGGAGCAGAGCGCCGCCATCCTGGCCCTGCTCCAGCAGCAGTCGGCTCGGCTGGATCGGCTGGAGCAGGCACCGCCCCGGCCGGCTGAGCTACCGGCGACCCAGCCGGCTGTCAGCCCTCCGCCGTCGTGGGGCCGATGCACGCTGCGGGCTGAGCGGATCGCGCAGATGCTGGGCCAGCGCCTGCCAAAATTCCGCAACAACCCCTCCCTCGTCCACCAGATCGCACGCGACCTCGGCTTGAAGGGGCTCTACGAAGAAGGGAAGCACGGCTACGCCGAGCGCCGCGACGACCTGGGCGCCTACCCCGTCTGGCTGTTCAGCCCGGCGGCCGTCCGCATGATCGAGGACCAGAGCCGCAACCTCGGCCACCTCGACTTCGGGGGGAGAGCATGACCGTCCTGCCCTTCGTCCTCCGCAGCCTCGACCACTACCACCTCGGCGTCGAGCGGGGCTTCGACGCCGAGCGCGTGACCAGCACTCATTGGTGCCTCACCGAGTCGGGCCGCTGGTTCCTCGTCGAGGAGGACCGCCACGGCTGCTACTACGAGATCCGCCGGCTGACTCCCGCCGAGCAGCGCATCGCCGAGACCTATCGGCCTGCTCCCGCCGACCACCGCTGCAGCCGCGACCTCGCCATCGTGCGCGGCGACCTGCTGCCCACCGACGACGTGGACCCCACCGAGGTGCTCGGCGCCGCGCCGTGCGTGGTGGTCTCCTTCGACGCTCCCCGCAGAAGATCCTCCTCCCCCCCTCCGCCGAGACTGGTGGCCGTCTCCACGAAGACGCCCGCCCCGGTGGCCCCTGCGCTCCCCGCCGCTGACGCTTCCACCACCGCAGAGTGCTCATCTTCGGCTCTGCGAGGTGCTTGCGACGTGACAGATCCCCGCGACAGCGGCGGGAGAGCGCACCTTTCCGTCCTCAAGCTGATCATCGAAGGAGGCGCGTGATGCCTCACTACACCACCAAAGACCTCGGCGCGCTGGCCGAGAAGATCGGCGACTGTGAACTGGTTGTCAGTGTCTCCGGGGGCAAGGACAGCACGGCGGTCGCTCTGCTGATGCGGGAGTTGGGTCTCCCCTTCCGAGCCCTCCACCTCTGCACGGGCTGGGAGACAGAGACCACCGACGCCTTTGTCCGTGACGTGCTGCCCGACATCATCGGCTGCGACATCGACTTTGCGGCCGCCGATATCGTGCTCGACGAGAAGCGCGCAGCCATCGCGCGGCGCATCGAGTCGCAGGCGATGGGGCTGTCCGAGGACCAGAGCAGCCCGATGGTGCGGCTGATTCTGAAGCGGGGGATGTTCCCGAGCCGCACGCGGCGGGTCTGTACGCAAGAACTCAAGGTGTTCCCGGCCGCTGCCTACTACGACTCTCTCGACGCTGACCCGATCTCCGTCGTTGGTGTCCGCGCCGAGGAGTCTGCCCGGCGCGCGAAAATGCCCGAGTGGGAGACGCAGACGGTGCGCGGCCACGCGCCCATCGAGCAGTGGCGACCGATCATCGACTGGACGCTGGCCGATGTCATCCGCATCCACCGCCGGTACGGGGCACCCCTCAACGCTGAGTATGACAGCGCCACCCGAGTCGGGTGTATGCCCTGCATCCACGCACGCAAGAGCGACCTGCGGCACCTTGCCGAGCGCTACCCGGCCCGAGTCGAGGCGATCCGTATGTTGGAGGCTGCGGTCTACGAGATTGCGGCCGAGCGCTATGCAGCCAGAGGGGAGACATTCGAGAGCCTCGGCTACACCGCCCCCGGCTTTTTCCAGGCCCCGGTCGGTCGTGTCGGCGCAAATTGGTCGATTGACGACATGATCGCCTGGGCGCAGTCCGCGCACGGCCGACCCCGCCAGCCCGCCCTGCTCCACGAGAGAAGCGGCGGCTGTATGCGCTGGGGCTACTGCGAGCTGGCAAGCTGATGGCTTCCCTTCGCGACATGCTGCCATCTGAGGAGTGGTACCTCGGCCGGCTTCACCCCGGCACCGACATCTGGTGGCACAGCCGCACCCCGCCGACCCCGGACTACCCCGCCTGGCGCGCGGAGGGCTCTCCCTGCCCTGGTGAGCGCATCGAGGACGAGGAGACCGGCGAGGTGACCCACACCGGCTGCCCTGGCCGGCGCGTGCCCTACAAGATCGGCCCAGACGACCACGGGCTGACCACACCGGCGGAGCTGGCCGAGTGCGGGATGGAGAACACCCCCGACGCCTATGCTGGTAACTGGGTCTGCGACGGTCCCCGCCAGGGCGGGAGCGGCTGGCACCAGGGCGCCATCGCCATGTCCGAGGTCAAGTCCCACCAGAACGACGAGCCAGCCGCGGCCGAAGGCGACAACGTCGTCCCCCTATTCGGCGTGGGGACGACCTGAGCCATGAGGAGCCCGACCCATGCCCCCTCCTCCTCCCGATGGCTACGCGCTGCAGTGGGCCACCGTCGCCCTGTGCGTGCTGCTGGCCGCTGCTGTCGCGGTCCTCACCGTGGAGATCGCCTGCTGGCTGGTGCTCGGCCTGGGGCCGCTGCTCGGCCGCCTGCTGGAGCGGTACAGCCGACCGGTGCCGCTGTGGCTGTCCGAGGCGGTCGCCCGTGCGGAGCGGGTCTCCCTGCGCTCGGAGCGGTTGCAGTGGGGCTGGCTGGACTGGCTGACCTACCGCACGCGAGACGCCGGCCTGGATGCGCTCGACGAGCTCGAGGAACGGCTCAGAGAGAGGCGGGCCGATGTTGAAGAGGCTCGAAGACTACGTCGTGAGACTGGCTGGCCGAGGCGCTGAGCGCGTCGCCCGCCCCCTGCTGCGTCTCGGTCTGCCGCTGCTGCTGGTGTGGGCCGCGCTGTGGAGCGCTGGGCTGGCGCAGGCTGACGAGGTCCAGACCGCCACCGACACCCAGGCGCAGCGCATCCGCGCGCTGCTCGAGGAGCATCTCCGCCACCGTGGCCCCGACGCCGGCGCCGAGGTCTGCACCCTGCGCCCCGGCGGCCAGTACGACGCCCTCGCCCCCTGCGAGCTGGCCGATGCCGACACCGACACCGACACCGACACCCTGATCGAAGACCCGCAGGTGACCGTCTGCCCCCACTGCGTGGCGCCGCTGCTGTCTCGCACCTGGCGGGGGAGCCTCCCGCGGCAGTTCGTCGAGGTCTACCACTGCGGCGCCGTCTTCCTGCGCGTCCCCGATGTCGCCGACGACGAGCCCCGCCGCCTGCTCGCCTGCCTGAGACCCGCCACCGCCGACGCCGGCGAGGAGGAGTAGATGACCAAGCAAGAAGCGCTCGACCGTCTCGGGCCTATCGGCTCTTACGTGCTGACTATGGACGACTACCCGATGCCGGTAGCCATCGACGTGCTCTCTCCCAGCGGGACGACTCGCCTGTCGTTTTGCGTCCACCTCAACACCGAAGCCTGGCTCGCGATCTGGCTGAAGCTGCCACGAATGCCCGGCAGATTCGTCGTCACCTGGCGGCTGATGATGACCTCAAACCAGATCGAATTCGAAGAGGACAACGGCAAGCGGACGCCGCATGACTGGCCCGAAGCCAAGGTCGCCGACCTGGAGACCGCGATCCTCGCGGCGTGGACCCCGCCGCTGGCCGTCGATGCCTCGGAGGAGGAGTAGATGCTCACCAACCTCGACATTGCACTGTTCCCGCTGCTGCTGAGCGTGTGCGCGGACCCGCTCGACACCACCGTCGACCCGGCCGCCGCCCAGGCAGCGCTCAAAGAGATCCCCTCCTCCTCCCTCCCGCCGCCGTGCGCCGAGGGCGAACCGTTCCGGCTGAGCAGCCTGGCGCCGACCGTCGCCGACGCCGACGACCCCTACTCCCTGCTGACCGTCACCCTGACCGGCAGCGCGGACACCGCGGGCGTCTGCGAAGTGACCTGCGAGAACAACGTGGCGGCGAGCTGCTGGCTGTCCTCGTCGACCGACTGCGCCGACCGGGTCTCCACCCCGGCGACCTTCACCGCCGCGCGTCCGGAGCTGGTGGCGTGCGCGCGGGCGGCGCCGAACATGATCCCGCTCGACAACCGGCTGCTCGTCTACCACGGGATTTTCGGCTCGCCGCTCGGCTTCCCTCTCCAGCACGGGAGCACACCATGAAGCTGCGACCATCTGACCTCGGCCGATCCCCCGACGAACTGGCTGATCTCTTGATCGAGCAAAGCCGCCGACACATCGAGCAAATGCTGTACAGGCGCCCGCTGACCGACGAGGACCGCCACCTTGTCAAGGGCAGGGCTCCCGGCCTGAGCACAGTCTCGGTGGGCAGCTTTCAAGGGATAGACATCCGAGCCCCTGTGGGACTCGCCAAGCTGCCCCCGGTCGTCGAACTGCTCGCCGGCACCGGCGTGGTGAGGTGGCTGTGAGCATCGACAGCCCTGACGCTCCCGACACCGAGATCCCCTACATCGGCCCCGCCGAGCAGCCCGAGCCGGTGCCCGCGGTGGTCGCCGTGCTGGAGCACGCGCTGCGCGAGGCGCGCGCGGGCAGGCTCATCGCTGTGGGCTTCGCCGGTGTCTCGCGCGGTGGGCACGACACCCACGGCTACACCCTCGGCGGTAGCAACATCGCCCACCTTCACCTCGCCGCGAGCCGCCTGCAGCGCAGCGTGCTCGGCCACGGGAGCGACGAATGACCACCCTGCTCAACCGCGGGTCAAATTCTCGCCGCCCGCGCAGCGCGCAGCTCGACGAGATGCACTTCACCAACCGCCGCCGCCGCCGCGAGGTCCGCGCAGCGTACCGGGCCACCCACCGCCACCACGGCTGGGCCTGCCCCTACTGCAAGCAGTCCCAGATTCTGGAGTACGCCACCCAGTTTTCGGTCTCCACGCTTCGCGATGGCGTGGTCGTCAGCACCCGGATCGAGACGCCGCGCTGGATGGCGTCGGGCGTCATCGAGGTGCGCTGTGCCGCGGTCATCCGCGACGAAGAGACCGGCCAGATCACCGAGCGCTGCGAGGGCCTCGTCCGTCTCGGGTTGACGGAGGAGGCGGGCTTCGCCCACCAGGCCGAGTGGCAGGTCTGGACGAAGCGCAAGTGGGCCTACGAGGAGAAGTGCGACAAGTCCGAGGCCCGCCTCGACGGCTGGTTCGCTGACCCGAAAAACTGGGATCAGGGCTACGGCCTCCCCTTGCCCCGCTTTGACATCCCCCCGCCCCCCTTCGCCGTCTACTCCTCCACCGCCGACATCACCCCTGTCGAGCGCCTGGAGGCCCCGAGGTCACCCATGCACACCGTTGTCCTCTGGCTGCCCGAGGGCCGCTACCTCAACGTCCCCGTCACCACCGACTACGCCAGCGGCGACAGAGCAGCAGAAGGCAGGCGTCAGTTCGTTGACCTGACCATCCAGCTCGCGGCGATTTTCCGGTCTGAGGTCCGCGCCGACGTGCTGTCGCTGATCACCGATCCGGCCGAGCGCGCCCGGCGAGACAAGGACAACACCCCGATCCACCTCAAGGCGCCCTACGGGACGATGCCGTGGTGCTGGCAGGGAACGCTTGCCAGGAAGACCCCCTCCTCCTCCGTCGAGGAGGAACCCGTCGCCGGTGATGTCACGGTGCCATCGACGGTCTCTGCGGAGGAGGAGGCGGATCTTTTTGACGGCGAGGTCGACCTGCTTGCGGAGCACCTCGCCGACACACCAGACCCCACGCCGCCGCGCACGCACGCCGAGGCTGTCGAGGACGCGCTCGCGCGGGTCACCGCCGAGGCTGCGGCCGAGGGGATCACCTTCCGCGCGGACGCCATCGACGGGCTTGTCGACGACGACACCGACGAGGTGCCCCGCGACCCTGACGAGCCCATCTACGACCCCGACGACTTCTCCGACCTGCTCGACGACGGGGAGGAGTAGCCATGCTGCTCGACGAGATCCTCGGCCTGCTCGACCCGGTCCTGGGCCATCTCAGCGACGGCGCGCTGTACGCGGTGTCTGGCCTGCTGGCGTGCCTGGGCGGCCTGGCGTGGCTGGTGGCCCCGCCCGAGGCGCCGCGGCCCTCTGGTCGCAGCCTGGAGGCGGTGGGCTACACCGTGCTCTCTGCCGCGCTGATCGGTGGCCTGGTGCTGATCCTCCTCGTCGCCGTCACCCACAGCCCCACCGAGGCGCTGGCTGCCGAGACGACCCTGGCCGACCCGCCGTCCGCGGTCCCCGCAGATCCCCTCGACAGCGCGGGCCGCATCGCTGCCCCGGTGCCCCCGGCCGGTCCCGCGAAGATCCCCTCCTCCTCCCCGCGCCACTCTGGCCCGCCTGCTCTGGAGGGCGAAGACACCGGGGCGCCGGGAGAGGACGACCCGCGGGCGGTCGACGAAGTCCCCGAAGACACACAGCCGCCGGCACTCGACCGGCTCCTCGAGGTGGGCTGATGGGCCAGGGCGTCCCCGACCACGCGCGCGACAAGCGCGCCTACGACCTCTACCTCAACGATGCCGGCCTGATCTGGGCCGACATCGCCAGGGCGCTCGGGATGCGTTCCAAGCAGAGCGCGTGTCTCGCTGCCCGCCGGCACGCCGAGCGGAACGGGCTGGACTGGCCGCTGGCGTTCCGCTACCAGCCGGGCATCGAGCGGCGGGCCTACGAGCTCAAGCGGGGCGGGCTGTCGTGGTCGGAAGTGGCGGAGCGCCTGACCATGACGTGCGGGTCCGATGCGTGCAAATACGCCCGCCGGCACGCCGAGTGGAACGGGCTGGACTGGCCGCTGTGCGGCGGCACCCCCTCGCAGAGGATGACCGCATGAGCACCCCCCTCCTCCACCCGCACCCTCCGTCGCCGTTCGGCGTCTGGCTCGACGAGCGCCGCTGCGAGCTGCGCCTCTCCGTCAGAGACCTCGCCACAGCGCTGCGGATCTCGCGCACGGAGTTGGGCGACTGCCTGCGCGGCGCCAGCGCGGTGCTGCCGCGGCGCACCTGGGCGCACCTGTCGTACCGGCTCGACGTGCCCTACCCGCTGGTCCAGCAGATCGCCGAGTCGTCGGTTGAGCCCGTGGTGTGGCACTGATGGCCGCCGCGAACCCCTGGGGCCTGGTCTTTCAGGCCGCTGGCAGCCGGCGCCAGCGGGCCACGAGGAAGACCGCACCGCTGGCGATCCCGGTGCTGTCCATCGACGCCGCCGAGGGCTGCGGGGCGGCGCTGGTCACCCCGAAGGCGCCGCCGTCCAACCTGCCCCGGCTGGCGCGGGTCTGGACATGGAAGCACAGCAGCTACGAGCGCTGGATGTGGCGGTGTGTGGCGGTGATGCGGGAGGCGGTCGCGCTGTGTGCCGAGCTCGACCTGCCGACGCCGCTGGTCGCCGTCGAGGTCACCTCTGGCGCCAGCCGCTACGACAAGAACAACCCCGAGCAGCCGATGATGCAGGGTCTCGGCCGCCGCCAGGGTCTCGCCGTCGCCGCCTGGGCGGTCGTCCGCACCATGCCAGATCCGGCCGCACCCGCTGCGCCCCTGCCCCGCCGCACCCGAGTCGCCCGCCTGGTGCGCCAGTCGTGGTGGGTGGACGTGCTCGACCTCCCCGCCGGCAAGACGGACGGCGGCAGCCACCGCCTCGACGAAGCGGCCACCCACCTCGACGGCGCGGCCACCCATCTCTCCTCTCTCTCCTCCCCCCTCAACATCGACGCCGCGGAGTCTGCCCTGATGGGCGCCGCCGTTAGCCTGCACGGAGGTGTCCCGTGAGCCTGTACCCCACCTTCCCGCTCGATAATCCCCTGAGCATCCCTGACCAGATGGCCTTCGCCGACGAGGCCGCTGCGGGTCTCGTCAAGCTGCGGGCCGCCCTCAAGCTGCCCCCCTCCTACCCAGGGGGTAAGACGCTCGACGCTGCGGGCGACGTAGCCGATCTCGCCGAGCAGGCGGCAGCCATCCAGTCCACAGCCTGGCGGATCGCCAGCAACTGGCAGCGCAGCATCGCGCGCCTCGTTACCGCCCGCTACTCCAAAGAGACGCCGCACAGACGCCAGGACCTGTTCCAAGAGGGGTATCAGGGCGCTTACAACGGCGTGCTGCGGTGGCGGCCCACAGACAGCCCGGCAAAATTCAAGAACTGCATCCAGTGGGGGATCGGCGAGCGGCTGCAGAGTGCCTCCATCCGGGGGTGGGGCGGCCTCACCACTCCGCGGGACGACATGCGCGAGCTGTGGGCGGTGCGCCGCTGCTACGGTCAACACCTCGGTGCAGGCGCATCGAGAGCCGAAGCCACAAAAGCGACCGTCCAGCAGCTCGGCATCGAGATCGGTAAGGTCCAGTTCCTGCTCAGCCGCTGTATAAAGCGGAACTACTATATTTCTGCGTTTTACCTAATGAACGATCTCGTCGGCAAGGACGAGGATTTCGAGCTGCCAGCTTACCGCGCGTGCGGAGGGTTCCGGCTGACGACGGATGGCACCGTCGTCGTTGACCAGATCGAGGCGGCGCAGCGCGCGGAGCTGCTGCACCGCTGCCTGGACGAGCTGTCAGAGCCTGAGCGGCTGCTGCTGGAGCACACCCACGAGCTGCGCGGCCGGGAGTTCCTCGCCGCGGCTGGCGTTGCGCGGAAGCTGGGCTGCAGCGTAGACACGGCGAAGATGCTGCGCCTGGGCGCGACGCGCAAGCTGCGGGCACGTCTCGCGCAGCACCTCGACAAGTCCATCGACACCACCGAGGCAGACCTCGACGCGAGAATCTACACACTGCACGCCTCCTCCCTGCTGCTGTGGGGGGAGATCGCCGACCACTACAGCCTCGGCGACGGCGACCGGATCGCGTGGCGCCGCGGCAAGCGGTACGCCCTGATCAACGACGAGCCCTTCGCCGTGCCGCCAGCAGTGCGACACTCCGCCGCCGTCCGTATGCGCAACGCCCAATGCTACGACCTCGGCGTCGAGCGGAAGATGCCCTGGGGAAAGGTCGCCGTCACGCTCAACATCGACGCCCCCCTCGCCATCCGCCACGCCTTCACCTACGCCCACCGCAACGGGCAGACCTTCGAGATGGTGGCCTGATGAACCAGAACCTGCGCGACAAGCTCGCCGCTGCCGGCCACCGCTACGCAGCCACCCACCAACGGAGCCACCAATGACCGACACACACGACCCGCTGGGCCTCACGTCCGACGCTCCCAGCACCGAGCGCCGGGCGCTCATCATCCCCGCGGTGCTCGTCGAGGCGCTCGCCATCGACGGCGGGACTATCACCATCAGCGTCACCAAGGCCGCCCCGCCCGCCACTGCGGACGCGATCCAGGCGCTCAGCAGCAGCCTCCAGCGCCAGTCAGAGCAGACGCTGGCACAGCTCGAAGAGCTGGCGGATCGCGTTGACCGGCAGACGCTCGATGTTGATGCCGCCCGATCTCAATCGGAGGAGGCTCGCCGCCTGCTGGAGACATGCGGGCACACAGGCTCCACCGGCTACGTCTGCAGCATGACCAGAGCAGACGGTGTGATGGGCCGATGCAGCACTGCGGAGTGCCCGCACAAGCACGCTCCGACCAAGGAAGGCACGCCGTGAGCCCGCCCGCCCCAGACAGTCCCAGGTAGAAGACCTCCTCCTCCGAACGCTTCCGCGCGCAGTACCGCTGGGTGAGGGGGCATTGACCAGCGCTGTACCACCCACAGCCCCTGCCGCACGCGCAGACGGGGGCTGACAGGGATGCCTCCAGACTACCGCGAGACCCTGCCACACCTGCGCCGACCTCACCGACTCCATCGACAGCCAGCCGATCCGCCTATCTCCAAGGGCAAAGAGGGTGAGAAAATGGAAGCAGTGCGGCACGACGACGAGTTCGAGCGGATCTACCTCAAGGAGACCGTCAGCGACGAGGAGCAGCCCGGCGACGACTTCATCGAGCCGCGGTTGACGAGCCTGGAAGATTTCCGCGCAGCAGCCGTCGAGGTCTTCGAGCACTACTATGGCGACGAGGAGGAGCGCGCCCAGGTCAAGGCCGCCTCCGAGAGCGGGCATCGGCGTGTGGTCGAGATGTGGGTGCCCCACAGCGCGGGCTTCTTCAACAAAGTTGACCAGCCCAACTGGCAGCACGCCATCGCCTCGGTCATCGAGGCCAAGCTGGCTGGCCTGAAGACGCGACAGTTTTCTGGCGTGTGGCGCCTGTCCAACGCCCGGCTCGGCCACAAAAACCGCACCGAGTCCACCATCGACTTTGCGGCGGGCGAGAAGGGAATGGCTGCAAGCCGGCTCACCAAGGAGTTCAAGGACCGCGACAAGCACCGGAAGGTCGAGCGGGTCGGCTACTTTGTCGTCGCCATGCAGTTCGTTGACGTGAAGAACGGCGCCCCGGTGCAGTACGACAACGCGGGCCAGCCGCTGGATTTGGGGCAGAACGCCTCGCTGTCGTCGGATGTCATCGCGATGCTCAGCGCGTTTCGCGCGGGAGACTCGGAGCTCAAGGCGAAGCTGGGCGCCGCCGAGGAGGCAGCCGAGGATCTCAAGGCGACCAACGCCGGCCTCGCCGCCGAGAACAAGCAGATGTCGACAATGCTGGCAGAGATGGCTGAGACCATGCGCCAGATGAAAGCGTTCATGGCTGGCAGCGGAGCCCCGGCCGCGGAGCTGCCCGACAACCCCATCGCGGAGCCAGGCGAGAAGACCTCCTCCTCCCCGGCCGTCGAGGCAGCGCCCGCCGCCAAGCCAAAGCCCAAGCGGCGCAGCCGGCGCAAGGCCGCCGCCCCCGAGCCCGCTCCTGAGCCCGTCGCCGAGCCCGTCGTCGCCGTTGACGATGTCGACGCAATGCTCGACGAGCTGACAAAGGAGAGCTGAGCCGTGCCCGCCGTCTACAAGGTCCGCTTGCTCGACAGCCAACTCGACCGCGTGGAGCTGCTGCTCGTCGGCTACGCCTACCACCACCCCGGCTCTCCGCGGCCGACGATACGGCTGCTCACCCTGCTGGGACTACAGAAGGGACTGCGCGAGCTGGAGCAGCGACTCAAGAAGAACGGCGGGCTGCCCCCAGATCGGGCGCACGAGGACGACCGGCTCAACGACAGGCGCAAGGTCGAGACCGACAGCAGCCTGGTCACCTTCTCTCGTGGCCTGCTCGCCAGCCTCCACGAACGCCGGCCTGACCGTCCGTACCCATCGGTACAGACGGTGATGACACTGGCGATGCAGATCGGCCTCTCCGAGCTGGAGGCCAGCTACCTCACCCCCCAGCACCGGAAGGCATCCTGAACATGGAAGCGCACGCAGCGGCGGATCTCCCGCCAGAGAAGATGCAGGTTTTCGAGCCGGCATCCGTCCACGCCCTGGTGCGGGACCACGACCGCCGGATGGAGCAGCAGCGCCCCCTGATGGCGCTGGCCCAGGCGATCTACGAGACCCGGTTCTGGGAACACATCGAGAACAACACCTCGGGCGACAAGGCCGCGGCGATCAAGCAGATCAGCGGCAAGTACGAGGTGAATCACTTCAAGAAGGGTGTCACCACCTTTCAGTCGAAGCTGTTCACCCGGCGCATGAAGGCGAGCGTGGGCAGGACCGCGGCGACGACCGGCGACCCGGACCTGGCCACGCTGGTGCTCAACCGCACCATGTTCACGACCGCCCAGCGCGAGCGGTACAACAACGCGATCCGCATGGCCCTGCTGCACCCTGGCTGCGGGTTCAAGAAGGGCTACGAGTCCAGGGCAGGCTCCTCCTCCGCCTCCCTGTCTCCCCACGAGCGCACCTACACCCGCCTGATCCCGTGGTGGAACCTGCTGCTGGACTACCAGTGCTCCGACCGGGACGACGCCCGGTTCTGCGGCGAGCTGTCGTGGAGGCCCCTGCTGGAGGTGGCGGAGGAGCACGGCATCGACCCCGCCAAGCTGGTCGGCCAGCCCCGCACCGACTTCCTCGACGGCTCCACCTCTGCCGCTGCACGGAAAAACCGCAGCGTGCAGCGGCTGCTCGACGGCGGCGACGACAATGACGACCAGTCCGAGCAGTTTGTGCGCGTGCTGGAGTTCTGCAACCTCATCGACGCCTACGGCGACAACGACTACCCTGGCCGCTACGAGGTCTACATCCTCGACCAGCCAGAGCTGCTGCCTGGCCAGAAGACCCGCCGCGACCCCGTCTTCTGCGGCGAGATGCCGCTGTCGTCCGCGGACGGGCGCCCGCTGGCGCACATCGTCCCGCTGATCTTCGAGTCCAAGGGCTACCGCCCCCTCGAAGGCATCGCGCCGTGCAAGGCATGGATACCGCTCCAGGCCGAGCTCAACGCCTACCGGACCCAGCTCAAGCAGACCAGCGGTCGCGACAAGCGTATCGTCATCTACGACAAGCGGATCGGGTCGATGAAGCGCGACCAGATCGCCTCCGCCCGAGAGCTGGAGATGGTCGGCGTCGAGCGGGAGAGCATCGGCGGGCCGCTCGCCAACTTTTTTCATGTCCTTCAGTTCGGCCCCACCTCCGTCAACATCAAGGAGCACGCCCTCAAGGCCGAGATGGATCTGCTGGCGATGTTCGGGACCGGGCCATCCGCCCACGGCATCCGCCAGAACGTCACCGCCGAGGAGATCGACTACCAGCGCTCCTTCACCGACAGCGAGTTCGGCCGATACGCTGCTGCTCTGTGGCGGGTCTTCGAGCAGCTCGCCGAGCTGACCCTGCGCGCCACCGTCGCCGCCCAGCTCGACGACGGCAACATGGACAGCGACAGCGAGGACGAAGACCTCACCGAGGAAGACCGTGCCGTGCTCGCCCTGGCAGACAGCGAGCTGTCCGAGGAGACGGAGGGCGCCGAAGACCTCATCGAGGAGGTCGCCCCCGAAGCTGTCGAGGATGAAGACGACGCCGACGAGGAAGACGACGAGGTGCCCCTGGCGCTGCTGGCGGCGGCAGACGGCGAGCCGGACGACGGCTCAGGCGAGGCGGAGCTGGCGGCGCTGGAGACCGAGAGCGGGTCGGGGCTGGAGACCGAGAGCCAAGAGCTGATCTTCATGCTCGACAACCGCGCCAACACGCTGCCGATCACCGTCGAAGACCTCGACTCCGAGTTCGACATCGGCTTCGAGGAGTCCAACCGCAACCCTGGCGGCAAGGCCGAGGCGCGCAAGGCACTGGCGCAGGTGCTGGAGCAGCTCAAGCAGGAGCTGACCGTCATGGCCGACCCCTCCGACCCGGTGGCGTCGGTGATCGCCTACGAGGCTGCCAAGGCGCTGTATGCGCAGTGGGATCTACCAGACAACCTCGACCCCGAGCGCGTCATGGCGCGCATCGAGGACGCGCGCGAGAAGCTGGAGGAAAAGAGCAAGACCGCTCCTCCTCCCGACGCAGCCGCGGCCCTGCCACCCGATGGAACAGTCCCGCCGCCGCCCGCTGGCCCGCCTCCTGGCGCTGCGCCTGCCGGGGCGGCACCGATGCCCCCTGGTGCGCCTCCCGCGCCCGCTGGCCCTGCTGGCGGTGCGCCGTCGATGGATCCAGGCACTACGCTGCAGATGCTCGTCGAGGCGCACGGGGCGGACCCGACCGCCGGCCCGATCCTCTCCGCGCTCACCAATCTGCCCGACGAGGCCCTCGCCCAGATCGGCCCAGACCTTGCCACCATCGCCAGCCTGCCGCCTGAGTCCCAGGTCGAGGGCCTGGTGATGCTGGCCCAGAGCCTGACTGGCTCTCCTCCTCCCAACGCAGCCGGTGGCCCCGCCCCGGTCTCTGGAGTTTGAACGATGACCACTATCCAGTCCGTAGCCTATTTTTCGGATGCCTTGAGCGCAATGGTGCGCCGCCTTGAGCGGACCGAGCGCGCGCTGCAGGTCATCTTCGTCAAGACCAACGGGCTCGACGACGACCGCCTGGTGTCAGACATCAACGTCGACTTCGTCCTTGAACGGGTCGAAGAGGGCCGCTGGCCGGTGGCCGAGGAGCCTACCTCGGTGCTGCCAAGCCCTGGCACCTTCGGCTGGGCTATCGACCAGCTCAAGATCGGCGAGAAGCTCCGCCGCCACGGATGGAACGGCAAGGGCATGTACCTCGTCTTCTCGGCGGAGAAGACGATCACCAACCAGACAGCAACCGGCGAGCACACCGACCAACACGGCGCGCTGGCCAAGGCTGAACCGGTCTTCGGCGAGTCGCTGTCCATTCAGCCCGCTGAGACCCGCACCATCGGTGCCCGCATCGACATCATGGCTGCCGATGGCGTCATCGAGGTCGGCTGGCGGCCGACGAGCCGAGACATGCTCGCCACCGACTGGGAGGTGTGCTGATGCCCATCTACGAGTACCGCTGTACCGCCGAGAGCTGCGGCTGCTGGCAGGCCACCTTCCGCAAGCAGTCCACCCGAGACACCGGCGCGCCGGCCTGCCTGGAGTGTGGCAGTCCCTCCGTCCGCGGCATCTTCGGCGAGCTGGCCCACACCAAGGCGCCGCCGCTCGCTGGCGTGGTGGAGGAGGAGCCCTTCGTCAGAGAGCCTGGGCTGCTCGACAAGGCCACCGGGCGCCGCTACCGCCTCTCCGACCGCGTCTGCACCGACGAGTCCTGCGGGCACACCGACGAGACGGAGGAGGTCTGGCTCGACGATGCGGGCGAGACCGCCGAGCCCAACCCGGTGTGCAGCAAGTGCGGCGGCCTGGCACGCTGGGAAGCCATCGCCCCCGCGCACAGTCGCTTCTCTGAGGTCTTCCCCTACTTCGATGTCGGCGCCGGGCGGCGGTTCAACAACAAGCGCGAGCGCCGGGACTGGATGCGCGCCAACGGCCTCGAGGAGGCTGGCGACATGCGCGATGTCTGCGCCCGCGCCGCCAGGGCGATGGACGATGAGGACCGCCAGATCGTCGAAGCCTTCGAGCGCGACCAGGACGAAGCACGCCACCACGCCGACACCCGCCGGGTCTACGCCGAGCTCGCGGCGTCGGGCCGCATCACCACAGGCTGAACCATGACGATCTTCATAGTCTTTGATGTCGAGAGCCTCGGACTGCACGGCGAGGGCTGGCAGGTTGGCTACGTGGTTGTCGGTGAGGATGGGCAGGAGTTCGAGCACGGCTCTTTCGAGTGCCAGCCGGGCGAGGCTGCTGGGTTTGGAAACCAGGGGCAGATCGCCGAGGACCGGGCCTGGGTGGCTGAACATTGCCGGCCCCATGTTCACCTCTTCGACTGCAAGAATCCCGCCGAAGTGCGCGCAAAATTCTGGGCGCGCTGGCTGCACTGGAAGGAGCAGGGCGCCCGGTTGGCCGCGGATGTCTGCTGGCCTGTCGAGACCGGCTTCCTCACCGCCTGCATCCAAGACCACGGCGACCCGTGGGCAGGCCCCTACCCGCTCATCGACATCGCCAGCGTGCGCCTGGCGGTGGGTCTTGACCCGCTGGCTACCGTCGAGCGGCTGCCCAACGAGCTGCCCGCCCACAACGCGCTCGCAGACGCACGCCAGTCTGCCCGCTTGCTGTTGGAGGCGTTGGTGCTGGGCCGGCCGCGGAGGTGGTGCGACACCCCTTGCCGGTTCGCAGCCCCCCTGGGTCAAGGCCGCGCCTGCCACCGCTACAGGCTGGAACCCGCCACATCCCCGGATCTTATCGGGCAGATCCAAGCCTGGATCTCGACGCTCGACGGAATCGTCGCCACCCCCAGCCTCATCCTCAACGACTGCCCAGGCTTCGAGCCGGTCGGTCCCCTGTAGGAGACTCCGATGAACGCACGCGAGCGTCACTCTCTCCTGAGCGCCCTGGCATGATGACCAACGGCGTCCACCCAGTCCCCTACGCCCGCCTGGACCCTGGTGTGCGCGAGTTGGTCCGCGCCCTCACCGAGAACGGCTACCGCACCACCGACAGCGGCGACGGGGTGAGCAAGCCCCCAGCGGGCCGCATGTTCGAGTTCCCGCACGTCTTCATGGCGACGACGCCGGCTTCCCTGGTCGCCGAGTCCGATCGCCTCCAGGGGCTGCTCGCCGCCCTCAACTGCGAGGGTTGGACCGTCGAGGCGACGTACCGCCCCGGCGAGCCCGGCATGATCGGACTGCTCGACCTGCGAGCCCTGAAGCCGCCCCCGTGACCGACCACGACAGCCTCGAAAAACCTCCTCCTCCCCACGGAGACGACCATGCAGACACCGATGCCTCCAGCCCCGCCCCAGGGCGGCGCACCCATGCCCATGCCTGCGGACCCGATGGCAGGCGGCCCACCCCCGGCAACTGCTGACGACGTGATGGCAGCCCAGCAGGAAGCCGACGCCGCATCCGCTGCCGGCCAGCAGTCCGACGCGCCGGTCCCCGACGAGTCGATCCCCCTCGACGACGTGGAGTTCGTCGTCACCGCCATCAACGACGTGGTCGGTGCCGTCAACAAGGTCATCGGCGAGGACGCCGTGCCGCCGCTGCCGTGGAAGAAGGACTTCGAGGCCGACCCTGGCCTGGCCGAGAGCCTCCCAGGCATGGCCGCCCTGGTCGGCATGAAGAACCTCGACACCGCCTGGCCCGGCCCCATCTGGGGCGCGGCGAAGCTGCTGTCGACGGCGCCGGCCCAGATCGACGGCGGCAAGCACAAGGCGCTCGCCTTCGACGCGGCGGAGCTGCTCCGCACCAAGGGCGGCACCAAGTCCGCCGCGGCCAAGCTCAAGCGGATCGCCAAGAGCAAGCCGCTGATCAAGGCGCTGGCCGCCGCCGAGCAGGGGCCGCCCGTCCCCGAGAACCTCCCGCCGGTCTCGCCGGCCGGCCCTGCCCCCATCGGCTCAGACCTCGCCGACGACGACCCGCTGCTGGCTGCCGTGTAGCCGTCCAGGCCCAGCCCACTACCCAGGAGGAGGAGCCCAACCGCTCCTCCTCCTTTGTTTTGGGTCGTCCCTGACTCTACCCAACACACCCACCGGGTAACCATCCCCCGCTGCCACCGGGCTTTCCCTCCTATTCGTTCAGAACATAGGAGGGAGCCAACGTGCCAGCCAACGAAGAGAGGGACGATCTCGACGACATCCTGCTCGGAGACGACGAGCCTGAGCAGGAAGCCGACGACGCGGCAGACCTCGCCGCAGACGACGCGCCCAAGGCAGGGACCGACGACACGGCAGACCTCGCCGCAGATGATGCGGCCGAGGGCGCCACACAGCAGCGCTCTGGCGACCTCGACCAGACCCTGGAGCGGCTGGGCGAGCTGCTGGGCGAGGCGGGCGACGAAGACCCAGGGGATCTGGCGAACATCACGCCGCAGATGGTGGCGCGCATGAGCCCGCTGGGCCGCGTCGCCCTGCGCAGGGCGCTCAAGGCCCGCGCCGACACCCGCGCCGCAGTGGCGACCGAGCGAGAGCAGATCGAGGCCGACCGGAAGACTGCCGAGGACGCCATCGCGGCGAAGCGGCAGGAGATCGAGAAGCTGCAGGCCAACGCCGCCAAGCTGTTCGGCAATCAGGCGTACATCGACAAGCTGAAGACCGCCGCGGCCGACAAGATCAGCGACGACGACCTCTCGACGCCCGAGGGCATCCGGCGCGAGGCTGCCAAGCAGGCCGCCCAGCAGACGCTGGAGCTGAACAAAGACGCCATCGAGGCGGCGCAGAAGATCCGGGCGCGTCGGCGGGTGACTGAGATCACCCGCGAGTTCGAGGAGTGGAAGGATCCAGCCTTCCAGAAGCGCGTCACCGACGCCATCGTAAAGGCGCAAGTGGCCGGCGAGGAGACCTCGGGCCGGCTCCGAGAGTTCATTCTCCGACAGGCCCGCGCTGACCGCATCGCACGCGACGAGAAGCGGCGAGCTGACCGACGCAAGCGGGCGGCAAAGAGCAACAAGCACGTCAACCGGCGCTCGACGAGCACGGCGGCGCAGCCTGACACCTCGATCTTCGACGGCCTCTTCGGCGGCGATCTGATCCAGGCCCAGCGAGACAACCCCAAAGCAGCGGCGCGCTGGAAAAAACTCAAGCGCGCACGCTGACCCGATCACCCACAGGAGGCCGAAGTGTCGACCTTGAACCTTGAACTTCTGGCAGACGAGATCAGCTCCGTCGCCATCCAGCGCGCGGACAAGGTCCGAGACGGCCAGCACCAGAAGCTGCCCTACCTCGAGGGCCTCGAGAGCGTCCACGGAAAGGGCAAGCCCAACTTCGACGGCGCTGAGAAGATCACGCAGACCGTCGACTATGCTGACCACTCCCAGGCCACCGACCAGACCGGTAGCCGGGGCTTCAAAGCGTACAACCTGACGACCCGGAAGACCGAAGCCACGATGGTCTTCACCCCGGCGTTTGTCGGCATCCCCATCGTCATCTCCGTTGTGGAGATGGAGCTCAACGGCAAGCGGGGCGGCAACCAGATCCACAACAAGGCCGACACGCGCACGAAGAACGCGATGCGCTACGCCATGCGGACCTGGCACAAGCAGCTCGTCCAGGGCGGCCAGCCCGGCTTCACCTCCTGGGGCACCCTCAACGGCACCGACTACGCCACCGGCATCATCGAGGAAGACGCCAACGGCGCGCAGGGCAACGTCCTGGGCGGCCTGGACAAGAGCGGCTACCTCACCGTCCCCTCGATGCAGAACCAGCTCTACGACCTCGACAACTCTGTCGGCCAGAACGGTCGGCTGGCGATCACCAAGATGCTCAACCGCATCGAGGAGTACAGCGAGGCGGACGCCTCTGACTGCATCGGTCTCGCCACCGAGGAGGGCCTCGCCAACCTCTCGATGGTCATGGCACCGCACATGCGCTACGCGCCGGCACAGTCGGGCGGCGGCGTCGAGCTGGCTGGCCCCGCCGTCACCATCCTCGGCCGCAAGGTCCGGCAGAGCAGCCACATGCCCACCGCCGGCACCAACACCACCGCCTCACCGTGGTCGGCGCTGTGGCTGAACTGCGCGGACATCCGCCCGTGCTGGCTCAAGAACAACCTCGACGGCTTCTTCGGGCTGACCGACTTCGAGGCCCACGGCGGCGACCGGCGCGTCCTCGTCGCGTTCATCGACGTGAACGGCTACATGCACACCGCCGCGCTGAACACCAGCGGCCTGCTCATCAAGGGGCAGTCCTTCTAAGCCTGGTCGAAAGACCTCCTCCTCCTCCATCTCTACGCATAGGAGCCCCCAATGGGCGCACCCATCGTTATCGACCAGGCTCTCGCCGCCAACGCTGGCTCGGACGACATCATCATCCCGATGTACGCCACCGGCACCGGCTCCGCGAAGGACGTGGTCTGCCAGGATCTCACTGCATCCGTCGTCACCGACTACAACTACGAGGCTGTCAAGCAGCTCCCCCACACCGAAGCCGCCAACGACGAAGCCCACGTCGTCGGCGTGGCGCTGGAGGCATGGACCGAGGCGGGCTGGATTCAGGTTCAGGTCCAGGGCATCGTCCACGGTGTCGCCTGCGCCTCTGGCGTGGCTGCTGGAGACAAGCTCATCGCCGACTTCGACACCTCCAACGCGGGCCGTTGCGGCGCGATCCACGACGAGGTGCCCGGCTCGGACACCTTCACCACCGCCGCTGCGCAGCTCTACACCAACGCGGTGCAGCTCGGCGTGGCGCTGAGCGCGGCAGCCTCCAACACCTGCTCGGCGCGGCTGACCAACCCGCAGGGTCTCTCCTGAGCCTTCCCTCTTGACGGCTCCGTGCCGCACCCTCGCGTCCCCGTGCGGCTCCTCGGCTCCCTCCTTTGAGCCAGCCGCACGGGGACGCACTTTTGTGAGGCTGCCATGCCCGCTGACAACACGCTCAAGGCGATGATCCAGACCGTCCACGACGAGCTGGCCTTCAACCCCAAGGCGAAGAAGTACAAGAACGCCGTGCGGGGCAAGATCCAGCGGGCCTACGACGAGCTCGTCGCGAAGAAGCCGTGGCTGTTCGCGCAGCGGGAAGACACCCTCCTCCTCCTCGCCGAGGTCGAGGGCTCCTCGGCGCTGCGGCTGCTCATCGACACCGCGACCAACGCCCGCCTGGTCACCGTGGACGGCTCATCGACGAGCGCGCTGCTGGCGTCATGGGTGGGCGCGACCTTTACCCACGCAGACGGATCGACCGCCACCATCGGGCGCGTCGACACCACCGCCAACACGATGTACCTCGACACGACGATGTCGGCCGACATGGACTCGTCGAACTACGAGAGCTGGTCGGTCAAGCAGGAGCGCATCCTGCTGCCGGCAGACTGCGTGGAGGTGCTCGGCCACATGGACCGCAGCCAGGGCGGCGCGGGCCGGATCAAGTCCATCGCGCGGCGCACCGAGGAGCGGGCGCACATGGACCGGGACACCACCGGCACCCCGGCCTACAAGGTCGAGGACGACTGGCTGACGCTGGAGGCGCCGCTGGTCGCGCCGACGCTGACGGCGACCGCGACCGCCTCGACGCTGCCGGTGCGGACCTGGGCGTACTGCTACACGCTCGTGTGGGCCGGCCGGGAGTCGGCCCCCTCGCCGCACGCCGAGGTCACCACGACAACCGGCAACGAGACGGTCCAGCTCTCCGCCCTCGACGAGGTCCGGTGGTACGCCGCCGGCAGCCCTCTGGCCAGCGGCTGGTTGCGCCGGATCTACCGCCGCGATGTCACCAACGACGGCCCCTGGCTGCGCATCGCCGACATCGCCAGCACAGCGACCACCCACGACGACTCCGCCTTCATCGGTGACTACGCCGCCAGCCGGGCAGAGATGACCCGCCTGAGCATCCCGTCGAGCTGGCGCACGTTCCGCCCGTGGTCGGTGCCCGACGCCGACACCACCTGGCACATCCGCTACCGCGTCAAGCCCGCGCCCCTGGTGGGCGACACCGACGTGCCCATCATCCCGGCGCCGTTCCACAACGTCATCGTCTATCAGGTGCTCGCCGACCTGCTGACCGGCTCGGAGTCGGCGAAGTTTCAGGTGCGCCACCGCGACCAGCTCAAGATCCTCGAGGACAAGTTCCTCACCCCCGACGACGAGACCCAGCAGGTGGAGTCGTGGCTGCCCGACATGACCAACGGCCGCTACCCCACCGCCGCGGAGCGCCACCTCGGCGCCCCCTCGGTCACCTGAGCAGGAGGAGGAGGTGCAGAACAAGCACAACCGCCAGCGGTTCGTCATCCAGCCCCTGCGCGGCATGGACGAGCGCCACCGCCCGCCCCAGCCCAACCGGGCGCGGCTCGTCCGCGACATGACCTGGGTAGAGGATGCCTGGCGGGAGGCCGGCGCCTTCCAGCAGATCCTGCCCAACGACGATGTCGGCAACCCGATGGCTGGAGCTGGCCGCATCCACTCCTTGCACTGGTTCGCCCGACACACCGGCGGCCGGCAGTATCTGGTCTACGGCGACGACGACGGCAACCTGAGACAGTTCGTCGGCAACGGCGCCAACCCCTACTACGACCTCGTCGACGCCAACCACAGCGGGCTGACCACGCAGCACACGTCGACCGCCCCGTGGTGGGGCACCATCGCCGCACCCTACGGCGGCCGGCTGTACCTCATCAACGGCTACGACCAGCCGCTGGTGTTCAACGGCCGCTTCTGCGATCGGGTCGGCTTCGACAACCCTGCGCCCGCTCCGGAGTGGGACACCGTCGACCGCACCGGCGGCAGTGACCCGCTGACCACCGGCAACGGCAGCATCGGCCTGGGCCTGGGCATCCGCAATCTCAGCGGCGAGGCGGCCCGATCCGGCTACCGCTACAAGGTCACCTTCGTCAACGAGCGCGGCCAGGAGTCGCCCGCCTCTGGCGACGGCGCCATCGTCACCTTCACCAACCCCAACGCCAGCCCGCGCGAGGGCCACACGCAGGTGCTGTGGCTCGACCTGCCGCTGGGCGGACCCAACACCGTCGCCCGCCGCGTCTACCGCACCCAGACCGTCTACGGCTCCGACGATCAAGTGCTCTCCCGCGGCCTGGGCGAGCAGTATTACTTCCTCGCCGAGATTCAGGACAACGAGACCACCCATTACATGGACTGGAAGCCTGATGTCAGCCTGGGCAGCGTGCTCGACGAGGATGCCCTCGGGGCGTTCCCGATGAACGGCCGGATCATGGCGACGTTCAAGAACACCGCGTTTATCGCCTCTGGCACGACGACGGCGCGGCTGCACTTCTCGGCGCCGCGCCGGCCCGAGGTCTACCCGCTCGACAACCACTTCGATCTCAACGACGACATCGCTGGCGACTTCACCGCGCTCTACCCGACCAAGAACGCCTTGGTGGTCTTCAAGCGGCGCGGCATCTACCTCATCAAGGGCGACCCCAGCAACGGCTTCTTCGCCCAGACGTTGTCGCGCGGTGTGGGCTGCGCCAACCCGAAGACCATCTCAGAGATCCCCGGCCAGGGCGTGGCCTTCCTCGCCCCAGACGGCTCGATCCACCTGCTGGCAGGCGCGCTGGAGAACACGGGCACGCCCACCAAGACGGTCAAGCTGTCCACGCCGATCCCGCGGCAGCGCGGGCGCCTCAACCTCTCCGCCCTCGACAACGCCCGCAGCGGGATGCACTGCCGCTTCAACGAGTACATCCTCTCGGTGCCCACCCACGGCGGCATCGAGAACGAACTTCAGCTCGTCTACCACTACGAGATCGGCGAGTGGTCGATCCGCGAGGGCATCCCCGCGTCAGCGATGGCGCAGACCGGCGGCCACCGCGGCTACCTCATCTTCGGCAGTTCCGACACTGCGACCCACCCCGGCCTCTACATCACCAACCACGGCTACACCGACAAGCACGGCACCGCGCTGTCGACGTGGTACGAGACGGTCGACTGGAGCCTGGGCAGCCAGTTTACCCACGTCGAGCTGCTGTCGGTACATGCCGAGACGCTCGGCTATGGCAACGGCGAGCTGCGCCTCAACTTCGTCGCCAACCGCCAGATGGCTGCCTACTACGACGCCGACACGCACGAGGACGGCCTGGCCCACCTCGCGCACCCCATGCAGCACGTCTACGAGGACGAGGACGAAGGCGCCGACGACGACCTGCTGCTGCCCCACTACGGCACCGCGGTCTGGGGCACGGGCACCTGGGCGGAGCACCGCCCGGTCGTCGTGCCCTTCGACATCTCCAACTTCGACGCCCCGCCGGTGCGCGAGGTCCGCCTGCAGCTCTGGCCTGGCAGCCGCCGCATCGAGCTGTCGGCGTTGGAGATCAGCGTGGACGGCATGGGCAAGGCGGCCCGCGCGGTTCCGCTGAGCAAAAACTACGGGCCGGGCACCAGATGACCCTGGATTTTTCTCCTCCTCCTCAACGCCGAGGCACGCATGTCCATCCGCGTCCGTGACGCCACACCCGAGAGCGGCGGCGTTGTCGCCCCTGACGATGTCATGCAGTCGCTGGCGGTGCTGGTCGACGAGCTCAACGGCGGCCTCGACGCCAACAACCTGCCCGAGGAGGGGATCGAGTACGGCATGATCGCGCTCGGCGCCTTCACCATCATCAACGCCGACGCGCAGACGGGCGCGGTGGCCTTCGGCGCCACGACCACCGAGTGGGTCAGCGAGAACTCCAGCGGCACCGGCATCAACACCCTGCAGATCACCTGCAACACCGACGCGTTGCTCGAGGTGGAGTGGTCAGGCACCTGGACGCGGTCGACCTTCGGCGACAACGACGCCCTGGCGATCCGCATCCTCGTGGACGGCTCGGAGGCGTGCCGGCTGATGCGCAGCTCTGGCCTGCGCGAGCACGACTCCACCTACATCTGCGGCGCCGTGCCCGTCACCGCCGGCACGCACACCGTCGCCGTGGAGTGTCGGCAGTGGGCGGTGGGCGGTGGCACGATTGGCCGCAACGACACCTTCAACGAGCGCGAGCTGGTCGCCATCGCGCACAAGAGGTAGGCAAATGGCCCGCGTAGACTTCCCCGAGATCCAGCCCGGCGACGCCCTCGACCAGACCGTGCTCAACACGGCGGCGACGGCACTGCTCACGCAGTCGAGCAACATCGACGGCGACAACGTCCGAGACGGCGGCCTCGACGAGCGCAACTTCGCCGACGAGTCGGTCACCTGGCGGCCGGGCACCTCCGTCGCCTTCTACACCACCGGCAGCTCCGCCATCGCCCTCGGCGCCGCGGGCGCCAACCCGATCCAGGTCGGCGGCGCCTACGTGGACTCAGGCCCCTACGACTACTCCCCGGTCACCCGGCTGGAGAAGCTGCTCGTCAAGCTGTCGCTGCACTACCAGGGCGTCAGCCCCGGCACGCCCGGCGATGCGGAGTTCACCTTCCAGCTCGGCTATTCCACCGACTGGAACCCAGCCGGGCCGTCTGGCACCTGGACGATGATCGCTGCCACGAAGAGACGGGTGGCGCTGCGCGGGTACGCCACCGCCGGCACGCTGTCGATCACCCACAAGTTTGACCAGACCATCGCCTCCGCCACGCTGTGGTTCGGCCTGTTCGTCTGGGACAACAACGCCGCCGGCGGCAACGACGCGCTCACCATCGAAGACGCCAGCCTGTACGGCATCATCTACAAGAGGTAGCCACCATGCCGCTCAATCCTGGAACATGGGTTGGATTCTCCAGCACCGTCACCGACGCAGCCCTCACCAGCCACATCGACCAGCTCGAGGAGTGGCTCAACGGTGGCATCGTGGCGGCCGACCTGAAGACCTCCTCGTGGGTGAAGGCTCGCCACATCGACCCCGCTGACTTCTACGGCAGCCCGGCGCCGCGGTGGGAGGGCGTCTCTCGGATCGTCCACCACCGCAAGGTCGGCCCCCGCCTTGAAGATGTCGCGCTCTTTGTCGATGATGTCGCGGCGGGTCGATGGGTCACCGTCCCCGGCCTGGCTGCGCGGCTGCGCGTCCACCCGCAGGTCAACCGATCTGTCTCCATCGAGACGACGTGCAGCTTCTACGCCTACGAGGTGGGCGGCTCGGCAGCATCTGCCACCGGGAACGACGAGACCGCTACCGCGCTGTGTGCGGAGTTTGCCCTGTTCAGCAACGGCACCCAGATATCCGGCACGCTGCGCAAGCAGTATCGGGGCACCGCGGCCAACAAATTCTACGCCCGCAAGCAGCACAGCATCCAACGCCTCATTCACGGCGTGTCGGACGGAATCAACGATGTGAGCGTGAAGGTCAAGGTCTACACAGCGTCGCTCAACGGCGACCCGCAGGTCCGCGACCACAAGTTCGTCCGCGTCCAGGCCCGCAACTTCATCTCAAAGGTGCTCTACCTCTGAGCGAGGTAGTCGCCGTCTGGTCCGTAGTAGTTGCAGTCGCAGTCGTATGGGGGCGTGTCGGAGGACTCACCTTCACCGCCCCAGTCTGGGGCTGCGAGGGTGTAGTCGGGATCGAGGGCGCAGTAGGTGGTGCAGTACGCGGCTGTGTTCGAGTCGTGCAGGCAGCGGTCGGTGAACTCGTGGTGGTCCTCGCTGACGGTGCCCGATCCGGCGGGGCCGTACAGCGCCTGGATCGCGAGCATCCCCGCCTCCACGTCTGCCTCGGCGGCAGCCACACAGCAGGCGTCCATCTCTTCGCTCGGCGAGCCTGGGATGCCCCACGCCTCGACGCTCCAGGTCTCATCCGCTGCGCTCCAGCCGCAGCGCGTCGGGTCCGCCTCTTGAATCCCCGTGACCCCACACCCCGCCAGCGTCCCCACAATCATCATCCAAAACCGCATGACTCCCTCCTCCTCCAAAAGGTAGCCTGCTCCGTGGGAAGGTCGGTACTCCACGGTGGAGAAATAGCACTTCACCCCCTGCTCATCGGCATCGGTACTGTTGACGTGTCAACGACTGAGCGGTATTCGGCGTTCATTCGTGGCGGCGTTGTATATCCCCGTGATTTTGAGCACCCGCCCGACGCTGCGCATTGGAGGAGGAGCGTGCTTTAAGCTGTCATACCAGCGAAATCTGGCACACTGCCCGGCCCGCTGTGGTGGCGGGGCGCTCTGGGTAGGATGGCACCACAGCCGCTGGCGTGGCCGCCTATCGGTCTGGGTATGGGCGACTTCTCCAAAGACGACAAGCGCGAGATCGCGCAGGCTGCGGGGCACGGGGCGATCCAGCAGGGCGCGACGTTCGCCGGCCTGGGCGCCACCATCGGCTCGGTCGTGCCTGGCGTCGGCACGCTGGTCGGCGCTGGTGTCGGGTTCGCGGCCGGGTCGCTGTACGGGGCGCTTTCCAACCGCAGCCAGGCCCGTCAGCAGCTCGCGGCCGAGGACCGGCTGGAGAAGCAGACGGCGCGGCTGGACAAGCAGGCGGCCCAGGAGCAGCAGCAGATGGCGCGGCACCAGCAAGGGCTCGCGACGAAGGCATCGAGGACCGGCACACGGCGCTCGCCCGAGTCGATCTTGATGGAGGCAGCAGGAACGGGGACGAGCTTCGACTCCTGGCACACCTCTCAGTTCTTGTAAGGGAGGCACAGATGGCTACGGACCCGAGCTACTTCTCGGACACATCGAACCCCTACGGGGGACCGGGCACCAACCTCGCGCGCGACACGCGCCGGCCGTCGCAGCCCATCGACCCCACCGAGGCGCTGTACCGCGCAGCGGGGGCGAACTACCACTCCACCGCGCTGCCGCCGACATCCGGCAAGCCCGCCATCGACGCGGGCGCCCAGCAGGCGCTCAACAAAGACCTGTGGGCCAGCGCGGGCGTCTCCGCCGGCCTGGCAGCGCTGCAGATCGGCGCCCAGGCGCTCCCGACCGCCCAGGACAAGCGCAACAAGCGGCGGCTGGCGGAACTGGAGCGCCTGGAGGCGGAGGGCAAGCTCGGCCTGAGCGGCGCGCAGCGAAGCCAGATGGAGCACACCATGCTCTCCCCGGTGCGCGCCCTGGCCACCGAGGGCCGGCAGCGCGCCGAGGCAGCGCTCGCGAGCGCTGGCAACTCCACCTCTGCTGCCGACCTCAACCGGATCCAGCGTCAGGCGGACGATCAGGCCCAGCAGATGGCGTATCAGGCCGGCAGCGCCATCTCCCAGGAGAACCTCGCCGAGGCGCGGCGGCAGCTTCAAGAGCTGGAGCAGCGCACCGCCTACAAGTCGGGCCAGCAGACCGGGCGGCGGGAAGCGGTCGCGCAGAACGTCGCCTCGCTGGCACCCGTGGTGGGCGAGGTGCTCGCCCACCGCGCTCCGCAGCAGATGGACTTCTCGCACATCGAAGACCCTGCCGCCCGCGAGCACATCATGGAGCTGTGGATGAACGCCGCAGCAGACCCCGATGTCTTCAGCCGCAACCGCCGGATCTCGGCGCTCTCTGAGATGGCGGGCTCCCTGGATCCAAGCAGGGCACCCTCCTCCTCCTCACTCAGCGGTGCAATCAAGGGCAAGGAGTGAGTCATGGCCGTCGTCGACACCTACTACACCCCCTACGCGAGACAGTTCAACGCTGGCCAGCCCGCGCTCGCCAGCTACTGGGCGTCGTTTGTCGGCACCCGCACCCAGCTCAACCGCGACAAGATGAAGGCGGCGATGGCGGGCGCCGACCCTGCCATGTATCAGGACCAGATCGACGGCCTGCGCTCGGCGATCATGGAGCTGGAGCAGACGCGGGCGAAGGTGGGCCGCGACCTCAACCAGGGCCTCGGCCGCCTGGCCGACTCCACGCAGCGCGGAGAGCTGGCCGCCTACAAGGCGCGCATCGACGCCCAGGGCCGCATCGCAGCGACCAAGATCACCGCGGAGCTGGGCTACGCCGAGCTCGAGAGCGAGGAGGCGGGGCGCATCGCCGAGATCACCGCGATGCCGGGCACCTCCGAGACCGCGATTGACAACGCCATCATCGCCGCCCTCAACGCCACCTCGGGGGCCAAGGCCCAGCAGGAGCTGCGCAAGGGGCTGACGGATGCGCTGTCGGCCGCCTCGGCGGGGCACGCAGGGCCGAAGGCTGACGCGATCCGCTACCACATGCTCAAGCAGCTACAGCTCGCCGAGGGCCAGCTCATCCAGGCCGGCGAGCAGGGCAAGCTCGTGGTGCTCACCCAGGGCGGCGGGTTCATCAAGCACCACTTCGGGTCCGACCCGGAGGGCTACATGGACGGCGTGCTCGGTGTGCGCGACGAGACTGCGCGGGAGGCGCGCCGGCAGCGCGGGCTCAGCCACGGCGTCGGCGGCGGCACCGGCGCGGGCTACGGCGGCGCGGGCGGCGGCGGGGGAGGAGGAGACCTCTCCTCTGTGCTGGCAGCCGGCGCGGCGGGCGGCGACCGCTACAGCCAGCTCGCGGGCCACCTGATGGCGGGCAGCGCCGAGACGGCGGCGGGCCTCGACGGGCGCATCGCCAAGTACGAGCGGCAGCTCGCCGGCTACGAGCAGAAGCAGGCCGACGCCATGCAGCAGCGCGGCGACATCTTCACCGCGACCACGTCCAACCCGATGCTCGCGCCCGCCTTCACCCGGCGCCACCGCCACCAGGGCGTGATCGACACGCTTGGACAGGCGACCGGCCGGCAGATCGAGGAGGCGGCGATCACGGTCGGCCTCGACGGCGACGGCGACCCGCGCAGGGTGCGGCCGGGCGACATCGCCCGCGGCGAGTCGAACCCTGGCAACATCGCCCCGAGCATGACCGGCGGCTGGCTGTTCTCGCACATGCACCGCGAGATGGTCGAGGGCGCGCAGAAGATTTACCAGGCCGCCGACTCCGGTGACGCCGCGATGCGAGACGAGGGACTCGCCCAGATCAACAGCGTGGTGCGGCTGGCCCAGGTGCTGCCGCCCAGCCTGCGCCGCGAGCACACCCGCCTGCTGCGCGAGGTCGAGAAGGCGGGGCAGGCATCCGCCGCCGCTATGTTCGCCGACGACCCGCACGCCGCTGCCGACGCGGCCCACCCCGCCATGCACGCGCTGGCCAACCAGCTCGACGAGGGCGACATCCACTTCGGCGAGATCGTCGCGGACGCCATCGACGACGCCAACGACATCGACGACGGCACCCAGAGCATGGGCGTGCTGGCGGACCTGGTGGACTTCGCCGAGGTGGCCCCGCCAGAGCTGTCGGGCGCGCTGGGGCCGGCGGTGGTCCGCAGCTTCGAGACCCGCCTCGCGGCCAACGACGGCGCCGGCATCAAGCGCGACATGGTGGCGCTGGGTCAGGTGGGTGTGCAGGGCGCGCTGGCGGTGCCCCGGCCGGCGCCGATGGAGATCCCCCGCCCGCAGACCGTCCTCAACGCTGCGAAGGCGGCAGAGGTGGAGCAGGGCCTGGTCGCTGCCGGCCACACCCTGCCCGCCCCCGGCAGCCCGCCCACCAGCCACGCATCGGTGGGTGTGCCCGCCGCCGAGGGCTCAGAGATCCCCACAGCTTCCGCGTTCACGTCCCCGGTCTCGCGCCCCCCGACCGCGCCCTCCGGAACCCCGCAGCCGCTGACGCCCACCCCTGGCCCGGCCGCCTTTGACACCCTCGATGTCGAGGCGGTGCTGGCCAACGCCGCCCCGGCCCTGCCGCAGCCAGAGCCGCTGTACCCGACCGACACACAGGCCCCCTCCTCCTCCAGCGCTGACGCGCTCCGCGGCGCGTTCTTCGAGCTGTCCGCCAAGGCGCAGACCGGCACCGCCAGCCCCGAAGAGGAGGAGCAGCTCGCCGAGCTTGCCGCCCAGATCGAGCAACTGCCCCCGCAGCACCGCTTCTCCGACTCCGCCCCCGCATCCCGCCGTTGAGGTCTCCCGCCGATGCCCACGCCCCGTGACGAAGCCCTGTACCGCGCCCTCATCGAGGCCGGCACCGCCCCCGACAGCGCCGACCAGATGGCGCGCACCAACAACCCCGAACTGCGGGCATTGTTTCTGGGCGACGCCGATGCGGATGTCGACACCGACACCGACACCGACACCGACACCGAGGCGGGCCTGGGCCTCTCCGAGCAGGAGATGGCAGCGCTGACGGCGACGATCCCCGACGAGTACGTCACCGCCCCGGTCACACTGGAGGGCGCCGCCCTGCCGCCGATCCGGGAGACCGACGAGCGGCTGCTGCCTGAAGGCCGGGACACCCAGCAGAGTCGAGCGCTCAACGCCTTCGCGGCCGGCGACCACGACCGCAGGGGCGGGACCGCCTGGGAGGATGCCACCGACGCAGAGCAGGAGCGGTCGCTGCTGTACGCGACGGGCGAGCTCGACCAGCTCATCCTCGGCGGCGCAGCCTCTCCCAACGTCATCGACGAGGGGCTGCCGCGGGTGGTGACCGACGCCTGGCGCGTCAAGGGCACCGACACCGACACGCTGGCGTCTCAGCGCATCCGCCTGTACGGCCGCCAGCCCAAGGAGATCAAGCCGGTCGCGCCCGCCAGCGAGGAGCGCATCAAGACCCAGCACGAGGTCGACAAGTCCTACTCCTACAACAACCCGCTCGACCCCGACAAGCGGACGATCTACGACCTGATGTTCGCGAAGCCTGAGCCGGGCAGTGTGCGAGAGGGAGACTGGATCCCCTTCCACGACCCGGTCGCTGCGCCGTTCGAGCCGACCTCGGCCACGCAGGAGTTCATCCAGGGCACCTGGGCGAGGCTGCCCTCGCTGGAGAGCATCGACTGGGACGCGGGCGGGCGGATGCTCGACGAGCTGGCGTCGATAGTGGCGCCTGGGATGCTCGACGGCTCCGCTGACGAGCTGCGCCGCCGCCGGGAGGAGGAGGAGATCCTCGAAGCTGGAGACCTCGACCGGCTCGGAGACTTCATCGCCGAGGAGGAGACCGACGACGGCATCTTCGGCACGGTGTCCCAGCAGATGCTCAAGGAGCGCCGGGAGAGCTTCGACGACCGCTACCGCTCCGAGGCGGAGCTGGAGGAGGCGGTCAGCAACCGCGCGGGCGTGCCGGTCAACCGTCTGCGGGCCACCGACCGGGTCGCGTCCGCGGAGGAGGAGGACTCCTGGCTCCGCCTGCCCCACGGTGTCGCCGCGCCGATCCGCGCGCTCACCCAGGGCGTGGACCACGCCGAGGTCAAGGGGCTGCTCGACACGCGCAGGGAGGAGGAGAAGGCGCTGGAGGCGGGAGACCGTCAGGCGCTGCTGGACCTCTACCTCGAGGAGGAGCGCAGCATCAACGCGCCGGGGCCGGTCGGTTCCTCCTCCTCTGCCTCGTCTGCGACCCGGCTGACGCTCGACGACATCACCGACGAGTGGATCGCCGACCGCAAGGAGAGCCTCGACGAGCGCTACCCCGACGAGCGGGTGCTGCTGGACGAGCTCGCGCTGCTGCGCGCCGGCCAGCGCAACGAGAACTTCGACCCGCTCTCGGCCAGCGCCAAGGACGCAGCCAGCGAGGAGGAGGTTTGGCCGATCATCCAGGGCGTGCGGCTGTCGGACTACCCTGTCGCCGCCGTGCCCAGAGAGGCCCGCGACAACCTGTCGCTCTCTGCGGTGGTCAGCGCGGCGGAGAGCCTGCCTCCTGAGCAGCTCTCCGCGGGGCTTCAGCGTGTGCTGTCCCTGGGCCAGCAGATCCGCGACCTGAGCGACGACGACATCCTCCTCGGGACTGAGAGTGAGGGGCCGTCCAAGCGCGAGGAACTCAGCGCGCGGCTGGAAGAGGCGATGGGCGACCTGCGGATCGGCGACCTGCCGCCCACTGTCGCCCGCGAGGTGGTCGACCTGCCCACCCTCAAGGCTGCCATCGAGGAGCGCCAGGAGGCGCGCGTGGCGGCGGGCGGTGGCGTCATGGACACCGTCGAGGCCGGCTTCGGCCTGCTCGGCACGACTGTCCGCGCCGATGGCAGCGGAGACCTCCACACGGTGGAGTCGGGCTTCGGCCGGTTCATGCGCCTGGCCGCGGCCGGCGAGATCGCGGTCAAGGAGAGCGCCTACTCCCTGCCGGTGTGGACGCTCGACGGCGTGGACCACGTCGCCGGCACGACCCTGTCGGAGTCGATCCAGCAGTACCTGCCGCCGCGGGACTGGGAGCAGACCTCGCTCAAGGGGCGGGTCATGGGCCGGATGCACACCGGGCAGGTGGGCTGGGACATCGACATCGGCGACGTGCTGCGCGCCAACGGTGTCGACGAGAACAGCCCCTTCTATGGGGCCGCGGTCAACCTGGGCATGGCGCTGGACTTCGTCGTCCCCTTCGAGGCGGCGGCGGGCGCTCCTGGCTCAGCCGCCTACCGCGCCGTCGATGGCGGGCGCTTCGCCTACGATGCCACCCGCTCCAACCCCTTCTCGGGCGACCTCGAGGCGCTCAACCTGCCCACGCCTGACGCCCCCTCCTGGGAGCAGTGGCTGGCGCAGGGCGCGGACACCGCCAAGGTCGTCGCCAAGGGCGCCGCCGCCAACATCGCCCCGAAGCTGAGCACCGGCAAGGCCGACCCGGTGGCAGCGCTGGGCACCGTCATCCGCGGCGCCGCCATCGAGCAGGCGAAGCGCGGCCGGGGCGTGCTCACCGGTCTCGACGACCGACTCGTCAGCGACACCATCGACCGGGCCGCGACCCTCACCGGGCAGTCGCGCGGGCAGATCATCGAGCTGCTCGGCCAGCAGCAGCTCCTCGATCAGGACCGCGCCCGCGAGCACGTCAACAACGTCCGCGGCATCATGGACGGCTCCATCCCTGACCCGGATGGATTGACCTCCTCCTCCTCCTACGCGAGGCTGCGTGCTGCCGTGATGGCACAGACGACAGCCGCGGAGGGCGCACAGCCGCGGCTCCAGGCACCCGAAGCACGGGCGGTGCTGGCGATCACGGAGGTGATGGCGCGCAGAGAGGCCGCCAAGGGCAACTACCCCACCGCCGAAGCGTTCTTCGACCACCTCACCGTCCGCTTCTCTGACGAGCTGGGCACGGATGCGAACACGCCCGACGATGCGAGGGCGGCGGTGAGTGGTCGGCCTGCCCCTGGTGGTCTTGACCGCGACAGTGCGGATCGGCTGCTGGAGATGTTCCTGTCGGACGACCCGGACCTCACCGTCCAGGCGGGCGAGGTGCTTGAGGCGCTGGACATGCCCGGCTACCGCAACACCCTGGACCTCATCCCTGAGCCTGTGTTGCGCAGCATGGTCGAGGAGGCCCTCGGCGACATCGAGTACCACTACAGCCAGGGCAACCCGGAAGTGGTCGCCCTGCTCGACCGGGTCAGTAAGCCCGATCCGGCTGGCGGCCGAACGCTGACCGGCGACGTGCGCGAGGCGATGCGTGATATTCGCCGCACAGTGGGGACCAGGGCGCCCACGGTCACCAAGCCGAGCATCCGAGCCGTGATGACGCTGGTGCCGAGCTTGTTGACGGACCAGGACGGTGTACCCAGCGCAGCCGCACGGACCAAGCGGTGGCTCGACGACAACGGTGTCACCTACACGAAAGTCAGAGAGCAGGAGCAATCGATCCGAGTTGAGGTCTCCGGGGGCGACATCAAGGCGCTGGAGGCGCAGTTCCGGTCGGAGTTTCCGGGGCTGTATGTGTGGGCCGGCACACGAAAGCTGCATCGCCCCACGCGCACGGCTGATGTCTTCTTCGTTTCGCAGAGCGACCTGTTTCACCCGAGCAATACCCAGCGCCGAACACTGATCACGGAAGCGCGGGCGTTCTTGCAGGAGCACCTCCGCATCAACCCGACCGCTGCTCCGATGGGTGGCCTGTCGCAGACGATCGACCCGAGCCAGCCCGACCGGGCGTTTTTCAGCAAGACCACCAAGATCCCCACCGCCAAGGGCACCGGCGTACCAACGACGCTGACGGAGGTGACCCGCCTGTCGGCCCGCGAGCGGCGGCAGGCAAAATCTACGAAGTTCACCGCCTCCTTCGACCCGGCGCGTGCCCCTGAGCACCTTCGCGCCCTGGAGCGCGTCAGCCGCTTCGCCAAGCGTACCAACCCCCTGTCGAGCCCCGAAGCGTGGGGTCGGTTCATGGCGCGACTGACGGGCCAGGATCGCAACCTGATGGCGCCGCCAAAGGCGCTGGAGTACGCCGCCAACCCGCAGCTCGTCGCAGACCGGATCGGCTCGCTGACCGACGAGCAGCTCGCCCAGGCGCGCGAGGGCATGAACGAGGCGCGGCGCTGGCGGGGCAACTACGAGTCGGGCAAGATGCCGCCCGAGGCGACCGGGCTGCTGTTCGCCTGGGCGACCCTGAGCCGCAAGTCATCGGCCTACCCCCAGGAGGCGGGCTTCCTCGACGCCTTCAACGGCGGTATCATCCCGTTCGTCCAGGCCGCCGCCGAGGGCCGCTGGACGGACCAGACCACCACCGACTACCTCGCCTGGTCCGACGACCTGTTCGCCTCCATCAAGGAGACGCCGGGCAGCGGCGTGAAGACGAACATCAACGCCTACGGTCGCGAGTTCCTCGCCAACATGGGCCGACCGATCACGGAGGGACCGCACGCCGGCAAGAGCCCGCTGGCGGTGCTGCACGAGATGCTCTCAGCGAAGCGGCTGAAGATGCCCTACCGCAAGAAGAACGGCGACACCGCCTACAAGATGGTGCCCGCCACCGGCCGCAACATCCGGCGGCTGTGGTGGCTGACGGTGCCCGGTGCTGTCGGCGTCAACAACAAGGTGCTCTCGTTCCTCCTCCTCCTGAGCGGACACCTCGATGTATTCGTGATCGATCGGGTCCAGGCAAGACACCTGTGGGACGCGGACGCCCGCGCCGACCAGTATGGCACCTGGAACATCTACGACGGCATGAAGGGTGTCGCGGTCGCTGACGGGCTGTCTGGCGCCTTCTCCAACCTCCGCGGTCTGGCGCTGTACGAGGCGATCGAGGATGGGCTGCGCGAGCCGGTGCGGCAGGCATACGCCAGCCTGGGCCGGGAGTCGGAGGGCCAGCTCGGCGTCTTCCATTGGGAGAGCTGGGTGCAGATCAGCCAGCAGGAGGTTGGCCACGGCTCGATCCATGCGATCCGCCGCTACGCCGAGGGGGAGGCGGACCCGCTGGCTGGCATCGAGGCACGCCAGGGCGACATGCGCGGCTGGGACTACGGCCTGGCCTACGCGCCCAGGCGGCCCAAGCCGTACAGCTTCCGCGCACCGGATGGCACCGTCTGGGATATGACGGTGGAGCAGAAGCGCCGCTTCATCCGTGCAATACGCAACGAGTCCAAGCGTAAAAAGCCCACACCCAACGGAGTTTTCACCCGTGGCTTCCAGATCACCCGACGACCAGATCCAAGCCGCGGCTGGACCGAGCAGCCCGGCGTCCGACCCGAAGGCATCGACCGGCTCCTTCGCAGCCTGGACGCAGAGCCTCGACCCGGACGTGGCGGAGTTCCTGATGGAGCAGTCGAAGACGATGCCGCAGCGGCAGGCGCCAGCGGTGCCCGAGGCGGAGTCCGTGGAGATGAAGCGAGCGCGGCTCGGGAAGCTGGCCGCAGCAGTGCAGGCGGCTCGCGAGCGGATGAAGTAGCCGCCCTCGTCGAGCGGGGCGATCTCAGCCAGCAGCACGCCCAAGCCCTGCAGGAGCTGCTCGACAGCGCAGACCCGGAGGACCAGCAGGCGGCCGGGGCGATTCTCGATGGACGGTACGGCGGCGACGGGCTGTCCTCGCCCGTCAAGCCAGACGAGGGCACACAGGCAGCGGTTGCAGCCCTCGATGCGCTGTACGACGCGGCGCAGGAGGCCCCCTACCGGGACAGCGGCGCAGAGGTCGCGGAGCGCGCACGGGCTGGTGACAGGCTGGACCTGGGCGTGCCTGGGCAGAGCCGCACCGTTGCCAGGGCGGCAGCCGGCCTGGACCTCAAGGTTGACATGGCGACATCCTCCTCCTCCCCCGCCGTCGCTGCGCTGGCCGAGGCCGACCTGCGGACAGGCGCGACGATGGAGGAGCAGCAGCGCGAGGTCGTCTCGCGTGTCGTCAGCGCGGGCGGCGAGGTGCTGAAGTTCGACCACCTCGACCAGATGCTCAGCCTCGACGAGATCCCGGTGCTCAGGTGGCCCGACGTGGTGGGGATGAAGTTCTTCCCCACCTTCGCCGACCGCACTGCGGCGGCAGCCGTCTACACCGGCATCAGGGGGCTGTCGCTGAACATCGCCGTGCCGCTGCTGGGCGGGCCGCTGTTCCCGCTGCGGATCAGCAACGTCCTGCACGACGTGGTGTGGGCCAACCGCGGCGTCTCCATCAAGGGGGCGAAGGAGTCGAAGGTCGCCAGCGGCGCGACCCACATGGTGATCATGCTGGGCAAAGACAGTATGCACATTTCCAACACGACTGTGTTCTACAGCTTCATCCTCACCTTTTTAAAGGCGGTGTCGGACGAGCGGATCAGCAAGGCCGAGGCTGCTGCCCTCACCAGCGAGATGCACAGCTTCCCGGTCCCCGAGGTCAAGACGCCGCGGCTGACGAACGCGCAGAAGTCGAAGATGACCGACGACGAGATCAAGAAGCACGAGGGCAAGCGCAAGAACGAGATCGACGCGCGATCTGCTGCGCGGGAGCTGCGCGAGTTCCCTGGCTTCGATGACCCGCAGGCGCTGGTCGACTACTCCCACGCCATCAGCTTCGGGGCGCGCAAGACGTTCCTGGCCCACTTCGGCAAGGCGAAGATGGAGCGGCGCACGGGCATCCCGATGCAGGCGCTGCTCGATGCCACCATCGAGCCCCAGCTCGCCGGTGCGCCACTCGGCGCTGGCTTCCTGGTGGTGGAGCTCGACCGCACGACGGACGCCAAGGGCAAGGCCAACGCGCGCTTCACCAGGCTGGGGACCGGCGGCACCACCGCTCACCCCGACTTCCCGCTCGGCGTCCGCGGCAAAATTACAGGCAAGATCCCGGCGGCGCTGGGCTGGCGCCTGCTGTTCCCTGACCACTCCGCCAAGATGGACACCGAGGGCAAGACCGAGCCACAGGCATACCGCTCGCTGACGCTGGCGATGCCTGTGCAGGAGGTCACCGCCGAGATGGCGGCCCGCCTGCAGAACGTCAACAGCTCCGGCGTGCAGACCGCGGCGCACGCCCGGCTGGTCGCTGCCGCCATCGCCGACCACAGCCGGCAGACCTTCACGCCGCCGAAGCGGCGGAAGGTCACCAAGGGGCTGCCGAGCAAGGCATCGATCCAGGCCAGAGTCATCGAGAGCCACAAGAAAAAAGGGCTCACCATCAGCAAGGCGGAGGCCGGAAAGCTTGCCAGCCGCCTCCTGATCGACGCCAAGAAGAAGCGCCTGGCAGACTACGAGCGGGAGCGTGCCGAGGCCGAGGCCGAGTACGCAGCAGCGAAGGCGGAGCACAAAGCCATCGACAAGAGCCGCAAGGTCAGCCTCGGCGAGTACGGCAAGGAGATCCGCGCGAGCCGCGGAGACAGCGGGATGGCTCGCCCCGTCAACACCGGCAGCGCCTCCCTGCAGTCCGCAGCCAACGCCGGCAGCGTCAAGATCGTGCAGATCGGAGACCAGCGCACCTACTACGGCATGGAGCGCGTCGAGCGCCAGATCACCGACCCCGAGACGGGCCGGAAGCGGACAGAAACTGTCTGGAGGCTCACCTCGCTGGTCAATAACGAGGTCGGAACAGGCGGTGTGGGCGAGACTGTAGCCGCCCTGGATGCGGTGCGGAAGGGCGCCACAGAGGCGCAGGCTGACCCTGGCTCAACGGGTTATTATCTCCTTCGGGAGTTGGGTTTTGAGGACACCTCAGAGCCTGGCATCCTGACACTCAGCCCCGAGGTGGACCGTGAGCGATTCGCTGAATCCTATTTCGAGAGCGGCCCTGCTGGCTTGGTCCAAGGACGAGCTGCGCGCGATGGGGCCAAAGCATGGTCCGATGACTTTGGCGGCGGTGTCGATATTTCTGGAGGACAACCCGGAGCCGACGCAGTCGCAGATGCGGGGCGTCCGTCAGCGGCTGGAGGCGACACACTTGCATCCCGCGCTCGGCGCCTTGCCGCAGCAGTAGCCGACCTCAACGATGCCTCGGCGGAGAACCTGGGGATCACGGCGCAGGATCGAGACAGCGCCCGCGCCCTCGTCGGTGACTGGCGCCCCCAGCCCGAAGCCCAGGCACCGCGCACCGTCCCGCCAGCGCTCGAGGTCCGCGCGGCACTGGAGCAGCTCAAGCGGCAGGGCGTGCCCCGCAAGACCCTGAAGCGGGCGCACGAGGCCCTGCTCGGCGACAACCCTGACCCGCTCAAGCGGCAGGCGGCGCTGGCGCTTCTCCAGCGGGCGGGCACCTCTCGCAGCGACGGCCTGGCCTCTCCGCTCTCCTCTCCCGAGAAGACCTCCTCCTCCCCCGCCATCGAGGAGATCACCGCCCACGCAGAGGCCAACCCCGACTTCGACGCCTGGCTGACCCGTCACGCCAGCGCGGGCGGCCGGCTGTACCGTCTGCCCCGCCTGAAGGCCCTGCACGAGGCCCAGCGCTTCTTCCGCCCGCCCGAGGGAACGAGCATCCAGAAGACGGATGCGGGCCGCTACGAGGTGGTCTCGGCCGCCGGCAAGCCCGTCCACCCGTCCTACGGCACCACCTTCGCCAGCCGCGCCGAGGCGGAGATGGCAGCGACGACGGCAGCGCTGCGGGCCGGCGAGATCGAGGGCCGCTCCATCCACCCCGACGACACCGACGACGTGGTTGTCGGAGTGCTGCGGGCTGGCATGGACCTCGGGGAGTCGCGCCGCGCCATCGCGGGCGCCCCGGTCGAGCACGCCGCAGTGTTCATCGGCGACACCATGATCGCCAGGGCGGAGGGCAGCATCGACGCTGTGTCGCTGACCGACGACCAGAAGCGGCGCATCCGTGCAGCATCCGCCCGCGGCGAGCGGGTCACGATCACCCACAACCACCCCGGCCACGTCGGCGTGACAGCGCTGTCGTATGAGGATGTCGTGCTGGCGGCGGAGTTGGGCGCGACCGTGATCGAGGCGCTCGCCGACGACGGCAGCCACTCTCGGATCACGGTCGACCCCGGCAAGTTCGACGAGCTGCGCGTGGCGGTCGACCCGGAGACCTTGAAGCCCGGCGACAACGCCGCAGCCTTCAGCATGATCCTCGCCATCTCGCAGGGCGTGGCCCGCAAGAAGGCGCGGCAGATGCGCAAGGCCAGGGAGGCGATCACCGGGCGTAAGATGACCTTCGCCGAGAAGGTTAAGTTGTTCGCACCCATCCAGACCCAGGAGCTCAACCGTGGCCTCTCGCAGTACGGCATCGAAGTCGAATCCTCCCCGGCCCAAAGCGTTCGACGAGACCTTCGCCAGGGTGATCGCCGGGGACTGGACGGACAGCGACGAGCAGGAGCACCAGGGACTGCTCGCCCAGGCGGAGAAGATGGCGGAACAGTCTCCCGAGCTGCGCGCGTATCTGGACAGCCTGAAGGCCGACGAGGAGTAGACCCTCGGCGTCAGGAGGAGGAGGGATCTTCTCGCCCTCGGTTCGTGGTCCCCAGCCTCGACGGCGTGGACCCGGCGAAGCTGGCCGAGGTCGAGCGGCTGCTGGCGGAGATGGGGCGGAAGCTCTCCTCCTCCCTCGCAGAGGCGGTCGAGGAGCAGATCGGTCAGCCCGTCGCCGCGGTGCGGATGCCCAAGGGCACGGGTGGGCTGAGTGCCTACCTCACCTACCCCCCCGCCAACATCAAGCCGCAGGCGCGCACGCTGACGCGCGACGATGTGCAGTCGTTCGCGGGCGGCCTGGCCGCCAAGGCGGGCGTCACGCTGGAGATGAGCGGGCCGATCAAGGGTGACGGCAGCAACGCCCCCATCGTGGTGCTCAACGTCATCATCGTCGACCAGTCCGACCGAAACCAGGGCCTCGGCTCTGCTGTCATGGACGAGGTCAGCAAGTGGGCCGATGAACAGGGCGTCATCATCGCGCTCACCCCTGGGTCAGACTTTGGCAGCTCGGTCTCCCGGTTGCGCCGGTTCTATATGGAGTTTGGCTTCGCGGAGAACAAGGCCCACCGCAAGGACTACCGCACACGCGAGCGCATGATCCGCTACCCGGAGGATGCGCTGCACAGCTCGCTCTCCTCCCTCGCAGAGGCTGCTGATCGCTTGATCGCTGGCGAGATCACCATTGAGGAGTACAAGCGGATCGCCCAGGCCGCCAAGGCTGACGCGCCCGCAAAGGCCCCAGCCAAGACGGATGGTCTGGCAGCGCTCAAGGACGAGCTGAAGACGATCAAGGACAGCTTCGACGAGCGCTACCAGATGGATCGCGTCTGGGCGAATGTCAAGGATCTCGGCCGCGGCGAGCGGCTGCTGGTGATCGACCAGATGCGCGTCCGCGAGGAGTACCGCCGCCAGGGCATGGGCACGCGCGCCCTCGAAGACTTGCTCGACTTTGCCGATCGGCACGGCATGATGGTCGCGCTGACGCCCGACGACATGGGCGCGCCCAAGCGGGTACTGACGCGCTGGTACAAGTCCCACGGCTTCAAGCCCAACAAGGGGCGCAACAAGGACTTCCGCTTCCGTGAGGCGATGGTCCGCCAGCCCCAGGCGCCCAAGGCCCGCCCTGACCGGCCCGCTCCCGCCCCGGTCGCTGTGCAGCCCGCCTACAAGACCAACCCGCGCGCCAAGCAGACCCCGCTCCCGCGCAACCTGCCCGCCGCGGCGCAGCGCTTCCTCGCTGACAGCGCCGTGCAGAACGTCGTCTACCACGGTGTACCCGACGCGCGCTGGGCACGTCACCCCGACACCGCAGTCCTGCAGACCACCACGCAGCGGTACGGCGGCCACGACAACAGCCCGGTGTTCTTCTTCACCGACGACCGCCGCCTGGCCTCGACCTACCGCGACAACAAGCCCACGCCGGTGCTCGGCCGCGACGAGGTGCCCGAGCCCGGCATCCTCAAGGGCTACCTGTCGATCACCAACCCCTACCGGGTGCAGTGGGGTGGTGAAATTTGGAGCGGCGCGGACGCGGACGGCCTGAAGCTGCGCGACCACATCGAGCGAGCACGAGAAGCAGGCAACGACGGTGTCATCGTCGACAACGTCGTGGACGACTACCAGCGCTCCAGCAAGAGCCGGCCGGCCACCGTGTACGTGGTTTTTGAGTCGAACAGCTTCAAGAGCGAAGACAACCTCGGCACCTACGACCCCGCCGAGCCTTCGATCCTCCGCAGCCCGCTCGACGCAGACCTCCGCGAGCGCCTCGAGGAGATGCTCAACAGCGAAGACCCGGACGTGGTCAGCCAGGGGCTGGAGCTGTTCGACATGCTGGGGTTGGATCGAGAAGCCCCCAGCGAGGAAGGAGGAGGTCTCCTCTCAAGCCCGGTCTCTCCTCCTCCCCCCGCGTCCCTGGTCCCCCGCGACGAGGTGGGCCGGGTGCTGCAGCCGATGGACCTGACGTACCCGCCCGGCCAGGGCGAGGGCGGCGCCTACGACGTGGTCAGCCTCTTTGATGGGATCTCCGCAGGCCGGCAGGCGCTGGAGAACGCCGGCATCCCGGTCGGCCGCTACCTCGCCTCAGAGGTCGACAAGTTCGCCAAGCAGGTCTCGGCGTCCAACTGGCCCGAGATCGAGCAGATCGGCGACGTGACGAAGCTGGAGACGGGTGAGGCCGACAGCGTAGCCCTGCCCGAGCGGTACGACTTCCTGATCGGCGGCAGCCCCTGCCAGGATCTGCGCAAGGGGCGCGACGGGCTGAAGGGCAGCAAGTCCAAGCTGTTCTTCGACTTCGAGCGTGTCTTCCGTCTGGGCCGCCACAAATACTTCCTCTTCGAGAACAACTCCGAGATGTCTGCCGCGGATGCGGCCTACGTTACCGAGACCTTCGGAGTGGCCCCGATCCTGATCGACGCAGAGCGCGTCGGCGGGATGCGCCGCAAGCGCTACTTCTGGACGAACATCCCCGGCATCCGCCAGCCTGCAGACCTCGGGCTGACCGGCGCCGACATCATGCTCGGCTACGACGAGGCGATGGCGCTCGGCCCCGAGCAGGTCGGGGTGATCACCGACAAGACCCGCAACACCGCCGAGGGCAGCCGCAAGCCGGGCGGCAAGCCGCGGTGGCAGACCGGCCAAGACGCCATCCAGGTCAAGAGCGACGACAAGCTGCCGACGATGACGTGGCGCCGCGGCAAGGGTGTCCCCTACGACATCGTGACCCAGGGCGACCGCTGGCGGCGCCTGGCCCGCGTCGAGGCGGAGCGCATGATGGGCTTTCCTGACGGCTACACCGACGCCGTCAGCCGCAAGCAGGCGCTGCATGGCACCGGCAACTCCTGGTCGGTCCCTGTCGTCGAGCACATCTTCAGCCACCTGGCCCAAGAGAAGGGCAACACCCCCTCCTCCTCCCTCGCCGAGCTGTCCCGCGCCGAGAAGGCCGAGGTGATCTCCCGGCAGCTCGGCCTGTTCGGTGTGCGGCACCCGGTCGAGCAGCGCATCCGCGCGGAGGGAAACGACGGGTTGCGCTCCCCCGACCTCGACGCCGAGGGTGACAATCCTGCTGCCCTCGCCGCCGAGATGCTCACCCACGCAGACCCCCAGGTCGCAGCCCAGGGAGCGGAGCTGGTGGCGGCGATGGGTATTGACTTCGAGGTCGAAGTCTACCAGTCCATCGTTGAGTCGCTGCGCGCCCTGCCGCAGATAGTGGCTGATACCCCCGCCAACAGGCTGTTTCTGACGTACCCGGTTTACCCAGTTCTCTTCATCGACAACCTTGTCGCGGACAGGCTGTCACCGCAGCAGTCGCAGCGGCTGGCTGGTCAGATGCGCGACATGGCTGAGTTTCTCTTGTCGCACACTGCCGACCCTATGGCCGACCGCGACTTCCGAGAGCCTGCCGACAGCCTCATCCGGGCGGCTGGACGGATGGAGGGTGTGGAGCCTGTGCGCGACCCGAAGCAGGTCATTGTAGACCTGCTCGCCGCGCTCGCAAAGGAGGGCGTCACCGCGTATCCGTCTCCTCGCGATGGCTGGGTGGTCCTCGACAAGATGGACCAGCAAGCGCTCAGGTCTGCCACACAGAGGGCATCGTCGCGGCTGGCCGAGAAGTACCCCTACCGCGGAAACCTCACCTACTCCATCGGCAGAGAGTACGGTGTCGGCTTCACGCAGGTCGAGCTTCCCACAGCCATACAAAATCCTCCTCCTCCCACGCAGACGACCAGCCCGCCCAAGTTCAACAAGCGGCGGATCGGTAGCGCCGAGCGGGAGGCCAACTTTGCCGCCTGGTTCGGCGACAGCAAGGTGGTCGACGAGGCGGGCAAGCCGCTGGTGGTGTACCACTGGACGCCTGCCGAGTTCCGTGTCTTCGAGTCGGAGGGTGAGGGTTTCCACTTTGGCACAGAGCGAGCCGCCATCGACCGGCGGGACGACGTAGGCGAACCCATCGAGTACGAAACCGAGGAGGACGAGAACGACGGCTTCTACGTCATCGCCGACTCAGGACCACAGAAGGGTCAGGAGCAGGGACCGTTCCCCACCGAGGCCGACGCTGAAGCCTTCATCGAGCAGCAACCCAAGCACATCGAGCCGATGGCGATGCACCTGCGCATCTCGAATCCTATCGAGATGACGGACTGGGGAACGTGGGGGCTGGGTGGCATGATCGTCGCCCTTCAGGACAAGGGAATCATCGACAGTAGAGACGCTGACGACATCATCGAACAGCGCCGACTGCGCCAGGGCGGCGGCTTCGCTCGCATGAAAGACCTGCTCATCGAGCGCGGCTACGACGGCATCAAATACCTCAACGAGGCAGAAGATGTCGGCTCGGTCTCTTGGATCGCCTTCAGCCCTGAGCAGGTCAAGAACGTCGAGAACGTCGGCAGCTACGATCCCAACAACCCCGATATGTACCAAGCCCGCTCCCTCGACGACGGCGCCGAGCAGATCCACGGCTACTACCAGCGCACCGCTGCCGGCCACCTCATCCACCTGTTCAAGACCGGCACACTCGGCACACTGTTCCACGAGCAGGGCCACCTCCTCAAGGCGCTGCTGGGGGAGGAGGAGGCGGAGAGCCTGCTGCGGATCTTCCGGGGGCAGGCGGCCCGCCTGGAGCGCGAAGAGGGTGCGAAGCTGACGCGAGACCGGGCGGCAGACTACGACGCCTATACCGACGCCGAGAAGCCCGAGGAGCTGATGGCGGACGCCTTCAAGCTGTACCTGCGGCTGCAGACGGCACCCAACGGCGTCTTCTATCGGGCCTTCGAGCGGCTGCAGTACGCCCTGGCGGATGCCTGGCGCCGGGTGCGCGGCCGAGCGGAGTGGCTGCCGGCCGAGGCGGTGGCAGTCTGGGATGGACTGCTGCGTCCGGACCTGATCGCCGACAGCAAGGCGTTGCAGATCAACGGCTACCAGCGCGCCACCGAGGCACCGCCGAGCGTGACGATCCCCAAGGGTGCCGCGGCCCGCACCGGGCAGCTCGGTGCAGAAGCCCGCGCCAAGCACGACGCCCGCGCCCCGATCCGGCGCGACGAGCTGCTGCAGCAGTCGGGCTACGCCGAGGGGCAGTCGGTGCCCATCAACGAGCTGATGGCAGACCTCGTGGGGATCTCTGCCGCCGAGCGCGCCCGTCGCCGCATCAAGGGCGTCGAGTACGTCTCGCTGACCCGCCGTACAGCTGTGCCCCGCCAGCGGGTGCGCCTGGTCGCCGGCCGCGCGCACGACAAACTGGAGCGCGCGCTGGGGGAGTCACCGGAGACCGTCGCGCAGCGCCTGGGCGACGAGGCAGGCACGACCGGCGCCCGACAGGGCCGCACCCTGCACCTGACGCAGCCGCAGGCCGCGGGCATCCGCCTGCTGGCCAACACCACCGCCATGCAGCCGATGGGTCGGTCCATCCCTGGCCGGCTGCTGGATCCAGACGCGGACCTCTCGACGATCACCCTCGACGAGCTCAACGCGCTGCAGGAGGCGGTAATCGACACCGAGGCGGGCATCGCCTCGGGCCGAGACCGCACCGTCGAGCGGATGCCGCCCACGGTCGGCTACGCCCTGCTGCGCACGCTGCGCACCGCCCCCACCGCCGCCGCTGAGAAGCTGCGCGGGGCAGCGGTCGGCACCGCTGCCGGCGCTGCGCAGAAGTACAGCGAGGGGGAGATGTCGCGCAGCGCGGCGCAGAGCGCCATCGACGCCTCGGCGAAGACGGCAGCGGTGGCCGACAAGGCACTGAGCGCCGCCGCCCGCGCCGAGGCTGTCGCGCGCACCCTGGAGAAGTGGTTCGTGGTCCGCGACGACCTCGAAGGTGACATCGATCCGGGGCTGCTGGAGGTGATCACCTCGACGATCCGCGACCTCAACGGCATCGACTATTGGGTGCGACAGGCCCAGCGCGCGGTCGTCGCAGAAGCCAAGGACAAGCGCCGCAGCTACCGGCGCAGCCACGGCAGGGCAGCGCCGGATGTTCAGCCGACGCTGCGGGAGCTCGTCGAAGACCTCGCGGGCGAGCTGACCCCGCCGCTGAGTCTGCCAAACATCCTCCTCCTCCCTGACATCGAGCGCCGGATCTTCGGTGTCGAGGGGGTCGGCCGCTCCGAGCTGAAGCCCTCCAAGATGGCCGAAGACATCCAGGGCCGCCTGGAGACTGGCGAGCACGCCTACCTCGACGACATCGCCGACCGGGTGTTCCTCGCGCGGGTCGCGGGCCTGCTGGCAGACGGGCCGGGCCTCACCCTCCTCGAGGAGCGCGCGCTGCATGTGCTGGACGTGGTGCTCATGGACAGCACGCGGATGGGTGACCCCCAGGCCGCCTTCCGCGAGACTGGCTGGGTGGAGATCAGTCAGGCGCTGGCGGTGCTGTACCGGGGCGTGCGGCGCCGAGCAGCCCTCATCGAGGACCGCGGCGCAGACATCGCCAGGGCGCTGCTGGGCAGCGGGGCAGCGATCAGCGACATCGGACCTGCGACCCGCCGCAGGCTGGCGCTGGCCTTCTACGAGGGCCAGTGGGGGCACGCAGACGCGGTCGACCCGTTCACCCTGGCCGAGGCCGGCAAGGATGCTGCGGGCGTGGAGCCGCCCACCGAGAGCGGCTGGCGCACGCTGGCGGAGTGGTCCCAGATCAAGCGGGGCACCCCAGACCCGGAGGGGCTGCTGCTGTTCGAGATGGTGCTGCGGATGCGCGGCCGGGAGATCCTCGCCGGCCTGTCGGCGGATCTGGCGCGGTACGGTCTGCGCATCGACCGGGCAGAGCTGGAGGCGATGTCTCTGCGTCCTGCGAACGGCTACGGCGCCAAAAATGGCATCGCGGAGAATGAAGACTTCGTCAACGCCGTCATCCACTACCTCGACCGAGAGCTGACCAACGCGATCACCGTGGAGCACGAGGGCAGCGGCGTGGCCGACCGCTACCCTGCGCCCGCGCACAACAGCCACGACCACGACGCCTACACCGCCGCCCGCGGCATCCTCTCCCGCTACGGCATCCAGACAGGCAGGGCCGTCCCCGGCCTGGACCGGTGGAAGCTGACCACGCTGCCGGATGGCTCCGAGGTGCTGCTGCCGCAGGCGATCATCGACCTGCTCGGCGACAGCCTCGACCGCGCAGTCCCGGTCGGCCAGCTCGCCGCTGCGCTGTCGGGCGATCAGGTCGGCTACACGACCGCGGCCATCCTCGAGACCCTCTTCGGCGACGGCAACTTCACCCAGGGCATCAAGCTGGGGGTGACGGTCGGTGTGCTGGTGCCCAACCCCGCCTACTACATGGGCAACGCCATCGGTGCAATCTTCCAGCTCCAGCAGGGCCTGGGCGCCATCGGTGCCGCCCAGGCGCTGACCCGCAACCCGGCCATGCTCGCCGCGGTCGCCTGCCAGCTCTGGGGCGACGGCAGCCGCCACGACAACGGCAGCGTCGTCGTCGGCAAGGACGGCCGCATCTACACCTCTGACATGATCGCGGAGCTGGCGGAGCGCGAGGGCCTTGACTCCAGCTTCATCGGCGCCGAGATCCAGCGCGACCTGCTCAAGGACATCCGCCGCAGCCACGGCAAGGGGCTGCGGCACCTGGCGGTAAAATTCGGTGTGGGCTGGCAGCGCAACCTCATCGAGGCAGCCAGCGCCATCGACAACGTCTTCCGTGTCGCGGCGTTCACCGACCGGATCATCGAAGGAGAGTCTCCCTCCTCCGCTGCCAGCTTCGCGCGCAAGGTCGGCTACGACTACTCCCGCCTGACGGAATCAGAGAAGTCCTGGGCGCGCAAGCTGGTGCTGTTCTACTCCTTCCTCAAGCTCAACACCGCGTTCCTGCTCGACACGCTGCTGCGCAACCCCAGCCGCGTGATGGGCCAGTTCCGCCTGTACCGCGGCCTCACCCGCCAGCACATCGAGGACGAGGAGCCGTTCGTCGTCACCCCGGAGTTCATGGACGGCCGCCTCATCGTCGGTGCCCGCAACCTCGGCGCCCGCAACGTCCTGTACGAGACCGCCATCGCCGACCGCACCGCGCAGTGGGTCACCATCGTGCCGCCCATCCCCGCCATCGACGGCGTCGGGCTGCTGCTCGATGTCCAGGCGAGCATCATGCCGATGGAGGAGGACGCCTGGAAGACCCTCTTCTCCCAGATGCACCCCGCCCTCAAGGTGCCCGTCGTCATGGGGCTGGGCGTCGACCCGTTCTCGGGCCGCGACATCGGATCGACGCAGCAGGTGCCCGCCTACTTCGTCAAGCTCGACCGCAACCTCACCGGCGGCCTGGTCGTCGACCAGATGCTGCGCGTCGATCCCGCCCGCAACCGCTACGGTCAGGTCGAGTTCTTGCCGGGCAAGGACGGGCAGGCGCGGCTGTGGTGGGCGATGAACAGCCTGGGGACGTGGGTGCCAGGGATGGGCCGGTCGATGTCGACCTGGGAGGCAGCCGACCGGGCGGACCTCGGCCTCATCGAGGGGATGGTCTGGGCCAGCGGAGAGGCCAACGCTGCGCTGCGCGGCGTGCGCGACACCGACCCGGTGCTCGGCAACGCCTACATCAACCCCGCCGGCCCCCGGCCTGGTCTCACCGCCGCCGAGGAGGCGGGCGCGATGCTCGGCGCCAAGCCCTACCCGATCCCCACCCGCTCAGCGCTGCGCGAGGACCGCGCCCGCAGCCTCGACCAGCAGCTCACCCGGAGGATGAAGCTGCACGACCGCGACGAGCGCTAAAACGCCGCCGAGACCGCGCCGTGCGGGTCGTCGATCACAGACAGCTTGCGACGGTAGCGTTTGAGCTCCAGCCGCGGCGCCCTGGGCAGGGTGCGGCGGTTGTACTCGGCGAGGACCAGCGCGTCGGCGTGGTCGTCTTTGGTGTCGTCGCGGTCGCCGCTCCCCTCTTGGGGGTTGGAGATCCGGCCGTTGACCTCGCGGATGCGTGACAGCTCGCGCAGCACCTGAAGGTCTGGGATCTCCAGGGCGTCCCCGTTGATCATCTGGCGGGCGTGGCTGTAAGCGTCCGTCTTCGTCCCGCGGCTGGTGTGCCAGTCCTTGCCGGTGTCCGGGTCGACCCACAGCCGACAGCGCTCTTTGCGCAGGTAGCGGATGACGTTGTGGCCGCCGCCGCCCTTGTTGGACTCGCAGAGGATGCGGGCGCGGTTGTAGTAGCCGGCGATCCGCGACAGCCGCTTCGCGAACCCGATCTCGCCGTCTGGATGACTCTTCATGCTCAGCACAGCGCACAGCCGCCCGCGCTCGTCGAGGACGACAGCGGCGGCGTAGTGCCCGCCGTTGCACCAAGAGGGGTCGGCGCCGATGGCGTAGGCCATGCCCGGCGTGGGCTTGCGGTAGATCCGCAGCAGCCCCTTCTTCGAGACGTTCTTGTAGACGCCGATCTGGGTGTTGAGCCACCCGACATCGAACCAGCCGCCCTCGAAGGAGAGGAACCCCTCCTCCATCGTGGTCGGGTAGAACTTCCTGAATTTTGCGAGCCCGACGCCCTCTGGCCCGTAGATTTTCCAGTGTCGCCAGTAGAGCTGGGCCTTGTCGAGCTTCCAGATCCGCCCGTACTCGACCTCCTCGTCCATCGGCTGCCAGTGGGGAGGAGGAGTGCGTCTGTACTCGGGGTGCTCAAACCACGCCCAGAAGAAGAACCTCACCGCGGGGTTGTTGTGGATGCGGTCCTCTTGGAAGGCGGCGTTGACCTGCTCCTCGTATTTCCCGCCTGGCCCGTTGGGTGTGGAGATGATGACCTTCCGGCCCTCGTCGCTGATCGCCGAGGTGATCGACGCCCACGCCTCGTTCTCGTTGGGCCAGAACGCCATCTCTTCGGCGATAAGGTTTTGATATGTCTGACTTTTCCCCAGCGACCGGCCGCCGACCGTGGCGAGCTTGAGCATCCCGCCGTTGCGCCCGAACTGGATCTCGTGTTTGTTGTGGTTGACGCGGATGTTTAGCTGCGGCTGGATGCGGCCGGGCAGGTTCTCGGCGAACGTCTTGTGCTTGCGCAGCAGGGAGTCGGTGGTGTCGCCGGTGTCGCAGGCGACCATCGTGCGCAGCGGGCCGCGGGCGCGACAGTGATCGTGGAAGAAGCTGCCGGCGTTGACCGTCGACATGTAGACCTGGCGCGACTTCAGGAACACGAGCAGCTTGACGCGGACATCGCACAGCGCCTCAAGCGCCTCAAGCTGCGCCTTGGATGGGCGGTTGAAGGGGGCGATGGTGCCGCTGGCGCCCTTGTTCTCGATCTGTAGCCAGCGGCCCATGAAGCGCCGCTTGCTGCGCAAAACTTGGGCGTCTGTGAGGGTGCCCACGCGCCGACTCCTACTTCGCCGCGGGGACGACCCAGCCGTTGTCGGAGTCGTCGTCGCTCTCCTCGAAGTGCCCGTCGAGACTGCCCCCGGTCAGCGTGGCGCCGGCCTCGACCTTCTCACGGGCGATCCGCAAGGTGTTGTAGAGCTGGAGGTGGGCGACGTTGCCCGCCCGCAGCCCGCGGCCGAGCTGCATCCAGAACAGCCCGTCTGCCGCTCTGAGATCCGCCTCGGTCGGCCCTTCGACCTCGGGGAACAACTCCCCCCACCACATCTGGAAGTCTGGGTTGGCCCACCAGCGGTTCCACTCCCGCACCGTGACCGGGTCGCCATCCCAGGCGAAGGTCTTGAGGGGGCTGTCGTCGGGCAGCCGCGCCCGCATGTCGTTGTCGACGAGCATCCGAGACGCCTGACACCACACCGAGATACCGTAGGCACCGTCGATGTTGCACGCCCAGGCCAACTGGCTGAACTGGTGCTGGCGCTTCGAGGGTTTGTAGACGGGCAGGGGCACAGCGCTCATATCCAGACCGATAGGCGCAGCAGGCAGCGGGCCGTCTACCCATTGTACCCAGAGGGTGTAAGCGACAGCGTTGATGCCGGTGTAGCCGCCTATCGGTCTGGATATGAGCGCCGACACACAGCCCCGGCTCGACATCCACCGGCTGGTCTCTCGTGCAGACCAGAACCGGAAAGCGGGCAGCGTGCGCCTGGTAAATGCCCTCCTCCTCCGCTACCGCTACGACCGCGCCCGCCAGGAGGTCATGCTGTGCGCCGGAATGACGGGGCAGTGGCAGACCTACCGGCTGGAGCTGGTGCGCGGTCGGTGGGCGGTGGCCTGCCCAGGCGGCCGGCACAAGTGCAGCCGCCGCGCCGAGGTGCTGTACTTCCCGTTTGTCCGCGGCGCAGACCGGCCCGATCAGGCGGGACTGTGCCGGCACTGCTGCGGGATGCGGATGCTGTCAGAAGACCCCCCGCGGGCATCCGCTGCCCTGCGCGCTGACCTGAAGATGGGGTCACGCCGCTCGGTCGCTGACGCCCTCTCAGGCGGCGGCTACCTTGCCGCCCGCTGGGCGCTGGAGAAAGAGGGCATCACCGCCCGTCGCATCTTCACCAGGGCGGACGGTCGGTCTGCTCGATTTGGCTACTTGAACCAGGAGTAAGATCATGCTGCCCGAACTGCTCAACGGCGGAAAGCTCAACCAGGCCCTGCGCATGGGCGACGGCTCCAACAGCGCCGACTGCCGCCGCGAGGACGGCAAGCAGACGGTCGCGATGGGTGACGCTGCTGCCACCTTCACCCTCGGCGGCACCTCGGTGACTGGCGAGGTGCGGCTCGCTGCGAACATCATCAACATCGACCCGGAGTCGTCGGGCGCAGGCGAGAACGCGACCATGCCTGCGACGGCGAACTGGCGCGGCCCCTACACCTTCTACAACTCCGGCGACGAGGACGTCTACTTCCTCGACGCCTCCGCCTCTGCGATCGTCACGCTGAAGCCGGGCCAGCACGTCACGCTGCGCAGCGACGGCACCATGATCTTCGTCGAGCAGGCCGTCATCGAGACCGCGCGCTCTTGGTACAACGCCCCCGGCGCCGAGCAGATCCTCTACATCGCCCCGCAGCCGGTCACCGTCACCGCCATCACCGGTCGCGTCGGCACCCCCGGCTCAGACGGCGGCGCAGTCACGGCGACCATCTACAAGGCCGCCAGCGGAACGGCGCCGGGCAGCGGTTCCGCGCTGCACACCGGCACGTACAACCTCAAGGGCACCGCAGACACCAACCAGAACCTCGCCCTGCACGGCACCGCCGCCAACCTCCAGCTCGACGCTGGAGACGCGATTGTCATGGTCTCCACGGGGACGACGACGGCAGCAGACGGGATGGTCTCGGTTCAGGTTCTGCCCCGCTGATCGCACCGCATAGCGGGAGGAGGAGGAGATGGGACTCACAGGGTTTATCGGCAACGTCAACCAGCCGACCGGCATCAACACCACCTACACGCTGTCGAAGGTGGTGCGGATGACCTACAACGACAACGCCGCCACCATCGATGGGCGCACAACGCGCCCGCCGAAGAATCTGGCGGAGTATTCCAGGCTGTACCTCAAGTTTTCGTCGGTGACGGGTACGCTGTCGGGCGTCGAAGCCACGCTGACCTGGGACGCTGCGGGCAACGAGATTGCGGCGGGTCCGTTCTCCTCCTCTACGCCGTTCACCGGGATGACCGGACCCAGCAACCCGGTCTTGTTCGGGATCGGGTTGGACGACTGGTGCCCGATCACACCGACCGACACCGGCTCCACACCGCCGGACTTTGACGCCTACCCTGCTGGCGACTTCTACCTCCACCTCAAGCTGTCGGGCTCCACGCCCACCGCCACGCTGTCGGGTGCGCGGCTGGAATGGAGCCAGCTCGGAGTGCAACTCTGATGGGTTGGACAGGCAAAAACCAGGACGGCTGGGGAACGGGTGCCGCCGCGCCCGTCGCGGCCTCCGCAGACCCGCCAGCCTGGAACAAGGCCGGCGCCACCGTCATCGGCACCGACATCTTCGCCGACAGCGGCGACAACCTCGTCATTACCCTGCCCGATGGCACATCGGCGTTCACCGCCGCCAACGGCATCGCCGAGCTGGTGGGTGCGTTGGTCTGGGATCTGGGCACCCTCGGCGACTACCACGGCTCGCTCTCGATGAGCTTCAAGCCGGTCTCCCTCGGCGACGAGGTGACGATCTGCATGGGCATCGGCTTCCGCGCGGGCGGGCTGCCGGCCTCGATGGTGGAGCTGGTCGCCGCCGACCACCAGTACGCCCAGATGCTGCGGCGGGTGAGCTTCTCGGCGCAGCGCAACAGCCTCTTCAGCCGCGGCAATGGCGACTCACTGCAGGACAACGTCAGCAACGAGCGCACGGACAGCCAGCAGTTCTCGATGAACACCGAGCTCGCCCCAGAGCGCATCGGCACGATCGTCGGCCGGCACACCTGGCCCGGCGGCGGCCTGCATCGTCCGCTCAACTGGAATTTGCTTACTCCCACCGCGGGCGATCGCGTCTACGCCTTCCTCGGTGCGTGCAGCCGCCTGGCCATCTCGACCGGCGACCGCCCCAGCACGATCACCATGACCGGGCGCAGCGTCCCGGCGGGGAGCTGACCGATGGCAGCGCCCTACGATGGAGTCATCCTCGGCGCCGGCCACGGCGGCTGGGCTGGGTTCGACAGCGACGGCAACCAGCCTCACACGATGGAGCTCGGGGGCGAGGTCCTCCGCGGGTACTACACGACGCCTGCGCGCAACGGCAAGCGCTTCACGTTCACCGACCTCCGGCCGCCGCAGTTCGTCGCCGAGGGCGTGCTCAACCGCTGGATCATGGCGGGGGTGATCGCCGCGTACATCGACGAGGGCGTCTACCCCCACGACTGCATCACCATGCGCCAGTGGAAGCGGGCGCCGCACTGGACCGAGTTGGAGCAGCGCGATGTGTCGCTGACAGAGCGGGTGGCCTACTGCCGCCTCCACCGGGAGTTGCCCTACGTCTCCATCCACTGCAACGCCCAGGGGATGACCAACACAGGCCCCTCGCGCCCCAAGCGCGGCACCCAGATCTTCACCCACCCCGGCGAGACCGGCGCGGACGGCATCGCGCGGGCGATGCTCCCAGCGCTCGACGCAGCCCTCCAGGGCTGGGGCTCTGCCAGCCGCGGCGACTGGAAGACCTCCATCCACGAGGCCAACTTCCACGTCCTCCGCAAGACGCCCCAGGAGGCTGTGCTCGTCGAGTGCGGATACTTCGACAACGCCGACGATGCCGCTTTTCTCGCGAGCGTGAACGCCCCCCGCCTCTTCGGGCGCGGCATCGTCGCCGCCACGATGCCGCTGCTCAACCCGCCACACCGCCGCAACCGCTACCGCTTCCGGCGCTCCTCGAGCCGAGCCCAGAGCTGAATCCTCCTCCTCCCACCCGGAGAGTACCGTGCCTGCCCAGACGATCCCAGCCCTCACCGCGGCGCTCCAGACGCTGCTGGCAACCTGGCGCCGCCAGCGGACCAGCCACCTGCTCGACTACGCGCGGCAGGTCACCACCGAGACCGACATCGACGAGTTCGTCCTCGCCCAGACCCAGGCGCTGATGGCCGACCTCTGGGGCAAGGCCGGCGCCTGGCTGGTCCGCAAGCTCGTCGACCTCGGCGAGGCGGTCGACGAGAAGCTCCAGTGGCAGTTCATCAAGGACCGCTCGCTGCGCGCGGAGTTCGAGAAGCGCGACAACCCCACGGCGCTTCTGCTCGGCGCCTGGGCAGACCTCGCGGACGCCGTAGAGGAGGCTGCTGTCGAGGTCGTCGACCAGGACGAAGACGACGTGGCCGAGGTCGTCGCCCTCCGACTGCTGGGAGGTGGCTTCTCCGCCCGCCCTTTCGGTAGGGGCCGCGGCGTCGTCAAGGTCGACCGCGCGAAGACCGAGACCGTCGCCGAGCCGGTCGCCGAGCCAACCGACGCCGAGCAGGAAGCCGCGGACCTCCGGGTCGAGCTCCGCATCATGGCTCAGGAGCACAGCGCGCAGATCGCCAGCCTCACCGAGACCGTCGCCCAGGTCACCGCCGAGAACGAGGCACTGCGCTCCCAGCTCGTCGAGCGGGACACCAACGCCGACGACGAGCCGCCGGTGAGCGTCGACAAGCTCAACACCCAGCAGGCGGCCCGCCTGATCGACGAGCCCGACGAGAAGCCCGCCGACGACGAGCCCAAGATCGTTGACGTGACCGACCTGCCGCAGGCAACGCTGCCCGCCGGCGCCCAGGTCCGCTGAGACAGTCAGCGCGCAGAATTTTAGGAGCCCTCCATGTTGACCGTCGCCCTGCTCTCCCTCGCCGTCGCCCTCGCGCAGCCAGCCGGCGACGGCGATGTCATCTCCTCCGACCAACCGGCGATCACCGAGCCCGACACCGGCTGCACGGTCACCCTCGACGGTACCACCACCTGCGAGCCCTCCCCTGCCAGCGTGACCCTCGGCCCTGACGGCGATGGCGATGGCGACGGCGGTGACTCGGGGAAGGAGGAGGAGACCATCCTCTGGAAGCCGTACCACCCGATTGTCGACCTCTTTTACTTGATGATGTTCTTCGCCAACGAGGGCGAGCGGATTGTGGCGACCGCCATCGGGATCGCCGTCACGCTCGGCGCGATCCTGAGCGTGCCGTTGAACTTCATCCTGCACCACGTCGGGCGGCATCTGGTGGGGCGCTCCCTCACCGCCCAGCGAGCGGTCGAGCGCCTCCAGACGATGCTCCCTGCTCGGCCGGCGACGAGAGCCGAGACGCTGCTGCGCCGAGACCTGGCGGCGGCCAAGCGGAGGGAGGCCGAGGGCCTGGAGCGAGAGGCAGACAGCCAGGAGCTGGTCAGCCAGCTCAAGACCACCCTGACCCAGCAGATACGGCTGGGGCTCGGCCGCGAGCAGCTCCTGCAAGCCCTGCTCGGCGATGCCGTCGATCTCTCCGAGTACACCGTCGAAGCAGTCGAGGGCCGCCTCAGAGAGAAAAAATCCTCCTCCTCCCCAGGGAGCGGTGAGGTTTCGCGTGTCTGAGGAGGCCCTCGACCACCGACGAACGGTGCGAGAGGTCGACCAGATGCTCGGCCCGCTGCCACGGATCGAGCCGCTGCCAGAGGGGGAGGGCCGCCCGTGGATGGCAGCGGCGGCCCCCTCTCTGGTGGCACTGGCGCGACAGCAGGCGCTGCTGGCTGGCCAGCCCAAGCTGACCCCGGCCGAGGTCGTGCAGCGCCGCATCGAGGCCGGCGACGGTCCTCTGGATCCAAGCCTGCTGGTGGAGTGGGCGCGGCGGGTGCGGCGGCGGGTCAGGCTGCGCCGGTGGCTGCACAGCCGCACGGTGGCCCAGCTCGAGGAGGCCGCCGGCAGTGATCTCGTCGACGCGCGGCTGCGCGCCATCGCTGCGCACCACCTCAAGCAGCGGCGCCTGGGCGCGCTGGTGGTGGGCCAGCCGCGGCGAGGCGACCAGCTACCCGCCCTGGCACGCACCGATCGCTCCGCCACGCGCGACGAGCCGACGCCCCGCAGCCTGGCCGGCTACACCGGGCGGGTCTACGCCGACACCGGCGAGCCCGAGACGTGGCGGGTCGAGGTGCCGGCGAAACTGCTGGAGGCGGTGCGCAAAGAGAGCGCCGCTCACATGGCGGCGATGGCGGAGCTGCTGGCTGCGCTGGGCGGCTGATGCGCGAGCCATTCGGCAGCGCCCTGGTGAGGTTGCGGAAGCGGGCCGGGCACACCCAGACGAGCCTGGCCGACGCCACGGGCGTCTCTCGGAGCGCCATCTACAAGTGGGAGCGCGGAGAGCGCCCCCCGCAGAGGGCGACGTGTAGCGCCCTCGCCCAGGCGCTGGGTGTCGATGTCGCGGCGCTGTGGCGGCCGGCGGCCTGCTGCCGGAACTGGAGCAGGCGGTCGTCGAGGCCGACGAGGAGGAGGGGGACTTTGAGAAGGAGGAAGCCGACGATCTCATCCAGCAGATCCGCGAGATGCGGCGGATGTTCGCGACCTTCTGAGAAGACCTCCTCCTCTGCTGGCCAGCGCCTCGGGGTAGTCTCGGGGCGCTGTTTTGTGTCGGACATGACCATATTTTGTAGGTGGCGCTCTGAATAAATACGCAAGTTTGCGTTGACGCGGTTTAGATATGCGCATATCTGTAGTGTGTCGGCGGGAGAGTCACCCACCCGCCCCGGAGAGACACACCATGAGCGACCGCAACAACCGAAAGACTGTCCTCTTCAACGATGCTGAGATGGGCCTGGTTGCCGCGGCGGCAGCGGAGACCCACCCCACCCGCAGCGGTGGCACCAACGTCAACCGCGCCATCCGAGAGGCTGCCATCGACAGCGCGGTCAAGGTGATGCACAACGCTGTGATGAGCGCCACCGACCTTGATGCGCTGCTCGGCGCGCTCCAGCAGTTCAAGCGTACCGTCGAGCCGGTGCTGGAGGACGGAGACTACCAGCACTACTACGAGGGATTCATTAGCGACCTCCCCACATTCGGCGGCGAACCGGTCAACGAATGGGAGATCTGGAGCTGGGACGACACCCGAATCCTCGTCGGTACGTGCATCGACGACATGACCATCGAGGATCGCGAGCTTCACCCCGCCCAGTACATCCTGATCCCGCAGTACACCGCGGACGGTCAGGAACTGGACCCGATCATGTACTCGCTGGACACCGCCGAGGAGACCACCGAGGCTGCCGAGGCGCTCACCGAGGCGGGGCTGGACTCCGCTCCGGTATGGGTTGGCGAGGGCGAGGACGCCATCAAGAACGGACTGGTGGTCCTCGCTGAGTGGCCTCGCGGACGGGATGCGCTGCTGGTGTTCGGGCCGGTGCTGTCCGAGTAGCCCCGCGAACGGGTTACACTGCTGATGTTCAGGGCAGTTATAGCTTCACAGTGAGAACTGAGCTGACTTAAACGCTCCAGGGAGACTCCAGAGATGGGGTCTCTCTTCTGTTTTGCGCCCTCATCACACCGCCGACGTGTACACGGATCTGTACAGGCCGGCGGTCATGTCTCTGCCCTTCCTGGACTACCTGAGACCTGTACACTCCCCGGTCATGCCGCGATCATCGGTCGCCCGTTTATCTTTGCGAGACACGGACAAATACGATGAGGTCGACAAAATAGAGGAGTGTACAGGGGAGGTGTACAGGTTCAGCCCTTCCGGCGACGCTGTCGCGCGTGCTCCAGGCTGACCACCCCCTGCGCCTCATCGAGCACGGCCGCAGCCTCGTCGAGCCGCTCGCCGCAGACCTCGGCGTAGATGCGCCGGCCGATCTCGTAGCTGTGCCCCATCCAGCTCTCGTAGGTGTGGACCCCGAACCGCTGGCCGTCGATGCGGTCGATCAGCGTCGACGACACCCGCCGCCGGCACCCGTAGCAGGTGAACGCTGGCACACCAGCACGCGGACACGCGCGGCGCAGCGCCTGTCGGATCGACTCCCCCGGTCGGGCGATGCCTCGCCACACCGTGCCGCGGTCGGGTCGATCCTGCTCGGCGTGCCAGCCGTCGAGGACAGCGCGCAGGCGGGCGGTCATCGGCACCCAGCGCGGGCCGGTCTTGCCATCGAGGAGCACCCGCCCCTCGTCGCGGTAGCTCTCCCAGCGCCACGCATCGACCTCCCCAGGACGCGCGCCCGTCTCGGTGAGCGCATCGAGGTACACCTGGTGCCAGCGCCGGGGCAGCGCCTCGCGCACGCTGGCGATCTCCTCGTAGGTGGGCGTGTAGCCGTTGTTGACGCGCTCGGGGCGCGGGAGGTGGACCTGCGGCAGATCCTGGGCGGGCACCCAGCCACGCGCCCGCCCGTGCAGCCACGCCTGGCGCAGCACCCGCAGCGAGTAGGCCACCGTCGACGGCGCGAGCCCGTCATCCTCCAGGGCGTTGACCCACCGCTGGAGCGTGGCCGTGTCGATCCGCAGGACGTGCACCGCCTCCAGCTCGCCCAGCCGCGGCCGCACGCTGCGATAGGAGGCGAGCGTGTGCGGCGCGATCCGCTCTCGCGCCTGCTGGCCCTGCTGGTGTCGCAGGTAGGCATCGAGGAGCGCGCCGATGGTGTTGCTGCTGACCGCCTCGGGCACCGGGGCGCGGTGGTGTGTCTGCCAGTCCCCGGAGGCCCACGCCGCCTCCAGCACCGCGCGCACCTCGGCGCGGCTGTAGCGCCCGCTCGGCGCGCCGCTGATCTTGTGCTGCTTGCCGCCTTGGCTGTAGTAGAGCTGCCAGTACCAGCGCGGATCGCTGGCGATGGGCGCCCTCCTCGGGGTAGCCTTGAGCGTGCCGCGCACCGTCAGGCGCTTCGGCTTCTTCGTCGTCGTCATCGTTCGTGCCTCCGCCGCTCCAGTGGTTCAGACTGGAGCGGCGGTTTCATTGTGGATCACGGCACCCCCAGCAGCAGCTTTGCCAGGCGCCGCGCTTTGGCGTGAGGGGTTGCCGGCGGGAAGGTGGCGCTGAAGTACAGGGCGGCATCCTCGGCGGCAGCAAGGCCAGAGTCGCGGGCGCCTTCTTGGAAGAGGACAACCCATTCGTCGACTGTGAGGCCGCGGGTCCACGATGCGCGGCGCCAACTGGGAGCGATAACCTCGGCCCCCTTGACGTCGCAGTCCTCCTGCTCGGCAAGCTGCAACAGGAAGCGATCCACGTAAAGCCGGCCCCAGCGTGCTCCGCTCCGCCAACCGATGACGCCGAGTCGGTGAACCATCATCGCAGCCTCGGCGGGAGGTGAGCATCCAAGACTGCGCGCCAACTCCACCGCCTGCTCCCGAACGTCAGGCTTTGGGTTCTTCACCATCCGAGCCACCTCGGAGATCGCCACCTTCAACTCGCGGCCGGTCAGCCCGTGCTCTTGCTCCTCAGCCATCACGCCGCCTCCTCGTCGAGAGGGATCGGCGTCAGTCCCCCGGTCTGCTCCTGCGCCTGGCGGGCCGGCCGGCCGGTCGAGCTGCCCAGAGCGTCCGCGCGCAGCGCCTCGCGCACGTCACCGACGCGAACTCGCCGCATCCTCGGGCCACCGATCCACAGCCGGTGACGGTCAGCGAATGACCGCGCTGCGGTGGTGCTGACCTGTAGGTGGGTCGCCAGGGCGGACAGGGTGAGGAGATCCTCGGGGCCGTAGATGAGTGCTGGCATC